>Ga0265797_10006359_pt1 | contig 16713 bp, 14 predicted proteins | sample P2T30metagenome_FD_192433 | JGI IMG/M metagenome (GOLD analysis project Ga0265797, IMG submission 192433) | Plant litter microbial communities from East Loma Ridge, Irvine, California - P2 T30 | ecosystem: Environmental > Terrestrial > Plant litter > Unclassified | place: USA: California...
GCCTCCTGTTCAGTCACGACCGGCATCCGCTCGGGGTCGACCTGCTCGCCCCGCACGACGCGCACGAGCCGCGAGACACGAGCGAGTCGCCCGACCCGCACGCTCCGTACGACCGACGAGGTGCCGAGTGAAACCCGTGAAGACCCTCAGGATCGCCGGCTGGGGCACGTGGCTGCCCGACCGCGTCGTCCGCTTCGGCACTCAGACCCGCTACCGGATCGACGACGACGTCTCGCAGCTCGACATGCTGCAGACGGCGGCCGAGCGCGCGCTGGCGAGCGCCGGTCTCGCGCCCGACGACCTCGACTGCGTGATCGCGGCCTGTGCAGCCGGGGTGCAGCCGATCCCGTGCACGGCGGCGCTCGTGATGGAGCGGGTCGCGCCGGGCGCCCGGGCGGCGGCGTTCGACGTCAACTCGACGTGCACGAGCTTCATCACCGCGCTCGACGTCGCCTCGCGGTACCTCGCCGACGGCGACCACGAGCACGTGCTGGTCGTCTCGGGCGACGTCGGCAGCCGGTTCCTCGACCCGGCCCAGCGCGAGAGTCACGAGCTGTTCTCCGACGCGGCCGCCGCGGTCGTGCTGACCCGGGGCGACCACCCGGGGCAGGGGGTCCTCGCGACCCTGCAGCAGACCTGGCCCGCGCACGCCCACGACACCGAGCTGCGCGGTGGTCTCTCGCGGCACCCCTCGAGCGCTTACGCCGGCGGGGATCCGGCCGACTACCTCTTCGACATGGACGGCCGGCGGGCGCTCCGCGGCATGCTGACCGTGCTGCCGGGGTTCTTCGAGCGCTTCTGGGAGCGCTCCGGGCTCACGATCGACGACGTCGACCTCGTCGTGCCGCACCAGGCCAGCGGGGCCCTCGGCATCGCGATGCGACGTCTCGGGATGCCCGTCGGATCATTCGTCGACGCGGTCGCCGAGTACGGGAACATGGTCTCCGCCTCGGTGCCGTACACGTTGGCGCGCTGCCTCGACGACGGTCGGGTCGGACCGGGCGACACCGTGGTGCTCTGCGGCACCGCCGCCGGGTTGACGGCGAACGCGCTGGCCCTGCGGCTGTAGCGTCCGGGTCGCCGGGCGACGGATGCAGGCCGACCCGCGCCTCCTGAGCCGAGGAGGCGCGGTGTCACTTCCAGCTGGGGATCCAGTAGTGGATGCGGATGAACTCCCAGTCGGCCAGCTGCGCCGTCCACAGCGGGTAGAAGAAGACGGTCGCCGCCACGGCGGCCACGAGCACGATGGCCGTCACGGCGATGCCGCTGCGCCGGCGGTCGATGTGATCGGTGCGCCGCCCGAGGATGATGCCGAGCACGGCGGCGAGCCCGAGCACGAGGTAGGGCTCGAACGCGATCGTGTAGAACTGGAAGACCGTGCGGTCGGAGAAGGCCAGCCAGGGCAGGTAGCCGGCCGCCACGCCGACGAGGATCGCCCCGTAGCGCCACTCGCGATGGCGGACGACCCGGTAGACCAGGTAGAGACAGGCCGCCACGGCCGCGTACCAGATGACCGGGTTCGCCACCGAGGTGATCGCCTCGCCGCAGCGCGCGACCTCGCAGCCGCCCTGACCCTGGTCGAACCCCTGGTAGTACATGCTCGTCGGCCGCAGCATCAGCAGCCAGGTGAACGGGTTCGCCTGGTACGAGTGCGGGGTGGCGAGCCCGACGTTGAAGGCGTAGACGCCGGCCTCGTAGTGCCAGAAGTTCTGCACCACGTCGGGGACCCACGCGAGCGCGCCCGTCCAGCGCTGCCCGCCCTCCTCGACCCAGCTGCGGTAGTAGCCGCCGCCGGTGACGAACCAGCCCGTCCAGGTGGCGACGTACGCGACGAGGGCGATCGGCACCGTCAGGAGGAAGCTCACGGGGGCCTGCTTCCACAGGGTGCCCGTCAGCCAGAACTCGACCCCCGCACGTCGGCGGGCCAGCACGTCGACGACCACGGTGTAGACGGCGAAGACGGCCAGGAAGTACAGGCCGTTCCACTTGACCCCCGTCGCGAGACCGCAGAGCAGCCCGGCGGCCAGCAGCCACGGACGCGACCAGATCGCCGGGCCCCAGGCGAGATCGCGACCGGCGCCGCGCCTCCTCGTCACCCAGTCGTCGAGTCGGCGCGACGTCCACCGCCGGTCGAGCAGCACCGCTCCGAACGCCAGGAGGCCGAAGAACATCACGAAGTTGTCGAGCAGCGACACCCGCGACATGACGATCGCGTGCCCGTCGATGGCGAGCAGGAACCCGGCGAGGGTGCCGACGAGGGTCGAGCGCAGCAGGAGCGAGCCGATCACGGCGACGAGCGCGACGGCGAGGATCCCGACGACGGCCGTGCTGAGCCGCCAGCCCGCCGGGTCGTCCGGGCCGAGCGCCGCCATGCCCAGGCTGATCAGCCATTTGCCGAGCGGCGGATGCGCCACGAACGACGGGTCGGTCGTGAAGCCGTCGGCGCCGCCCGCGGCGAACGTCGCGTCGTAGTCGGCGGGCCAGGCGGCCTCGTAGCCGAGGTTGTGCAGCGTCCACGCGTCTTTGACGTAGTAGGTCTCGTCGAAGACCAGCGAGCCGGGCCGGCCGAGGTGCCAGAGCCGCAGCACCGCCGCGAGCAGGGTGACGGCGATCGGGCCGCCCCACGCCCAGGCCCGACGACGTGCGGGCGTCGAGAGCAGGCGACCCCACCAGGCGTCGAGACGGGTCATCGCGGGCGGGCCCTGGTGCGTCGACGAGGCGGCGTGAGCGGGCGTGGGGGAGTCGACCCGCGCCTCCTCGGCGTCCCGACCGTCGACCCGCGCCTCGACGAGCGCGTCGGAGGCGCGCTCGGGCGGGGTCGTCATCGGGCCATCGTAATGAGCGACGGGGCTCCCGGGGGACAATGGTCGGGTGATCGTGCTCGCCGCCACCCCCATCGGAAACCTCGGCGACGCCTCGCGACGCCTCATCGAGACGCTGTCGAACGCCGAGGTGGTCGCTGCAGAGGACACCCGCACGGCGATCCACCTGATGCGCGCCCTCGGCGTCGAGAACCGCCCGCGGCTGATCGCCCTGCACGAGCACAACGAACGCGAGAAGGCGGGCGAGATCGTCGAACTGGCCCGCACCGCCGACGTCGTCGTGCTGACCGACGCCGGCATGCCCGCGATCAGCGACCCCGGGTTCCCCCTCGTCGAGGCCGCGGCCGCCGCGGGCGTGACCGTCACGGCGATCCCCGGCCCGTCGGCCGTGCTCACCGCGCTCGCCGTCTCGGGCCTGCCCACCGACCGGTTCAGCTTCGAGGGGTTCCTGCCCCGCAAGCAGGGCGACCGCCTGCGGGTGCTCGGTGCGCTCGCCGACGAGCGCCGCACGATGGTCTTCTTCGAATCGCCCCACCGTCTCACCGACTCGCTCACCGATCTCGCCACCGCGATGGGCGCCGACCGTCGCGCCGTGGTCTGCCGCGAGCTGACGAAGATGCACGAGGAGGTGCGGCGCGGCACCGCCGCCGAACTCGCCTCCTGGGCCGCGGAGGGTGTGCGCGGCGAGATCTGCATCGTCGTCGAGGGGGCGCCCGAGCGCGTCGTCGACCTCGCGGCCGGGCTGGCGCAGGTGCAGGCGCTCGTCGCCGACGGCGTCCGCCTGAAGGAGGCCACGACCGACGTCGCGGCGGCCACGGGTCTCTCGCGCCGCGACCTGTACCAGGCCGCGCTCGCCGCCCGCCCGCCGCGCCCCGCGCCCGGTGCCGCCCCCGGGCCCGATCGCCCGTAGGCGGCCCGACCCCTTTCACGCGCAGGGGTGCAAGCTCGAAGCACGGCGCGTCTGCACGGGGCGTGCGCGGCAGAGCGAGGAGTACGGCATGAAGGCGGTCCGGTTCGAGAACTACGGCGACATCGACGAGCTGAGGGTCGTCGAGATCGCGAAGCCGCAGGCCGGCCCCGGGCAGGTCGTCGTCGCCGTGAAGGCCGCCGGGCTGAACCCCGGTGAGGCGGCGATCCGGGCGGGTCTGCTGCACGACGTGTTCCCGGCGGCGTTCCCGTCGGGGCAGGGGACCGACTTCGCCGGCATCGTCGACGAGGTCGGCGAGGGTGTCGACGAGTGGTCGCCGGGCGACGAGGTCGCCGGCTGGGCGACCAGGTCGTCGCACGCCGAGTTCGTCGTCGTGCCGAGCGATCAGCTGGTGCGGAAGCCGGACGGCATCGGGTGGGAGACGGCCGGCAGCATCAGCGTCACGGGCCCCACGGCGTTCGCCGCGCTGCGTGCCGTGCAGGCCACCGAGGGCGACACGATCGCCGTCTCGGCCGCAGCCGGCGGCGTCGGCGTGCTCGTCTCGCAGCTGGCCGTGCTCGGCGGTCTCACCGTGATCGGCACGGCGAGCGAGCAGAACCACGACTTCCTCCGCAGTCTCGGCGTCATCCCCGTCGAGTACGGCGAGGGCGTCGTCGAGCGGATCCGCGCGGCCGCGCCGGACGGCGTCGACGCGTTCATCGACTGCTACGGGCACGGGAACGTCGAGTACGCGCTCGAGCTCGGGGTCGCGCCCCAGCGGATCGACACGATCGCCGACTTCGACGCGGTCGAGCGGCACGGGGTGAAGGCCGAGGGCAGCGCCCAGGCGACGACGCAGGCGGTGCTGACCGAGCTGCTGGGGCTGATCTCCGAGGCGAAGATCACGGTGCCCATCGACGGCGTCTTCCCGATCGACGAGGTGAGGAGCGCCTATCGCGACCTGGAGGACGGCCACGCCCGGGGCAAGTACGTGCTCGGCATGGACGTCGTCGAGTACCCGGGCGAGCGCGAGGGCGAGCGGGCCGGGACGGACGAGGGGTCCGACCAGGCGACCTGATCGATCGGTCGACCCGCGCCTCCCCGGCTTCGACGACCGGAGCCGAGGAGGCGCGGGTCGCGTCGCGCCGTCGGTGCCCGCACCTAAGATGGTCCCCATGCCCGCCGGCGACTCCTTCTTCATCGCAACGCCCATCTTCTACGTCAACGACGTGCCGCACATCGGTCACGCGTACACCGAGGTCGCAGCCGACGTGCTCGCCCGGTGGCACCGGCAGCGGGGTGACGACGCCTGGCTGCTGACGGGCACGGACGAGCACGGCCAGAAGATCCTCCGCACGGCCACCAGCAACGGCGTGACCCCGCAGGAGTGGGCCGACAAGCTCGTCACCGAATCCTGGAAGCCCCTCCTCCAGACCGTCGACATCCGCAACGACGACTTCATCCGCACCACCGACGCGCGGCACGAGAAGGGCGTCCAGACCTTCCTGCAGAAGCTCTACGACGACGGCTTCATCTACCAGGGCGAGTTCGAGGGCTTCTACTGCGTCGGCTGCGAAGAGTACAAGCAGCCCGGCGACCTCGTCGACGGCACCGGTCCGTTCGAGGGTCAGCAGGTCTGCGCGATCCACTCGAAGCCGGTCGAGCTGCTCCAAGAGAGCAACTACTTCTTCCGCATGAGCGACTTCGAGCAGCGTCTGCTCGACCTCTACGAGCAGCAGCCCGACTTCGTGCAGCCCGACACGGTCCGCAACGAGATCGTGCAGTTCGTCAAGCAGGGTCTCCGCGACCTCTCGATCTCGCGGCAGAGCTTCGACTGGGGCGTCAAGGTCCCGTGGGACGAGAAGCACGTCGTCTACGTCTGGTTCGACGCGCTGCTCAACTACATCACCGCGATCGGCTACGGCGTCGACGACGACGAGTTCGATCGCCGCTGGCCGGCCGTCCAGCTGGTCGGCAAGGACATCGCGCGGTTCCACGCCGTCATCTGGCCGGCCATGCTCATGGCGGCGGGGCTGCCCGTGCCGAAGAACGTCTTCGGTCACGGCTGGCTGCTGGTCGGCGGCGAGAAGATGTCGAAGTCGAAGCTGACGGGCATCGCCCCGCAGCAGATCACGGACGTCTTCGGCTCCGACGCGTTCCGCTACTACTTCATGCGCGCCATCACCTTCGGGCAAGACGGCAACTTCAGCTGGGAGGACATCTCGGCCCGGTACCAGGCCGAGCTGGCGAACGGCTTCGGCAACCTCGCGTCTCGCGTCGTGGCCATGATCACGCGTTACTTCGACGGCACGGTCCCGCTCGCGGGCGAGCCGACCGAAGCCGACCTGGTCGTCCGCGAGACCGAGGTCCGCGTGACGGCCGCCGCCGACGCGGCGATCGACCGATTCGCGATCAACGAGGCCCTCTCGTCCATCTGGGAGCTCGTCGACACCCTCAACGGCTACATCACCGAGCAGGAGCCCTGGGCGCTGGCCAAAGACGAGACGAAGCGCGAGCGGCTCGCGACGGTTCTGGCCACCTCGCTGCGCGGTCTCGGCACCCTCACCGTGCTGCTCTCGCCGTTCATCCCCACCGCCACGACCACGCTGTGGCAGAGCATCGGCCAGGGCGAGCTGACCAGCCAGCCCGTCGACCGCGCCCCCGAGTGGTCGAGCGCACCCGAGGTGCAGCCGCTCGCCGCCGGGCTCTTCCCGCGCATCGAGCAGCCGGAGCCCGCGAAGTGAGCGGCCAGGGGGCCGACGAAGCGGGCGACGCGACGCCGATGCACGTCCGGCACCGCGCCTCCACCGAGTCCGGCGGCAAGAAGCGCGACCTCAGCTACCCGGCGCCTCCCAATCCGCTCGTCGTGCCGGTGTACGACAACCACACGCATCTCGAGATCGCCGACGGCCAGGGCGAGCCCGGGGCCGGCGGCGGCCCTCTCGACTACCGGGAGCACCTCGACCGTGCGTCGGCGGTCGGCATCCGCGGTGTCGTGCAGGTCGGCACCGACGTCGAGACCTCACGATGGTCGGCCGAGATCGCGGCCCGAGAGCCCCGCGTGCTCGCCGCGGTCGCCCTGCACCCGAACGAGGCCCCGCGCCTCGCCGCCGAGGGGGCCCTCGACGAGGCGCTGGCCGCCATCGACGAGCTCGCCGCGCGACCCCGGGTCCGTGCCATCGGCGAGACCGGGCTCGACTTCTTCCGCACCGGGCCCGAGGGCCGGGCCGCCCAGCTCGACTCGTTCCGAGCGCACATCGAGATCGCCAAGCGGCACGGTCTCGCCCTGCAGATCCACGACCGCGACGCGCACGACGACGTCGTCGACCTGCTGCTCGAGGTGGGCGCCCCCGAGCGCACGGTCTTCCACTGCTTCAGCGGCGGAACCGAGCTCGCGAGCATCCTCACCGAGAACGGCTGGTACGCGTCGTTCTCCGGCACGGTGACCTTCTCGAACGCGCAGCCGCTCCGCGACGCGCTCGTCCAGCTGCCGCGTCACCTGCTGCTGGTCGAGACCGACGCGCCCTATCTCACCCCGGTGCCCTATCGGGGTCGACCGAACGCGCCGTACCTGGTGCCGTTCACCCTCCGCTCGATGGCCGAGACCATCGGCACCGACGTGTCGATGCTCGCCGCGCAGATCTCGTCGAACACCGAGCTGGTCTACGGCACCTGGGACAGCGAACCGATCACGGTCGACGCCTGATGGCACGGGCGACCCTCCTGGGCCCTGCCGAGATCCGCGATCTCGCCGAGATGCTCGGCATCCAGCCGACCAAGAAGCTCGGTCAGAACTTCGTCCACGACGCCAACACCGTCCGGCGCATCGTCACCGCGTCGGGCGTCTCGGCCGGCACGTCGGTCGTCGAGATCGGCCCCGGTCTCGGCTCGCTCACCCTCGGTCTGCTCGAGGCGGGCAGCTCGGTCGTCGCGGTCGAGATCGACAAGCGTCTCGCCGCCCAGCTGCCGCAGACCGTCGGCATGCTGCAACCGGCCGCCGACCTCACCGTCATCGTCGACGACGCCATGCGGGTCACGACCCTGCCGGTCGCACCGACCCACCTCGTCGCGAACCTGCCCTACAACATCAGCGTGCCGGTGCTGCTGCACTTCCTCGAGCACTTCGACAGCCTGCAGCACGGTCTCGTCATGGTGCAGTCCGAGGTCGGTCTGCGCCTGGCCGCCGAGCCCGGCTCGAAGATCTACGGCTCGCCGAGCATCAAGGCCGCCTGGTACGGCGAGTTCCGGGCAGCGGGGCAGGTGAGCCGGCAGGTGTTCTGGCCCGTGCCCAACGTCGACAGCATCCTGGTCGCGTTCGACCGGCGCGCCCCCCGTGGCTCCGAGACCGAGCGCCTCGCGGTGTTCGCGCTCGTCGACGCGGCCTTCCAGCAGCGCCGCAAGATGATGCGGCAGTCGCTGTCGTCCCTCTACGGGTCGTCCGCCGCGGCGACCGAGACCCTCGAGCGGGCCGGCATCGCGCCGACCGTCCGCGGCGAGCAGCTCACCGTCGACGACTTCCTGGCCATCGCCCGGGCGAGCGACGTCGAGCTGCTGGCCACGTCGCGGGTCGCCGCCGCCGACTGATCCCATGACGCGTCGCACCGACCCGCCGGCACGACCCGGGCGGTCGGCGCCGTCGGGGCGGTCCGCACGACCAGGGCGACCGGCGCGATCCGGCCGACCCGCGCCTCCTGCAGGGGCCGACCGGTCCGCCGAGATCAGCGACGCGCGACTCGGGTCGGGCACCGGGCGCAGTGCGGCCGACTGGTTCGCCCTGCTCGACCGGGCCGATGCGGCGCGACTGTCGCACGAGCGCATCGCGCGCCTCCTGATCGACGACCACGAGGTCGCGCCGTGGTGGGCGCAGGTGATCACGGTCCGCTACGAGCAGGGGCGCGGGCTGCCGTCGCCCGGGCTGCAGCCCGACGGCTCGTACGCGGTCACGATCGGGCGGAGCCTCCGCGGCGAGCCCCTCGAGCTGCTCGAACTGCTGGTCGACCGGCTCGCCGGCTACGTCGAGGGCGTGCAGGCGACGGTCGTGCGCTCCGCGACCCGACCGAGCGCCGAGTGGACGCTGTCGAACGGCGACGTGCTCACCGTGGCGGTGTCGCCGTCGACCGGCGGCAAGTGCTCGGTGGCCGTCACGCAGGCCCGTCTGCGGCTACCCGAACGCGTGCAGCCCGTCCGCGAGGGTCTGGCCCGGGCACTCGGCGTCATGGTCGATCGCCAGAACTGACTAGGTTGGTGTCATGACGACCGAGGCCGCTCCGACCGTGGTCCACACGCGGGCCCCCGGCAAGATCAACGTGTTCCTCGCCGTCGGCGATCTGCAAGACGACGGGTACCACGAACTCGCCACCGCCTACCAGGCCGTGTCGCTCTACGAAGACGTCCGGGCGCGTCGCGCCGACACCTTCTCGGTGACCGTCACGGGCGGCCCCGCGGTCGACGTGACGGGGGTGCCGACCGACGGCAGCAACCTCGCGATCCGCGCCGCGCGCCTCCTCGCCGCCACCACCGGCTACCGCGGCGGCGTCGACCTGCGGATCGACAAGAACGTCCCGGTCGCCGGTGGCATGGGCGGCGGGTCGGCCGACGCGGCCGCGACGCTCCTCGCCTGCGACACGCTCTGGGGCACCGGCGTCGGCCGAGACGACCTGCTGCACCTCGCGGCCGAGCTCGGCGCCGACGTGCCCTTCGCCTTCGCCGGCGGCACGGCCATCGGCACCGGTCGCGGTGACGAGCTCAGCCCGGCGTTGGCCAAGGGCACCTTCCAGTGGGTGCTCGCCCTCGCCGACTTCGGGCTCTCGACGCCGACGGTGTACCGCGAGCTCGACGAGCACCGCAAGCGGCACTCGGGCGACATCTCGCCCGTCCGCCGCCCGGTCGTCGACGCCGGGGTGCTGCAGGCGCTCCGGGCGGGCGACGCCGGCATGCTCGCCGAGTCGATGCACAACGATCTGCAGGCACCGGCCCTGCACCTCGAGCCCGGTCTGGCCGAGGTGCTCGAGCTCGGCGAGGGCAACGGGGCGCTGGCGGGTCTCGTGTCGGGCTCGGGCCCGACCGTGGCGTTCCTCGCCCCCGACCTCGACGGCGCCCTCGAACTGCAGCTCGCCCTCACCTCGGCGCGACTGTCGGTCGTTCGCGCGACGGGGCCCGTGCACGGCGCCCGGGTGGTCTCCGACTAGAGAGCGCCGGCGACGACGCCCGCGTCAGGCCCTGTCGCCCGCCCGGCGACGACGCCCGCGTCAGCGCTCGTAGCGCAGCACGTTCGTGCGGGTCAGGTTCCACTCCTCGTCGAGTCGGAACCCCTTCGACGCCAGCTGCTCGGTGACGCGGGGCCGCCAGTCCTGGCGGTCGCTCGTGATCAGCCAGACGACGTCGAGGTCGTCGGTGCGGTCCAGCACGTCGCCGAGGGGGTGCTGGACCTCCCACAGGCCGTCGGTCTCGGCGCCCGGCGTCTCGAGGGTGAAGTCGGACATGCCGGCGAATGCGTCCGGGTAGGTGTCCTGGATGATGCGCGACGTCGCCTTCGGATGGCGTCGCACGGGCCCGAAGACGAGCCCCTCCTCGGTGCCGGCCGGCTCGTCGGCGCGCTCTCGCGCGACGAGGGCGGCGACCTGGTTCCAGGCCGAGCGGTCCTTCGCCTCGGGCTGTCGCTGCTCGACGTAGGTGGGCGCCGTCAAGCCGACGGCGACCAGCAGCACGAGGGCGATCACGCGCCTCCAGGGGATCGCGGCGACCGCGACGGCCATCGTCATCGCGATGGCGGGCGTGCCGAACGTCAGGTACCGGGGCGAGTAGAGGGGGCTGCCGACGAGCGAGACGACGACCAGACCGGCCGTCGGCACGATCATCCAGGGCAGCACGACCTCCGCGAACCCGCGGGCGGCGGGCACCAGCCGCAGCGACAGCACGACGATGCTCGCGCCCGCGCAGAGCAGGCCGAAGATCGCGAAGCTCTCGTTCTGGTAGAACCACTGCGTCACGAGCACCGATCGGAGCGTGCCGAACGTGGGCCGCTCGATCCAGCTGATCTGGTCGTTCTGCGACGCGATGAACCAGGCCAGCGGCAGGCTGGCGAGCCCCGCGACGGCCGCGCCGACGAACCAGCCGAGCAGGGCGCGACGCGACGAGCGCACGGTCGGTCGCGCGCCTCCTGCGGGGTCGTGCACGACGGCGACCGCCCCGGTGCGGGCCCACTCGTCGACCCGGTCCCGCCGGAGGCGCTGGTCGTGCCGGTCGCGGAGCACCCGCACCAGCATGGTCACCGCGTGCCCGACCACGAGCAGCGCCAGGTACAGGAAGAACGCGGCCGAGACGACGGCGAGGGCGGCGTAGGCCACCCACCAGCCGACGACGGAGCGGTGCGTGCGGGCTGCTCCCGACTCGGCGGTGCGGCGGGCCGCCACGACGAGCACGAGGGTCAGCGCGACCGCGAGCATCGCCGACAGGGCGTACGAGCGGCCCTCGCCGCCCATCCAGGTGACTCGGGGCAGAAGGCAGAACAGCAGGCCGGCGACGATCGAGGTGCGCCGGTCGACGAGGATGCGCGTGAGGGCCACGGTGAGCCCCGCGGCGACGCCCGTCACGATCGCGCTCGGCACCCTCAGCGCGACGGGGGAGTACGGGAACACGTCGAACCAGAGATGCATGGCGGCGTAGTAGGCGGCGTGCACCAGGTCGACCGTCTGGATCATCGCCCAGAGCTGACCCCACGTGCGGGTCGCCGAGACGACCGTCGCGGCCTCGTCGTACCAGACCGACGGCACCCAGAGGAACGCCCCCGAGACGATCGCGCCGAGCAGCCCGATCAGCACCGCGTCGGTGTGGCGGCGGTGGAGGAGGCCCCGGGCGGCGGGCCGCGCCGAGGTTACAGTGGACGACGCGTGGTCCGCACGTCGTGTCTGGAGGTCTGCCATGTCGTCTCTGCCCCCTCTCGTCTCGGTGCCCGGTTCGTCGACCGGAGCGGCTGCGTCCGATTCGCTCGAGGTGTCGGACCGCTACTCGCGGAGCGTCCGACTGCCGGGGTTCGGCCTCGATGCGCAGAGCCGACTGCTGGCAGCGCGGGTGCTCGTGGTGGGAGCCGGGGGACTCGGCGCACCGGTCATCGAGTATCTCGCAGCCTCCGGTGTCGGAACGCTGGGAATCGTCGACGACGACGTCGTCGACCTGTCGAACCTACAACGTCAGGTGCTGTTCCGCCCCGACCAGGTGGGGGTGCCGAAGGCCCGTGCGGCGGCCGAGTGGGTGCGCTCGTCGGCACCCGACGTGCGCGTCGTCGTGCACCCCGTGCGCCTCGGCGCCGACAGCGCCGCGCTGCTCGACGACTACGACCTCGTCGTCGACGGCAGCGACTCGTTCGACACCTGCTACGTCGTCGCCGACGAGGCCGCCGCGCGCGGGCTCCCCGTCGTGTGGGGCAGCGTCAACCGGTTCGACGGGCAGCTCAGCGTCTTCTGGGACGATGCGCCCGACGGTCGCGCGGTCGACTACCGCGACCTGCATCCGGCCCCTCCCGCCGCAGACTGGGACGAGTCGTGCGCCGACGTCGGGGTCCTCGGTCCGCTCTGCGGCATCGTCGGCACGGCCATGGCCACCGAGGCGGTCAAGCTGCTCACGGGCGTGGGCGAGCCCCTGCTCGGGCGCGTGGTGACCGTCGACGCGCTCGACGCGACCTGGCGCGAGAGCAGGCTGGCACGGGCACCGCATCGGGCCGAGGCGCGGGCCACGGCGAACGGGCTGCGCCGCGCCTCCTCGGCCCCCGCGTCCGTTCACGACTCCGCTTCGGAGGCGAGCACCGCCCCCGCCTCCGCCGCTGTCACCGTCGGCAACTCAGGCGCAGAGGCCGCTGAGCGGAGATCCGCCCGCCCAGAGGTCGCTGCACCTGAGTTGTCGACGATGCTGCAGGCGAGGGAGGCGGGCGGCGCCGACTTCACGCTGCTCGACGTGCGCGAGGTCGACGAGCACGCCTTCGCCCACATCGACGGCGACGTGCAGGCCCCCGGGTACGGCACGCGCACCCGTCAGCGACCCGAGCTGGACCGCTCGGTGCCGGTGGTCGTCTACTGCGCGCGCGGCCCCCGGGCACGCTCCGCCGCCGAGCTGCTCGCGCGCGACGGGTTCGACGTCACCGTGCTGCACGGCGGCATGCTGGGTTGGCAGCTGGCGCAGCAGGGCGCCGCCGCCGGCTGAGACGTCGGGGTCGGGAGGCGCAGAGCCGCGCCGACCCGAGGGGCGTCAGCCTCCGGCGAAGGGCGGCATGACGTCGATCACGGCGCCGTCGACGACGAGCTGCTCGCGGTCGCGCGTGGTGATCCCGTCGACCAGGAACGAGCAGCGCAGCATGACGTCGCGGAAGTCCGCCGCCGACATCCCCTCGACGGGGCGCACCTCGGTCAGCAGTCGACCGATGGTGGGGCGTTCGCCGGTCGGCACCGCGATGCGCTGCTCGTCACGCCCGACGGCGGCGCGCGCCGCAGCGAAGAACCGCAGCGTCGCGGTCGTCGGCTCGGCAGCCAGCCCCGCGGCGTCCGAGCGTCCCGTGTCGTCGGTCAGTGTCGTCATGTCAGCCTCCGATGGCGCTCATGGTGCGGGCGGGTTGCACGAAGTCGGGGTCGTCGATGCCGTGACCCTTGGGCTTGGCCCACATCGCGGCCCGCCAGGCGTCGGCCAGGTCGTCGTCCGAGCCGCCGGCGCGCAGCAGATCGCGCAGTCCGGTCTCGCCCTCGCTGAACAGGCAGCTGCGGATCCCGCCCTCGGCCGTCATGCGGGTGCGGCGGCAGTCGGCGCAGAACGGTTCGCTGACCGAGGCGATGATGCCCACCCGGCCGTGCAGTCCGGCGTCGGCGTCGCGCCCGACCGCGTCGAACAGCTCGGCCGGGGCGCCGTCGCGCTCGACGTCGGCGGGGCGCAGGTCGAACCGGGTCGCGAGGAGCGAGTGGATGTCGCGCGAGGTCACGAAGGAGGCGCGGTCCCAGCTGCGGTCGGCGTCGAGGGGCATCTGCTCGATGAAGCGCAGCTCGTGGCCGCCGCGCAGAGACCAGGCGAGCAGCTCGGGCGCCTCGTGGTCGTTGACCCCGGGCAGCAGCACGGCGTTGATCTTGACGGGGGTCAGCCCGGCCGCGGCCGCGGCGTCGACACCGGCCAGCACCTTGTCGAGGAACGGCCTGCGCGAGACCTTCATGAACGTCTCGGCGTGCAGCGAGTCGAGCGACACGTTGACGCGGTCGAGACCGGCGTCGGCCAGGGCCTGCGCGCGGTGGGCGAGACCGATGGCGTTGGTGGTCAGCGAGACCTCGGGTCGTGGCTCGAGGGCGGCCACGCGCCGCACGATGTCGATCAGGTCGGCACGCAGCAGCGGCTCGCCGCCGGTGAACCGCACCTGGCGGATCCCGAGGAGGCGCACCCCGATGTCGACCAGCCGCACGATCTCGTCCGCATCGAGCGCCTGTTCGCGGGGCAGGTTCGGCAGGCCGTCGGCGGGCATGCAGTACGTGCACCGCAGATTGCACTTGTCGGTCAGCGAGACGCGGAGGTCGGTGGCGCTGCGTCCGAACCGGTCGAGCAGCCAGGGCGCCGTCTCGGCGGACGGCCGGGGCACCGGGGGGAGGGTGTCACGAGCCCGACCGGGCATCGTGGGCAGTCCGAGTGAGACGGTCATCTGTCGAGGTTAAGCCCCGTCGCCGGGATCCGCGCCCAGGGAGCAGCCTCCGTACCCGACGGGCGTCGTCCGCGAGACCGTCCAGCAGCCGATCGGCGAACCCCGGTCGTGCGCGCCAGAGCGACACGAGCAGGATGACCAGCACCGCCGTGGCGAGCGACGACCGCTGCAGCGCCAGCCCTGGTTCGAACTGCCGCACGAGCAGCGCCACGGGGATCGCCAGCCACTCCCACCGGCCGGTCATGGCCACGAACGGCACGAGCAGCAGGGCGTACCAGGGGTACCGCGGGCTGACGGCGACGAGGGTGACCCCGATCATGACGAGCTGCCCGAGCCAGGGGTCGTCGGGGTCGGTCTTGAGCCAGACGAGCAGACCGGTGACGCCGACGACGAGCGCGACGACCGGTGTGGCCCAGGCGTCGGGCACCCAGGCGGACACGAGGGCGAACCGGCTGCCGTCCTCGTAGCCCTCCTCCGTGAGGTAGCCGGGCAGATAGCCGAGAACGGCCAGGCCGGTCGACACGACGTAGGGCACGTAGAGCACCGCGAAGGTGAGGACGGCGCCCACGATCACCTTGTGCGGCTGGCGGCGGAGCAGCGCCGGCGCCGCGATCACGGGGATGAGCTTGGTGGCGATGGCCGCCCCGAGGGCGATCCCGCCCCGCCATCGACGCCGCGTCGAGACGAGCAGCGACGCGGCGAGCACGAGCACCCCGCCGAGCAGATCGACGTGCGAGTTCGTGACCCCCTCGCTGTACACGAGCGGACACCAGCCCCAGAGGGCGGCCCACCGGGGGTCGAGCCCGCGGCGACGGAGCGCCACGAGCAGGGCTGCGGTGGTGGCCAGCACCATGACCAGGCCGAGCACCTGCAGCGGCGCGAACTCGGCGTCGGGCCCCACGACCGCCCGCACGGCCCAGAAGTACAGCTCGGCGGTGGGCGGGTAGATCGTGGGCACGTCGGGTCGGTTGATGGCCGTGCAGACGACGTCGCCCGTCTCCGTGTCGTAGCCGCGGTGGATCTGCCGGGTCTCCTGTCCGCAGCGGAGGCCGATCGTGCCGTCGTCGCGGGTGAACTCGGCGGCGGGCGGGAAGATCCACTCGGGGCGCAGGTCGCGCAGCTCGCCGGCCTCGGGCGTGTACTCGTACGGCGACACCCCGTCCGCCTGCACGATGCCGTCCCAGGCGTAGCGCGCGGGGTCGGTGCTCGTGTTGGGCGGGCTCAGCAGCGACGCGCCGCCGACGACCGCCGCGCCGATCAGCACGAGCGCGGTGACGGCCCGCGCGGGCACGCGACGCAGCAGCACGAGGGCGACGGCGAAGAGCAGCCAGCAGATCGTCGTCCAGTAGACGAAGTCGTCTCGCGTCTCCTTCGCGACGAATCCGAGGGTCAGCAGCCCCCAACCCACGGCGACGGCCAAACCGCCGACGGCCACCGCCGCGAATAGAGTACGCACGAGACCCAGTCTGTCGGACGCCCGCCCGGGTGTCCGATGTGTCGGGCCAGACCCCGAGGCGCACCCATGAGAAGTCTTCTCTTCACCCTCCGCCTCGCGGCGACGTCGCCGACGCGGAACGCCCGGACGGCGACGGTGCTCGGGCGACTGCTCGGCATCGCCTTCCTGGTCTGCCTGCTGACCGGTCTCTACAGCCACTTCCTGCAGGAGCCCGCGGAGTGGATGCGCTTCCCGACCCGCCCGGTCTGGCTCTACCAGGTCAGCCAGGGCGTGCACATCACGGCGGGCATCGCCTGCATCCCGCTGCTGCTCGGCAAGCTGCACGCGGTGTTCCCCCAGCTGTTCCAGTACCCGCCGGTGCGGCACCCGGTGCAGGTGCTCGAGCGCGCCTCCATCGCCCTGTTCATCGCGACGTCGGTGCTGCAGCTGGTCACCGGTCTGCTGAACACGTTCCAGTACTACCCGTGGCCGTTCCCGTTCCGGCAGGTGCACTTCGCCCTGTCGTTCGTGATCATCGGGTCGCTGGCGATCCACATCGCGGTCAAGCTGCCGCTCATCACGCGCTACTGGCGGGCCCGCGACAGCTACGATGCCGACGGCGCCTTCGTCGAGCCCGCTGGCTCCCTCGACCCGGCTCGGGCCGAGTTCACGGCCACGCGCGAGCTGACGCGACGGCGGGAGGCCGAGGAGGCGCGGGTCGCCTCGTCGACCGGCACCGCGCCTCCTCGGCCCCGCGGGTTCGTCGGTCGGATCGTGCACTGGATCGACACCGCGCACGAGGGCGACCGCGATCCGCACCGCGCGCGGGTGTCGCGACGCGGCTTCTTCGGCGCCGTCGGAGTCGCGACGGGCGGAGCGGTGGTGC
>Ga0265797_10006360_pt1 | contig 16713 bp, 10 predicted proteins | sample P2T30metagenome_FD_192433 | JGI IMG/M metagenome (GOLD analysis project Ga0265797, IMG submission 192433) | Plant litter microbial communities from East Loma Ridge, Irvine, California - P2 T30 | ecosystem: Environmental > Terrestrial > Plant litter > Unclassified | place: USA: California...
CGCCGGGGGCCGCCGTGCCCGAGACGGGGACGTCGACGAGGGCGTCGGCCCGGGCCAGCACGATCTCCGTGCCGGGCTCGGGGGCGGTGACGACGAGCGGGGCGACCTCGACGAGCGTGAAGCCGCTCGTCACGGGCACCGACGTCGTGCCGCCGATCTGCTGCGAGACCTGCAGGTCGACGTCGCCGGCGCCGAGCGCCGGGAGCGTCACCGTCCAGGTGCCGTCCGGGGCGACGGCGACCTCGAGGGGGCCGTCGCCGGCGTCGAGGAGGACCACGGCGCCGGGCTGTGCGGTGCCGGAGACGACGACGTCGCGCGTCGCGCCGGGGCCGGCGACCTCGAGGACCGCGCCGTCGACGGGCTCGTCGACGAGGACGGGCGCGCCCGCCGCGACGACGAGGAGCTGCCGCACCGGCTGCGAGACGGCGCCGCCCTCGGGCAGCACCTGCACGGCGGTCACCGTGCGCGTCCCGACCGGCACGTCGTCGACGGTCGTCGACCAGGTCCCGCCCGCTCCGACCGTGGTGGTGGCCGTCAGGCCGCCGCCGAGGTCCAGCTGCACCTCGGCACCGGGCTCGCCGGAGCCGGTCAGCGTCACCGGCGTCGTGGACGTCGGGTCGGCGAGCGTGACCGGCGCGGGCGCGTCGAGCACGAGCGTCGCCGCGGCGACGACGACGGCCGTCACGGCCCCCGCGGTCTCCGTCGTGCCCGCGAGCTCCTGGCGCGCCGAGACCTCGTACGTGCCGACCGGGAGGCCGGCGAGGGGGAACGCCCACGCGCCGTCGACCGCGGTCGTGCGACCGACGTCGACGCCGTCGACGACGACCGTGACGAGCGCCCCGGTCTGGGCGGCGCCGCGGGCGGTCACGTCGAGGGTCGACGTCGCGTCGGGCACGAGGAACTCGCCCGTCGGCGCCGTGACCGTGACGGGGGTCCCGCGGACCACCTCCACGTCGACCTCGACGGGGTCGGAGGTCGCGCCGCCGAGCTCCTGCACGGCGACGACCGTCGTCGCGCCGACGGGGACGCCCGGCACGACGGTGGACCACGTGCCGTCGGGGCCGACCGGCACCGTGACGGACGCACCGTCGACGGTCACCGTGACCGTGCCTCCGGCGGCCGCCGTGCCCGAGACGGGCAGGCCGACCGGACCGGCACCGACGACCGTGAGCGCGCCGCCGTCCTCGGGCGACAGGACGGTCACCGGGTCGGCGGCGACGACCACCACGAGGCCGGGGGCGGCCTGCGTGGGCAGTCCGTCCTGGTCCTGCACGGCCGTGATCTCGTGCTGGCCGACGGGAACGGCGTCGAAGGGCGCCGTCCACGTCCCGTCGGGCGCCACCGTGACGACGGCCTCGAGGCCGAGGGCGTCGTCGCCGACGGTCACGGTCACCGTGGCACCGGCGACGCCGGTGCCCGAGACGACGAGGGGCGTGGTCGCGTCCGCGTCGACGACGCGGACCACCGAGCCGAAGGCCGGGGCCGTGATCACCACCGGACCGCCCTCGACCACGGTGACGGGCACGACGACCGGGGCGGAGGTGCCGCCCGAGACCGTCTGCACGACCGTGACGTCGTACGCGCCCGTGCCCACGCCGGGGACCGTCGTCGTCCAGGTGCCGCCCTGGCCGACCACCGTCGACGCCGAGAGGTCGCCGATGGTGACGTCCACGGCGGCGCCGGGCTGGCCGGTGCCGCTCACGGGCACGTCCGTGGTGCCGTCGGGGCCGGCGACCGCGTACTCCTGGCCGGCGACGGGCGTCGTGACGGCCAACGGGGCACCGGCGGCGACGACGAGCTGCTGGACCACGGCGGGCGACGTCGTGCCGTCCACCGTCTGCGTGGCCCCCAGGAAGTACGAGCCCTCGGGGACGTCCTCGAGGACGACGGACCAGGTGCCGTCGACGCCCGCGGTCGTCGTCACCTCGGTGCCCGCCCCCCGGCCCACGGTGACCGTGGCGCCGGGCTCGGCGGTGCCCGTGACGGGGACGTCGGCCGTCGCACCGGGCCCGGCGACGGGGACCGTCGCGCCCGGGGCCGGCGTCGCGATCGCGACCGGGGCCGCGACGACGACGGTGACGACGCGCGTCTGCGCGGGCGACGCCGTGCCGCCCACCGTCTGGGTGGCCGAGACGGTGCGCGCGCCGACGGGGACGCCGTCGACCTCGACGGCCCAGGTGCCGTCCGCGCCCGCGGTCGTCGTGGCCGCGAGGCCGTCGCCGAGGGCGACGTCGACGGTGGCGCCGGGCTGCGCCGTGCCCGAGACGGGCACCGTGGTGGTGAGGCCCGGCGCCGCGAGGCGGAGCACCGTGCCCGGGGCGGGCTCCTCGAGGACGAGGGGCGCGCCGGCGACGACCGAGAAGGCCTGGGTGACGGGCACCGAGGTGACGCCCGCGACGACCTCGGTCACCGAGATCGTCCGGTCGCCGACGGGGACGGCGGGGAAGGTCACGCTGAACGAGCCGCCGGCGGCCGTCGTCGTTGCCACGTAGCCGCCCCCCAGGTCGACGGTGACGGGGGCGTCGGGCTCGGCCGTGCCGGTGACGGTCAGCGGGACCGTCGAGGTGGCGTCGGCGACCGTGACGACCGCGCCCGGGGCGGGCGCGGTGACGACCACCCCGTCCGCCGCCTCGATCGCGAACGTCGTCGTGGCCGCCGCCGAGGTGGCGCCCGCCACCGTCTGCGTGGCGGAGGCCGTGTAGGCGCCCACGGGGAGGGCGGCGAAGGTGGTCGTCCAGGCACCGGAGGCGCCGACCGTGGTCGTCGCCGTGCGGTCGGCCCCGAGGCCCACCGCGACGGTGGCGCCGGGCTGACCGGTGCCCGCGACGACGACGTCACGGACGGAGTCCTCCCCCGGGACGCGGAACGCGGTGCCGGGCGCCGGCGTCGTCAGGGCGAGGGCGGTGCCCGCCGCGACCGTGAAGGCGCGCGTGACCGGGGTGCCCGTCTCGCCCGCGACGGTCTGCGTGACCGTGGCGGTCTGTGCCCCGACGGGCACGCCCGCGACGGGGACGCTCCAGGTGCCGTCGGCGGCGACCTGGGCCGTGCCGGTGCGGCCGCCCCCGAGGTCGACCGCGACCGTGGCGCCGGGAGTCGCGGTGCCCGCGACGGTGACGGTGGCCGTGCTGGTCGCGTCGAGCACCGTGACGACCTGGCCCGCGGTGGGGGTCGTGACGACGAGCGGTGACTGCTCGACGACGGTGAAGGACCGCGTGGCGGTGCCGGCGGCGACCCCGCCGACCGTCTGCGTCACGGTGGCGGTGGTGGTGCCGGCGGGCACGCCCGCGACGGGGACGGCGTAGCGTCCGTCGCCGCCCACGGTGGCCGTGCCGGTCTGGCCGCCCGTCGTGGTGACGGTGACGGTGGCGCCCGGCTCGCCCGTGCCCGTGAACGACACGGTGCGCGTGGCCCCGGCCGTGGGCACCGAGAACTGCTGGCCCTCGGTGGGGGTCGCGACGGTGAGCGGCGCCAGGGCCGCCGTGCGCACGGTCGACGTGGCGAGGTCGACCCGGGCCGCGGTGAGCAGCGGCAGGACGGTGAGGCTCACGGCGTGGACGCTGCGCGAGCCCGCGTCGAGGCCGCGGGGGTCGCGGAAGCCGACCGTGTCCTGCGCGTTGACCCGCACCCGCACGAGCTGGTCGAGGACCGTGCTGAGGGGCGCGAGGATCGTGACGACGCCGTTCGTCACCGCGCGGAGGTTCGTCGAGAGGGTCGTGAGGGCGGCCCCGGTGAGCAGCGGCCGGTAGAGCCCGCCGACGGTGGGCAGCACGGTGCCCGTGACGAGCGGCAGCACGGCCGTCGTGAGGGGGGCGAGGACCCCGCCGAGCAGGCCGGTCCCGGTGACCATGGTCTGCGCCGGCGTGCTCGTGGCGCCGAGGAGTGCGCCGAGCGTCGTCGTCGTGCGGATCGTGGCACCGCCGACCGGGAGGCCGGGGACGCCGCCGAGGCCGAGGGCCCGGACGTTGAACCCGACGTCGATCGTGACCGCGGTCGCGTTGACGGCGCTGTTCACCGCGCTCACGATGTTCGCGGGCAGCCGGTTCTGCAGGATGTCGGCGACGCCGGCGGTGATCTGCGCCTGCACGGCGGGGCTCAGGAGGTCACTGTTCGCGGGCAGCCCGTTGAGCGCCCCGAGGTCGACCACGACCTGGCCGGTGCTCGGCGTGATCGTGACGGGACCCGAGGTGATCGGCTTCGCCAGCTCGGTGGCGAGCGTCTGGTCGAGGTTCAGGGTGACCCCGACGGTCGCCGTCGTGTCGGTGACCGTGAGGACGCCGCCGAGGCCGAGCCCGTTGACGATCGGCGTGAGCTGCGAGGTGAGGCTGCTGGTGAGGCCGGTGAGGGCGCCCTGCTGGCCGGCGACGCCGTTGACGGTCGTCGCGAGGTTCCGCACGGTCGGCTGGAGGCCCGTGCCGAGCGTCTGGAGCGCCGGGCTGGTCAGGGTGTAGCGCGCCCCCGCGACCTGGTACCCGGTCGTCACGGTGGGCTCCCCCGTCGTGCGCGTCGACGAGATGCGCGACGAGAGCGCACCGAGGCCGAGCTGGACGTCGCTGACGACGCCCGACGCGAGCGGCACGCTGCCGAGCACCGGCGTCAGGTCCAGCGACGCCCCCGCCCCGGGGCCACCGCTGCCGACCGCGATCGCACCGTCGGCCCCGACGAGGCCCGACGCGGCGACCGCACCGGTCGGCGTCGCGGACGCGTACTGGCCCGCCACGCCGAGCTGCAGCAGCCCGTTCTGGCCGAGCAGGCGCACCCCGCCGGGCAGCTGCGCGTTGACCGCCCCCAGGGCCGTGAGGTCCAGGTCGCCCCGCGCCGCGCCTCCGGGCTGTCCGGGCGCTGCCGCCACGTACTGGCCGCGCAGGGCGGCGATGGCGTCGAGGTCGACGATGCCCGAGCCGGACAGCACCGAGGCCTCCGCCTCGGCGACGTCCCCGGTGGCGGCCTGCGCGGGCACGACGGTCGCCGTCGCGACGAGCGCGCCCACGACGACGGCGGTCGCGGCGCGCAGGGCGCCGGGCCGCAGGGGCGAGGGGAGGAGGGCGGACGGCCGGAGGCGCGTCCACGGCGACGAGGGACCTCCCGTCCCGTCGCCGGTCGGGCTGGTGCCGCGGGAGGTGGGCGTGCTGCTGGTGCTGCGAGCGCGCAGGAGGGCGCGCGGGTGCCGGGTGGGGCGCATGCTGGTCCTGATCCTGATCGTGCCCGGCGGCGTCGGCGACGACGGGCGGGGGACGGAGCGGTGGTGAGCCGCTCCCGACGGGTGGTGGGTCCGTCGTGGGCACGATCTTAGGCAGGGCGGGACGCGCAGCGAGGGGTCCGGGTCACGGAACGAACACCCCCTCTTCGGGGGCCGGTGGCGGGAGCGCGGGCGCTCGACCTGCCACGTCGACGTGCCGGGGCGGGCGCACGTCGCCCCGGGAACGAAGAAGACCCCTCACGCACCCGCCAGAGCCCGGTTGCCCTTGCTGCATCTCTGCCCTGGGGGAGTTGGCCTGGATGGCGTCACGTGAGGAGCCGCCACCGAGTCTAGGGCATCCGGCGGGCGTCCAGCGCCGGGGCGTTGGGTGGGCGGCATGAGAATCGTCATCGCCGGTGGACACGGCAAGATCGCCCAGCTCCTCGAACGCCGCCTCGCCGACGCGGGGCACGACCCCGTGGGCATCGTCCGCAACGAGGACCACGTCGCCGACCTCGAGGCGGCGGGCGCGCGGGCGGTCGTGCTCGACCTGGAGTCGACGGACGTCGACACGCTCGCCGGTCACCTCGACGGTGCCGACGCGGTCGTCTTCGCCGCGGGCGGCGGCGGGGGCAGCGGGGCCGAGCGGAAGCTCACCCTCGACCGTGACGGTGCGGTGCTGCTGGCCGACGCGGCCGAGCGGGCGGGCGTCTCGCGGTACGTCATGGTGTCGGCGATGTCCACGGACGACTTCGACCCGGACGCGGCCGAGCTGCCGGCCGAGGACGACGACGCCGTCTTCCAGGTGTACCTGCGCGCGAAGAGCGAGGCCGACGCGGACCTCCGCGGCCGCGACCTCGACTGGACGATCGTCCGCCCCGGCGGGCTCACCGACGACGCCGGCACGGGTCAGGTGTCGGTGGGCCGCACGGTCGAGCGCGGCTCGGTCCCCCGCGCCGACGTCGCCGAGGTGATCGCCACGGCGCTCGTCGAGGGCACGGCGGTCCGCACCCAGTTCGAGCTCGTCTCGGGCGACCTGCCGATCTCGGACGCGCTCGCGACCATCAAGTACTGACCCGGGTGCCCGGTCGGCCCGGGCACGACGCGAAGAGGGCCCGGAGGCGCGACCTGCGCCTCCGGGCCCTCTCGCGTCCGGCCGTGGTCGGGCGTCCTCAGCTCAGCGCGGCGGCCTGGCGCGCGATCTCGAGCTCCTCGTCGGTGGGGACGACGAGGACGGCGACGGGGGCGTCGTCGGGCGAGATGCGGCGCGCCTCGCGGCTGGACAGCTCGTTGCGGTCGTCGTCCACCCGGATGCCGAGGACCTCGAGGCCGGCGAGGGTGCGGCGGCGCAGGAGCGCGTTGTTCTCGCCGACGCCGGCCGTGAAGACGACCGCGTCGAGGCCGCCCATCTGCGCCACGTACGCGCCGACGTAGTGCCGGATGCGGTGGCGGTAGACGGCGAGCGCCGCCTCGGCGGTCGCGTCCCCCCGGGAGGCGCTGTCCTGCACGTCCCGCATGTCGCCCGAGCCGGTGAGGCCGAGCAGGCCGCTGCGCTTGTTGAGCAGCGTCTCGAGCTCGTCGAACCCGAGTCCCGCCTCGCGGTGCAGGTGGAACACGGCGGCCGGGTCGATGTCCCCGGACCGGGTGCCCATGACGAGGCCCTCGAGCGGGGTCATGCCCATGCTCGTCTCGACGCTGCGGCCGCGGTCGACGGCGGCGACGCTCGCGCCGTTGCCGAGGTGCAGCACGATCGTCCTCAGCTCGGCGAGGGGCCGGTCGAGGAACTCCGCGGTGCGCTCGCTCACGTACTTGTGCGAGGTGCCGTGGAAGCCGTACCGGCGGATGCCGTGCTCCCGCGCGAGGGTCGCGTCGATCGCGTACGTGTACGCGGCGGGCGCGAGGGTCTGGTGGAAGGCGGTGTCGAACACGGCCACGTGCGGCACGTCCGGGAAGGCCGCCTTCGCCGCCCGGATCCCCTGCAGGTTCGCCGGGTTGTGCAGGGGCGCGAGCGCGCTGAGCCGGTCGATCGCGGCCTCGACGTCGTCGTCGACGACGGTCGCCCGGTCGAACTCCTCGCCGCCGTGCACGACCCGGTGCCCGACGGCCACCGGCGGGTGCTCCTCGAAGGACGGGCCGTGCGCACGGAACGCCTCGAGCATCGCCTCGAAGCCGGCGGCGTGGTCGGGCACCGACGCGGAGTCGCTGCTGGTCTCTTCTCCGGTGACCTCGTTGCGGTGCTTCGTGGCTCCGGCGCGCTCGCCGATGCGCTCGACGAGACCGGACGCGAGGCGCCGCTCCCCCTCGAGCTCGATGAGCTGGTACTTGAACGACGACGAACCGGAGTTGACGACGAGGACTGCGCTCACGGGGTGGCCTCCTGGGCGGTGGGTGCGGGGGTGGTGCCGGCCTGGATCGCGGTGATCGCGACCGTGTTGACGATGTCGCCGACGAGCGCCCCGCGGGACAGGTCGTTGATCGGCTTGCGGAGCCCCTGCAGGATCGGGCCGATGGCGACCGCCCCAGCGCTGCGCTGCACGGCCTTGTAGGTGTTGTTGCCCGTGTTGAGGTCGGGGAAGATGAACACCGTCGCCCGGCCGGCGACCTCGCTGTCGGGCATCTTCGTCGCGGCGACCGTCGGGTCGGCGGCGGCGTCGTACTGGATGGGCCCCTCGACGAGCAGGTCGGGGCGGCGCTCGCGGACGAGCGCCGTCGCCGCGCGGACCTTCTCGACGTCGGCCCCCGAGCCGCTGTCGCCCGTGCTGTAGCTGAGCATCGCGACGCGGGGCTCGATGCCGAACTGCACGGCGGTCTCGGCGCTCGAGATGGCGATGTCGGCGAGCTGCTCGGCCGTCGGGTCGGGGATCACCGCGCAGTCGCCGTAGACGAGCACCCGGTCGGCGAGCGCCATGAGGAACACGCTCGAGACGACGCCCACGCCGGGCACCGTCTTGATGATCTCGAACGCGGGCCGGATCGTGTGGGCCGTGGTGTGCGCCGCCCCCGACACCATGCCGTCGGCGTAGCCGAGCTGCACCATCATCGTGCCGAAGTACGAGACGTCGGTGACCGTGTCCATCGCCATCGGCGCGGAGATGCCCTTGTGCGCGCGCAGCTTCGCGTACTCCGTCGCGAAGCGCACCTGCAGGCTGGGGTCGAAGGGGTCGAGGACGGTGGCGGCGTCGAGGTCGAGGCCCAGCTCGGCGCCGCGCGCCCGCACGGCGGGCTCGTCGCCGAGCAGGGTGATGCGGGCCACGCCGCGCTGCAGCAGCGTCGACGCCGCCCGCAGCACCCGGTCGTCGCCGCCCTCGGGCAGCACGACGTGGCGCTGCGCCTCGCGGGCCCGGTCGAGCAGCTGGTGCTCGAACATGAGCGGCGTGACGACCCCCGACCGCTCGACGCGGAGCCGGCCGAGCAGCTCGGCGGCGTCGACGTGCCGTTCGAAGAGGGCCAGGGCGAGGTCGTGCTTGCGCTGCGAGTCGGCGGCGAGGCGGCCCCGGGTGGAGGTGATGGCGAGCGCCGTGTCGTAGGTGCCGAGCTCCGCGCGGGCGACGGGCAGCGTGCTGCCGAGGCCGTCGAGCAGGCGCTCCACCTGCGGGGAGGTCTCGAACCCTCCGTTGAGCACGATGCCGGCGAGCGTGGGGAACGTGTCGGAGAGGTGCGCCAGGACGGTGGCGACGAGGACGTCGCTGCGGTCGCCGGGGACGACGACGACGGCGCCCTCGCGCAGGCGCGGCAGCACGTTCTCCATCGACATCGCGGCGACGACCACGCCGAGCGCCTCACGGTCGAGCAGCGCCTCGTCGCCGCGGACGAGCGTCGCGCCGGTGGCGTCGAGCACCGCGCGGAGCGTCGGGGCGACGAGCACCGGGTCCTCGGGGAGGGCCCACACGGGCACGTCGGCGGCGGGACCGGCGCCCAGCGCCGACCGGACGCCCTCGACGACCTCGTCGAGGCGGGCCGGGTCGACGCGGTTCGCGACGACGCCCAGCAGGCTCGCGTGCTCGGTGCGCAGCTCGGCCGTGGTGAGCTCGGCCACCTGGCGCATGTCGGCGCCGGACCGCGCGGACGTGCCGTCGGAGGTGCGCCCGCCGAGCACGAGGAGGACGGGCGCCCCGAGGTTCGCCGCGACGCGCGCGTTGTAGCTGAGCTCGGTGGGGCTGCCGACGTCGGTGTAGTCGCTGCCGAGGACGACGACCGCGTCGCAGCGGCGCTCGACCGCGGCGAACCGGCTGACGATCGTCGACAGCGCGGCGTCGGGGTCGGCGTGCACGGCGTCGTAGGTCACCCCGACGGCGTCGTCGTAGTCGAGGTCGACGCTCGCGTGCGACAGCAGCAGCTCGAGCACGTAGTCGCGCTCGTCCGTGGACCGCGCCACCGGCCGGAAGACGCCGACCCGGCCGAGCTCGCGACCGAGGGTGTCGAGCACGCCGAGCGCGATCGTGGACTTGCCGGTGTGGCCTTCGGCCGAGGTCAGGTAGATGCGGGTCGACACCCGTCCAGAGTAGGCCGGGCGACCTGGGCGCAGCACGGCCGTCCGAGGTCCTGGGCGGACGTGCAGGAGGCGCCGGTCGCGCCCGTCACGAGAGACGGCTCCTGCCCCGGAGGGGAAGGAGCCGTCTGGTGCGGAGGATAGGGGATTCGAACCCCTGAGGGCTTGCACCCAACACGCTTTCCAAGCGTGCGCCATAGGCCACTAGGCGAATCCTCCAGGCGAGCGCGGGCGCTCGACCTGTCCATCGTAGCGGACGCCGGAGGCGCGGCGGACCGCCGGGCGCGACCGGCGCCTCCGGTGGTCCCCGCGCGGGCGGGCGCGTCGGCGGGCGCGACTACGATCGCCGCATGGACTCCCCGACGTCGGCGCGCGTGGACGCGTGGCTGTGGGCGGTGCGGATCTACAAGACCCGCTCCGCGGCGACGGCGGCGTGCCGGGCCGGGCACGTGCGCGTGGACGGCGAGCGGGTGAAGGCCGCGACGGCGGTGCGCCCGGGGAACACGGTGCGGGTCCGCGTCGACGGCCGCGAGCGCGTGCTCGAGGTGGTCCGCTGCCTCGTGAAGCGGGTGGGCGCCCCGGTCGCGGCCGAGGCGCTCGTCGACCACAGTCCTCCCCCGCCGCCGCGCGAGCAGCGCGTGCTCGCGCCCGTCCGCGACCGGGGCGCGGGTCGGCCGACGAAGCGCGACCGTCGCGACCTGGAGCGCCTGCGGGACCGCGCCTCCGGCACCTGGGGCACCCCGCACCCGTGACCCGGGCGGGCACCGCCCGCGACGGCCCCGCCGCTCCTCAGCGGCGGCGGAGCGTGCCGAAGATGCCCTTGACGACCTCGCGCACGACGGCCTTGCCCGCGGCCGATCCGAGCACGTCGTCGAGCAGCCCGCCCGACGACCGTGACCGGCCGGACGCCCGTCCCGTCGACCTGCGCGTCGCGGTCTCCCGCCGCCGGCGGGCGGCCTCGGCGGCGCGGTCGGCCGCCTCGATCTCGCGTCGCTGCCGCTCGTGCTCCTTCTCGGCGGCCCGACGCTCGCGCTCGTGCTCCTTCTCGGCGGCCTCACGCTCCTTCTCGGCCTGCTCGGCGGCCTCGCGGTCCGCCTCCTCGCGTGCGGCGGCCTCGAGCCGGCGGGCGAGCACCTCCCGGGCGGAGTCCCGGTCGATCGGGGTCCCGTACGTGGCGGTGAGGGGCGACGCGGCGACGGCGGCGGCCATCGTCGCGGCGGGCGTCGGCGACATCGACCCGCGGGGGGCCCGGAGGCGCGTCCAGGCGACCGGGGTCGGCACGCCCCGTTCGTCGGTGACGGTGACGACCGCCTCGCCGGTGGCGAGGGTGGTGAGCACCTCCCCGAGGTCGTAGTCGCTCGTCGGGTAGGTCGACACGGTGGCGCGGAGGGCCTTGGCGTCGTCGGGCGTGAAGGCCCTCAGCTGGTGCTGCACGCGCGAGCCGAGCTGGGCGAGCACGTCGGCGGGGACGTCCTTCGGGGTCTGCGTGACGAAGACGATGCCGACGCCCTTCGAGCGGATCAGCCGCACGGTCTGCGTGATCTGGGCGAGGAACTCCTTCGACGCGTCGCGGAACAGCAGGTGCGCCTCGTCGAAGAAGAACACCAGCCGGGGACGCTCGAGGTCGCCGACCTCGGGCAGGTCGTTGTAGAGGTCGGCGAGCAGCCACATGAGGAACGTCGAGAACAGCACCGGCTGGTCGTGCGCGCCGGGCAGCTCGAGCAGGCTGACGACGCCCCGGCCGTCCTCCGCGGTGCGCAGGAACACGGCCGTGTCGATCTCGGGCTCGCCGAAGAAGTCCTCGGCCCCTCCGTCGGCGAAGGCGACGAGCTTCCGCAGCACGACCGCCACGCTCTGCCGACTGAGCCCGCCCAGGTCGTCGAGCTCGCCCTTCCCCTCGTCGCTCGTCAGCCAGGTGAGCAGGGCGCGCAGGTCGGCGAGGTCGAGCAGGGGCAGTCCGGCGCGCTCGGCGTGGTGGAAGACGATGCCGAGGTTGGCCTCCTGGGTGGCGTTGAGGCCGAGCACCTTGCTGAGCAGGAGCGACCCGAAGCCGCTGACGGTGGCGCGGACCGGCACGCCCGTGCCGAGGCCGCCCAGCGCGAAGTACTCGGTGGGGGCGGCCTCGGGCGACCAGTCCTGCCCGATGGCGCGCGCGCGGGCGAGCAGCTTGTCGCTCGCCTCGCCGGGGCTCGCGATGCCCGAGAGGTCGCCCTTGACGTCGGCGGCGAAGACGGGGACCCCGGCGGCGGAGAGCTGTTCGGCGAGCACCTGCAGGGTCTTCGTCTTGCCCGTGCCGGTCGCGCCGGCCACGAGGGCGTGCCGGTTGAGCATCGCGAGGGGCACGCGCACGGGCACGTCGGGTCGCGCCTCGCCGTTGACGAGCGCCCCGATCTCGAGGGCGGCGCCCTCGAAGGCGTAGCCGGCGCGGACGGCGTCGACGGCGGCCTCGTCGAGCGGCCCGGCCGGAGGCGCGTCCCCGGTCGTCCCCGCTGCCGCCGTCGCGAGCTCCTCGGCCCGCGCGAGCGCCGCCTCCGCGTCCCGCCTCGCCTCCTCGGCGGCCGCGACCGCGGCGGCCGCCTCCGCCCTGGCCCGCTCGAGCGCGTCCGTCATGGCGTCAGCCTAGGCAGGTCGTCGCCACGGCGACCGCTGTACGGGGAACGAAAGGTGGTCGCGTCACACTGGTCCGACCGACCCGTCGATCCCCTAGCCTTGTCTGCACTGCAGCGGTCCGGGCCGAGTGGGGGACGCGCCTCCTGCAGCGTGCAGAGGGGGCGCCTGGTGGCCAGAGCGGAACGCAGCCGGTACGAGGTGCTCGTGCTGCCGCGCGCGTCGCTCGTGCGCACGGCGGTCACCACCGCCCTCGCCAGCCTCGGGCCGGTGCTCGTCGCCCTGCTGCTGCTCGCCGCCCCCTCGGGGGCCTGGGTGGCCGTGCTCGGCGTCGCCGGCGTCGTGACGGCCCTGTGCCTGGCGGCGTGGGCCCGCTTCAGGCTGGTGTTCGCGGGCGTGACGCCCACCCACGTCGTGAAGCGGTCCTTCCTCGTGCCGCTGCGCGAGGTCCCCCGGGGCGAGATCGCGCAGGTCGTGCGCGTCGAGACGTTCCGTGGCCACTCCTCCGAGACCGTGTCACAGCTGCTCGGCCTCGACGCCGACGGCTGCTGCCGGTACCGGATGCGCGGCACCTTCTGGTCCGACGACGCGCTCGACGGCGTCGTGGAGGCGCTCGACGTGCCCGTCGAACGCCGCGCCGACCCGGTGCCCCTGCGCGTGCTCTACCGCACCTGGCCCGACTGCCGGTACTGGTTCGAGGGGCGCCGCTGGCTGGTCGCCTGCTCGGCCGTCGTCGGGGCCGCCGTGGTCGGCGGCCTGCTCGTGCTCCTCTACCGGGCGCTGACGCCGGCCTGACTCCCCCGGTCCGGCGACCGCCAGATCCAGGGGGCGCCGCGTTCCCGCAGCACGCGGTGCGCGAACGGCGCCAGCAGCACGACGGACACGCCGACGCCCACGAGGGTGCCGCCGATCGTGTCGGTGAGCCAGTGCGCCCCGAGGTACGTGCGGCTGAGCAGCATGGCGACCACGTAGAGCGCGCCGAGCACCCAGACCCAGGTGCGGCGCAGCAGGACCCCGAGCACGACGGCGATCGTCGCGGCGTTGGCGGTGTGGCCGGAGGGGAACGACCCGAAGTCGGCCGAGACGAGGATGTCGTCGGGTCGCGACCGGCCGAGCACGTTCTTGAGCACCTGCACGACGCCGGCGCTCACCGCCGAGGCGAGCACCCAGTAGAGCGCGCCCCACGGCCTGCGGTGCAGCAGCAGCAGCGCGGCGACCACGAGCGGGACGACGAACACCCCGACGACGCCCGCGCCGAAGGTGTCGAAGAAGAGCGCGGGGCCGTCCCACAGGGGGCCCCGTCGGTCGACGAGCCCCGCCATGAACGACTCGTCGAGGCGCACGAGTCCGCCCCCGCGCACGGTCACCACGACGCCGAGCAGCAGCGCGACGCCGATGACGCCGAGCGCCGAGAACACCCACCAGCGCCGCTGCACCCTGCGGGCGACGCGCTCCTCGCGCTCGCCGTGGGGGGCGGGGACCTGGTCGTACGGCTCGAGCGGCATCCGTCGAACCTACGCCGCGGTCAGCGCCCCAGCGCGGGCACCGACCGGGGGCGGACGAGCAGCCAGAGGCTCGTCACCGCGAGCAGGCTCGTCACGGCCATGACGCCGGCCATGGGCACGGCGGTGTCGATGCCGAGGAACCCGACGACCGGCGAGACGAGGCCGGCCGTGCCGAAGTTCATGGCGCCGAGCAGGGAGGCCGCGGTGCCGGCCTCCTTGCCGTGGTTCGCGAGGGCGAGCACCTGCACCTGCGGGAAGCAGAACCCGCAGCCGGCGATGAAGAACCACAGCGGCACGAGCACGCCCAGCACGCCGACGTCGAGCGAGTCCAGCACGACGATGGTGGTCGCCGACACGACGAGCACGGCGGTCGCCCCGGCGAGGATCCACTGCGGCCCGAACCGCCGCGCCAGGCGCGCGCTCACCTGCACGCCGGCCACGACGCCCACCGAGTTGACGGCGAAGAGGTAGCCGTACTGCTGCGCGTCCAGCCCGTAGACGTCCTGGAAGAGGAAGGACGACGCCGAGAGGTAGGTGAACAGCCCCGAGAAGACCATGGCGCCGATGACCGCGACGCCCACGAAGACGCGGTCGTGGAAGAGTGCGTGGTACCGCTGGCGGAGGGTCGCGTGCCCCGCCTCCTGCCGTCGGGCCGGGGGCAGCGTCTCGACGATGAGGAGGATCGAGGCGACGATGACGAGCGCCCCGTAGACGGTGAGGAACACGAACACGCCGCGCCAGCTGGTGAAGACGAGCAGCTGGGAGCCGATGACCGGCGCGAGGATCGGCGCGAGGCCGTTGACGAGGGCGAGCCGGGACAGCATGCGGACGAGGGGCAGCCCGCCGAAGAGGTCGCGCACCGTCGCCATCGCGACGACGCCGCCGGCCGCGGCGCCCATCCCCTGCAGGACGCGGAAGACGCCGAGGGTGACGATGTCGGGCGCCATCGTGGCGCCGATGCTCGCGAGGATGTGCACGGCGGTCGCGACGATGAGCGGCGTGCGACGGCCCACCTTGTCGCTCCACGGCCCGACGAGCAGCTGGCCCAGCGCGAAGCCGACGGTCGTCGCCGTGAGGGTGAGCTGGACGAGCCCGGAGGACACCCCGAGCTCCCGTTCGAGGGCGGGGAACGCGGGCAGGTAGAGGTCGATGGTGAAGGGCCCGAGCGCGGTGAGCGCTCCGAGCACGACGACGTAGACGAGCCGCTGGCGGCGCGTCAGGGAGTCACCGGGGTGCACGACGGTGGTCACGACGATCCTGTCTGGACGGTGCGGAGGGGGGAGGCGCGGGACGGCCGCGAGGACGGGTCGAATCGATGCGACCCGAGATCGAGGGTACCGCCTCGTCCGAGCTGCACGCCACCTGTCGCCCACGCTGGGTGGACAGTGGTACGTCACACGTCGGACGAGCGTGTATGTTCGCACACGTCCGACGCCCGTCCGACACTGACCGACGAGAGGGAGCGCATGGTCGACGCACGGATCGTCCAGACGACGAAGGCGCTGCACGCCGCGATCGTCGAGCTGGCGTCGCAGCGACCCGTGTCGCGCATCACGGTGGCCGACGTCACCCGGCAGGCGGGCATCAACCGCGCGACCTTCTACAGCCACGCGACCTCGCCCGGCGCCCTGCTCACCGACGTGCTCACCCCCGAGCTCGACGCCATCCGCGCCGACGACCACGCCCGCCGCGAGGCCGGCGCGGACGGCGCCGCCACGACGCGCACCTCGCTCGAACGGGTCGTCGACCACGTCGTGTCGCACCGCGAGGTCTACCGCCTCGCCCTGCCCGACGCGCTCGACGCGTCCATCTCGCTCGCCCTCGCCCGGCACTTCGAGGCCTCGTCCGTGCAGCACCTCGAGTCCCTGCCCGAGGGCTCGCTCCCCGAGGGCGTGCCCGTGCACCTCGCCGCGGGCACCTACGCGCACGGCCTCGTCGGTGCGATCCAGGCCTGGCTGACCGGCCGCCGCACCAGCCGCAAGGCGCTCCTCGACACGATGACGGCCATGACGCCGACCTGGTGGCACTGAGCCCCTGGCAGCGCTGACCCCCTGGCAGCGCTGACGCCCTCACCGCGCTGATCCCCCGTACCGTCACGGGTGACGGGGCCGCCCGTCAGCCGGGCGCGACCGGCGGTCGCACGACCCTCGCCACGGCCGGCCCCACGCGGAGCACGCCGTCGTCGAGCGGGCTGCACCGCACTCCGCCCCTCCCCCGCAACGCGCGGAAGGCGCCCGGGGCCAGGGCGACGTCCATCCACGCGCACGGCGACGCCGGGCGGTGCAGCTCGAAGCGGACCGGCCCGTCCCCGCAGTCCAACGACAGCACGGCACCGCGCAGCGCGTCGACGTCGAGGCCGCGCAGCACGACGTTCCGCCGCGGGGCGGCCGGGTCCAGGGGGCCCGTGCCGAGCTCGGCGGCCACGTGCTCCAGCTGCTCCGCCGCGAACAGCGTCACCGACGCGCGGCGGTGCGCCTGCCGGGCGAAGTACCGGTCCCCCACGATCCCGAGGCCCGCGCGCACGTGCACCACGTCGTGCAGCTCGGGGCCGGAGGCGGGCGAGGCGCCGTCGGCCGGACGCCCCACGAACCGGGAGCGGGGCGAGGCCAGCAACAGCTCCACGGTGACGGGCAGGGGCGGGCCGGGACGCACCTCCGGACCCCGTTCCACGACCACCCCGCCACGGTAGCCGCCCCCGCCCGGACGGGCCGACGGCCGGCCCGCCCCGGAGGGCGGACCGGCCGTCGGTCGGTGCGGGGTCGCTCGTGCTACTTGGTGAGCGGGCCCAGGGTCGGGTCGTTGGCGTACGACTCGGCCGCGTTCTCCTTGGTGACGATCTGCGGGGGCAGCAGGTACGCGGGGACGACCTTGGTGCCGTTGTCGTACGACTCGTCGTCGTTCGTCTCGGGGGTGTCGCCGGCGCCGAGGGCCTTCAC
>Ga0265797_10006361_pt1 | contig 16711 bp, 16 predicted proteins | sample P2T30metagenome_FD_192433 | JGI IMG/M metagenome (GOLD analysis project Ga0265797, IMG submission 192433) | Plant litter microbial communities from East Loma Ridge, Irvine, California - P2 T30 | ecosystem: Environmental > Terrestrial > Plant litter > Unclassified | place: USA: California...
TTGTGAGATGGTCGCTGTGTGCTCTGTGAGTGGGTGACTATGGAGGGGAGCTACCTAGGTATTCGAGGTGAAGAAGAGTAGTCCTTATAGTGGTTTGCTCCTGCTTCGAACATGCGCCTTCATGTAGATCGTCCAGGCATATTGATTACTAGCCACGTCACAACTGTCGACCAAATGATCTTACTTGTACGCTAGAGGTTGGAAGGGAGGGGAAGGGGGTGGGTCTAAAATCGTCTATGCTACTATGCGGCGCAGCTTGGTGTAGCCGAAGTAGTGATAAGCAGACGCAAACATATGTGGCAAGGCTCTCGACCTTGGAGCATATCGTGTTCCAAATTCGGACGTTATACAGCTACCATTATTGGTCCGCATCACCTATTAAGTCTTTCCGATCCCCTTACGTACCCCGCCCTAATCCGAATCCCTTCCATTAGTCCGCGCACATCCTGTCCAGGATGAAGGCTGCGAATGAAGACTCGCCAAGTAACCAATACACAACGCGTAAGAATGGATGTGTTTTGGCATCCGAAAGACCTTGCAAAGTCCTCATTGAAGCTGGACCATGAAACAGTGGAACGTAAAGCCATCAACTCGAAAGCGACATGTCAACCACAAACGAGAGGAAGAATGTGGATTTGTATATGTCCGTCTATGCCTTGTAGCAGCCCCAACTGAGCGCATCCCCATTGCACCGAGCATACACTCCAGCACCATATTGATTAACGCATGCCCGAGGTGTGTTGATACCCGTCTGAAAATTAGTGTACGCATCCCAGCACTTCCATCCGTTGCATGTACTGTCAAATCGAAGAGCTCTCCATTGAGGTCCAATCTCCTTTATACAGTAGGCGTCCATGTTAATGCCCTAAATCATCGATGTCCGAAGTTAGTGTCTGTCTCACCAAGATTGTTTACATGGGAGAATTTACCCCTAAGTATTCACCTGCTGCTGCTGCGGCAGTGGCGGGTTCGGCAAGGGGTGCAGGAGCGGCAAGGGCTACAGGATCGGCAACTGCTGCTGGAGCGGCAACTGTTGGCGCAGCGAAGAGACCGAAGCTGATGATTGCGCGGAGAATAGTGGTGTGGGTGACCATGTTGGCGGCTGCGTTCTAAGTCAAATTAGCCATCGTAAAGGTGAGCGTATATCATCGAAGTTTGTGTATCGTAGATCGTGCTAAAGGAAGGGTCTCGTTACTATGACATACTTGATGAAGATCGCTGAGGACCGGCGTACGGTATATAGCCCTTTTAATTTAGGAAGGGTCTGTTGCGTATTAGAAAAATGAATGGGGATGAGAAGGAGCTGTTCGAGATGAAGAAGAGCCGTTTTTATAGCAATTCCTTCATCTTCGAACACACGCTTCTATTAGGTCGTCAGGGCGTAAGGCGTATTCTTTGTCGTCCGGTTCGAAGTATTGGACTAGGCTATCCTCATCGCAGGCTAAAGTTCTGGGGCGTAAGTTGAAGTGACATAGACCGGCATGCAATGCATTCGGTGGAGTGCCGTTCATGCTGACATGCAGCATGGCCTAGAAAAGACAGGTGAGGTTATCGACATGCGGCCCGATCCTGCGTAGCAAGTCTGCTGGAGCTAGATGCACGTTGTAGTAGATACCTAGGTAGTATCGAGACAGTACTGCTTATCTATCTGCCCTGGGCGTTGACGTTGACGGAGTGTCGAGCCTGGACGGAGGTGAACTCAGATGGGGAAGGTCTAAGGTTAGGCCCTCCGTAGGATTCGCGTGCGGGGCCAGCCGAGCACGCAGGGACTTACATATCAAGCGTAGGATTGGTTCTTCTAAATAGGCTTTTCTGTCGACGTTGGCGAAGGCTAGTGAAGGATGCTCACTACAGCATCGTTTAAGGTTTGTGGTTAGGAAGTGTGCCGCTTGCAAGGGAAAAACCCACCAATCGTTGCTTGGGTCGCGACCTCACAGTAAGCCTCCGAAAATCTGCATATGTCGCGCAATAGAAGCGGAAAGACTCCAATGACAGGCCATATTCAAAATCATCGCTAGGCTTTCATGTGTATCTCGTAGTGATGCAGAACGAAAGAAACTCCACCATAGAATTCAGCAGAAGAAATAGTGGTTTGCCGCTCGGATCTGGATATCCGTCAAGTAAGCACATACGCATTCTTTCTGCTCGATACGGCCGTGCTACCTCATGTATTACTCGAACTGATTCCGGCTAGGATCAGGCGCAGCGTATCCTCTCCTGAAGAGGAAGCTCTGCAGCCTATCCTCAACTCTCGCAAACTATGGGATCGTTAGCCTCAGAGACATTATTTGCGACTCGATTAAGTCACTATTCGGGATGCGCTCTCTGAGCTGAAGCACTTACAAAACCCCGTCCCTGTACTCCATCTCTGACCCATACCCCATATCCACCCATGAGGTTTGCCATCATGACGTCCGTAGACAGGCGATCTCCTACTATTGCAATTTGATCTGGTCTAGTCACACCAGAATCCGGATGCGCCCTGAAGTAAGCCATCACCTCTTCCTTACAGCCAGGCTTCTTGGTGGTATGTCGCAACACTTTGACACCGGTGTTGGCCTCCAAGACATCGGCCTGGGCATAATTTTTATCGGATGATGTGCCAGCTGTGTTAGACACTATCAAGAGTTTTGAGCCTGGATAAGCGCGTCGCAGGCGCTGGAAATGATCCTAAAATGGTGATTAGTAACGTTCTGGGTCGGGAAAGGCGCGTAGTAGTACTTCATATGGCTTGTGAATCTCATCGGTATGTGGGACAGCAAAGCAATTGTCTTTGTCGAGCACGACAGCTTGGATGTCTACCTCTTTCTGCTCGTTGAGCCCATCCTTCCTAAAGGCTTTCGATAGGGGAATGGGTAGATGATTGAATGTCGAGACTGTATGCTGCGGGAGACAAAGAGTCGGATTCCAAATCAGCCGGAAGACATTTAAAGTGCCCGAGATGTTCATTTGGGATGCAGCGTGGTATGATTGCGATGGTGGAACTGGATGGTGACGCGCTTGTTGCGCGTTGCTTTTCCAGAGATGTTATTTCCGACGGTTCCGATGTCGTTCCGAGCAACTCTCGAGACCGACCGCTGCAATCAGTACCAGCGAACTCCGCTTAGCCTGCTTATACGTTTATTCAATCGAAGATACAGAGTGGTATTAGTGTTCAACAGAGCTCCGGCAGTTTTCGCTGCGCTGCGGTGGAGCGTACGGCTATGTCATGGAGAGGAGAGAATCTGGTATCATAGACATGAGGAATGCATATTGAAACGCATGACAACGTGCTATATGAGGTGGACGCAACTTGATAGGGTGTAGCTTGAACAGACATCGAGTTCTTGATGAGGAGCAGGCAGCAGAGAGGGATGGCATGATGACTAAGACATGGTCCAAGCTCAACCTCAACTTTCTGTAGACAGCGATATTAGCACCGCGCACGCGCTCTGCACCTACGACACCCAGGCCTGCGCCGTGCACTGTTACCGAAGAACCCTGCGTACCGAGAAGCGACGAAACTCACGAGACACAATCGCGCCCCGAGTGCGATTTGCGACCACGACACGAAGTCTTCACTTATTGCGATCTACCACCATCCTACGGCTTCGAACGCGCGAAGGACTCAACTAGTAACACCAGTCAAATTGGACGAGAATCGATACAACCAAAATGACGAGCACTATCGGCATCCCAATCAAGCTCCTCAACGAGGCAGCAGTACGTTCACCGTCAATTACTCTAACAGTACATGAGCCTGCGCTAACAGGTCCCAGGGTCACATTGTCACGCTTGAAATCACATCTGGCGAAGTCTATCGCGGCAAGCTGATTGAAGGTTCGTCCCCATATATCTCTTAGCTTTTAGGCGTTATGCTAACCAGCTACAGCCGAGGACAACATGAACGTACAGCTGAAGGACATCACTGTAACCGCCCGCGACGGCCGCGTCTCACATCTCGAACAAGTATACATTCGAGGAAGCCATGTGCGATACTTCATCGTCCCAGACATGTTGAGGTAAGACTTATGTCTTATTGGAAGGAGACAGGCACTGACAGGTCACAGGAACGCACCCATGTTCCGATCGAGAGGCACAAGGGGCCGCGGTGTCGGTCTTGCGCGTGGAAGGGCCACAGTCAACAGGGCCAGGGCCAGCACTCGCGGCGGTGGTCGCTGAACGAGCCGAAAGTTACGGGCGAAAAGACAACATAAGCAGAGAGCATGCTACCGGAAGCGAAGCAGCAGCGAGGACGCGCCATTTGGTGCCAGGACTAGACAATGGAGGGAAGGACAGGTATGCAACCAGATCGTTCTTGCTGGACATACGCTGAAAATTGGGATAGCCACAAATTTGATGATACCTTTGAATGGGATGAATGCATATTTCCACGTCACCAAGAGTAGCGCGTGCTGAAAGAATGAACGGCGGCATATGAAGTGAAAACGCAACCGGGCGTAGTCGCGAATGTCTGATAGTCCCTGCGACAGGCGGGCGCCTACCCCACGTCCAAAGGCGAGACCCCCGAGAACTCCGCAACTCGACATTTTTTCAACCAACACAACATGGACATGGAGATCAAGAACCCACGGCGCATCCTCGCTATCGGTGCGCCGGGAGCAGGTGTACTTCCACTGCTGAAGGGTACTTGATACACCCTCTGCATTGCGCGCATCTACTGACTCGGCTTAGAACTCACAGGGTCCGCCCCAGAGCAAACCTCCGAAACCACGGCCGGCCTTACCCACGAATGGCGTCTCGAGACCAAATACTACACCGCGAATCTTCCCATATGGGTCGATGAGCTCAGCAACGTCGCGGAATGGCGCACCGAATTCACCAAGCCCGAAGCTCGCGAGGTCGTCACTGCGCTCGGTGCGTGGATATACTGCTTCAAGAAGCCGGTCGAAGCAAGAGACTTAGAAGTGATCAAAGAGACCATGCAGGCGGTTTCCGACGTGATCGAGCGTGCTTGTGGATACGGTGGTGACATGGTTTGTTTGGCTGTCGCGATGCCGCAATCCATAACACCTTACCTTGAGAAGAGCAATGAGGACTGGGAAGAACTCGCCATGGACTACGGTTTCGAATACATCGACTCGGAAAAGAAGGGCAAGAACGAGTTTGGCGAGGCGACAGGAATACACAGAGTACGGGAAGCGCTTGAGGCTGGGGAATGGGAAAGCATGGCGGGGTTGGGCTTAGGCGAGGATGACGACGGTTTTGAAGGCAGCTTTGCGGCAGAAGAGGCGGAGATGAACATGGAGCTGTTTGGCATGAAAGGTGCGCTAGCCGGGCTCGACGACGACGAAGGCCCGGAACCTGGAGACAAAGAGGTCGAAGACCTGGAGGTCATGATGCAAAAGATGGTTGCGATCAAGGAGATGGGCGAGGGCATGGAAGAGGCCGAACGAAAACGTTTCGCTGCAAAGGCAGTGAACGACCTGTTGAAAGATCTATGATATGGATAGATCTGGACTTCCACAGACACTGCCGAGCACTATCGTAAATGCCTACCTGCCAGCGACTACTTCAACTCTTCACGCCGAAACACAGCAAAAACGGGAAATCCATCTCTCTCGCTGGCTTCCCATCCTCAGCATCAACCTCCTTTTGCAGGACAAAGGCTTCATCGACCCTCACCTCATTAAACCCCGTTCCTAACAACAACTCTTCCATCTCGCTTTTCTTAATTCCGTGCCTCTCTACGCCCGGCCTCTTACTCACCGGATGAAACGGTATAGCCTCCGGTCCAAAGTCCTCATAGTCCGTCAACGCAACAACACCTCCAGGCTTCAAACACTTGTGCATAGTCGCTAGGATCTCCGCCATCGAAGGGATATGATGTAGCGTCAAGTGAGAGACCACAAGATCAAATCGGTACGAATAAGGTGGCGATGGAGTCTCTCCTCGATGGGTGGCAAGGAGCGCTGCTGCGCTTTGCAGTTCATGCGAGTCCGGGTTCGTTAGGAAGTGGTTTACTGAACAGAGGTTTGGGTGGTCTATGGGAAGATCCGCAAGCTTGGTGTTGAAGGCGCTAATCATGCCATCTGCGGTGTCGACGCCGATGAGACTGCGTACATGTGGAGCTAGCATGAAGGACAAGAGGCCAGTTCCGCACCCAATTTCTAGGACGTCGAGATCTGTGATGCTCGTCAGTTCAAGAGCGTAGTGGGATGGCGGCATGATGATACCTTTGTTACTTCCATCTTTGAATGCGGGCACATAGCGCTTGATGGCCTCGAGTGCTTTCGAAGTTGACTCTACATGCTTCTCATTCGAATCCCATTCTAGTGCTTCCTTGCTGAAGCGCGCGTTGTTGATTTCTTGACTAGTCGTCATGACGTTGGTGATGTGAAAGTTAAAGGTTATGTGCTTTCGAGAAAGGACCGAGAATTACTAGTAGCAGCCACGCATGAACAAATGTGAAACGCAATGCTTGGGCGTGCCGTCATTAGTACGGGTATGTAATCGTGTATACGTAGAATGCTGTGCGGGGTTTGCGGGCATGATGCGGGGCGCTTCCGTCCTAGGACGACCGACAGTCGCGACTTCCTGTAATCGTATTGCAAGCCACAGACGATCGAGATCTACCTTATTCCTCCAGTAATTTGACGCACCCCTCTGGTTTGCCAACTGCTAGTTCCTATACGGCAGAGCAAGCAGTCAGAAGATCGGAGAGCTCAGCCTCCACACAGCAGAGGCTGTGCAGCGATGCTTTCTCCAACTGAACGCCCAGGCTGAGTGTCAGCCGGATCGTTGTTGCCTCGCTCTTCCGTCTCACATCTCTCAGATATCACAAACACGAATCCTATCAACCTAGTAGAAATATCAGCTTCCTGTATCCTCCACTGTACAATCGCCGGGTGAGCGATTCGAGCTTACTGCGATACAATATCATTGCACGTAAGAGCAGGAGCGAAGATGGCAGCCTTGAGCTACACGCAGCTGGATCGAAGCAAAAAGACCATCCGTCTCCTCACTGTAGCACCTGGTGACCCGGAAGAGCAAATCCGCTGCGAGCTCACGCATGCTGATCTTGACGAGTCTCCTTCGTTCATCGCTTTGTCGTATACTTGGGATCAAGGTGGCGGACAAGACGAGATTCAATGCTGCGGGAACGTCGTTCAGGTCGGCAAGAATCTCCGCAACTTCCTCTATCGCTTTCGAGTCTGGGATGAAGGACGCGGAAGTCGACTATGGATCGATGCGTTGTGTATGTGCTAGATGCGGCATGACAGAAGACAAATGTCGGTTAGCTGACTGAAACTGCAAGGCATCAACCAAAATGACATACATGAGCGCAATCATCAAGTCGGCCAAATGCGCGCGTTGTTCTCTACCGCCACATCTACTATCGCGTGGTTAGGTGAAATGGGTAGCAATTCAAAACTTGCCTACTCAGCCGTGTCTGCCCCACAACGTTCCATTGAGTCCGTCAATGATAGTAGACTTCTGGCACTCGCAGATCTTCTGAATCGGCCATACTGGTCACGCGTGTGGATTATACAAGAATTCCTTCTGCCGTTGCATTTACATGTGTGGTGGAGTAGCTACCGTTCGACAACGCAGGCTCTCCGTTCAGTTGTCTGGACCATGGCTCAACTCTCATCGCGTTGTAAGCCAGAATACCCTAACATTTGGAAAACACCCGGGCGAATCCTGTTACAATATAGGGACGACTATCAGCGAATGCGCTATTCCGAGGATGTTACCACAGCGTTACCAAGTGCCATGGGTCTACAAGCTTTATTACGATCCTTCTCTACTTCGAAGTGTAGTCTCATTCATGACAGGGTATACGCTCTTCTGGGAATTGCATCAGACATGGTAGACTCAAAGTATCCGATACTGCCAAACTATGATAAATCTCTGGAGGAACTGTTTCTGGACGTCCTGCGGAACCAACTCAGGACACCACGCAGGATTGAAGACATCCGGGGCTTCCTTAGGATTCTCTGTACGCTTTTTGAGTTGGACACTGAAGAACTTGTCAGTTTCTCTCCTCATACAGCCCCTACCACCACACGACAAATCTCCACCCTCATGCGTGAAGCGCGAGCGAAATCTCCGCTGAGCTGGAACGGCACCGTTGTTTGGAGGGAAAAGTTGAACTTCAATCATTCATCGGTAGAGAACCCTTCCATTCGGTCGATGAGAAAAGTGGAAGGGTGTATAGCTGCTATGGAGGAATATCTAGATTCCTACCCGATAGTCTTACCGTATATACCTTCGAGTGGAGAACGTATCAGGGGACACATTGTCAGCTTGACCGATGCGATTGTCGCCTTTGCCACTTTGAACACTTATTCTGGGTTTAATACACGTGTACCTGATGGAAGGAGACAGCGCAGGCTCGAGCAGTGTGCATTTTACTGTCCACGATCACCATCGAACTTTGGAATCGGCATTATTGGATTCACGCACCAATCTGTCAGAAACTACGAAGGGGGACATCTAATCTGTGCATCATCCCGTTCATTTGGACAGTTCAGCACCGCATTGATGCTGAAATGTGAGATAGGATGTGATGGCTTCCACACCGACGGCTCTGAACGTTTTCATAAATGGCGGATAGTGGGCATAGCATTCATTTGCAAGGCTGACTCTGCTGGGTCTTAGATAATCTAGCTACAGAATCATGAACCCATTTCTGTTATGGTCATCTGCCATCACTGGAACACTATTGCAACCTTGCGTGATGCAGCCTGAGATCATTTTCATTGAATTCATGACGACGCTGGAGCTCTTCAGATATTGCAGAACATCGGACCAACACCCAAGCGTTCTTCCATCACTTGTCCCTCTTCAATTTATTCGTAATCCCCAACAAACCCATTCCTACTCCTCCCAAAAAGCGCTTCAATCGCCGCCGTAGCCTGCAACTGCGCATGCGTCTCCTTGACCTTCTCCTTCTCCCGTTCCAACCTCCTCACTTTTTCCTTCTCCCTCTCCAATTCACGCTCCTTCTCTCGACGCAGCTTCCTGAGTTTCTCATGCTCTATGTCACTGTACTTGGCCCGTTCATAGTCTCTCAACTTCTCCACTCGCTCACGGTCGCGCTCCTTCTCGCGCTCCAAATCACGCAGACGGTCGATGTCTAGGGATGAGAGTCGGTCGGTGAGGTCGTGGACGCTGCGCCAGGGGTCTGGTGTGGATGCGCGGCCGAGGAGAAGAGGGGAGCGTCGACCAAGGGCCAGTGGGTGGGCGGAGTAGCTCATGGAGCGCTCGGTGAGCAGCCTGGGTGGTTCATGCGGTAGGAATGTAGACCAGCTGTACCAACCGGCAGCTTTGAGTTCGGCACGAGCTTTGTTGACGTCGTTCTCCAGTGCTCCACTGGATTCGATCGCATCGAGAAAGCGCATACGATGGGAGCTCTGCTGACTCTCAAGCTTGATAAGATTGGGCGGTTCAATGGTGGTGAGGCTGATCGACGTAGTGTGGTACTCTGGGTTCGGAGTATTTGGCGCTCGGACGAGGAACTTTCGCGCCCAGTCCTTCAGATCAGAGTCCGGCTCGTAACCTGTATAGATTTCGTTGAGGACGGCTACGGGGTCTTCGTTGAGGATGCCATAGGCGTTCATCCGATCGAGAGCATAACTTTTACAGTCTTCGAAGCCCATCAATGTGCCGAGCTTGGCAAACTTTACGTCAGTTAGAACGCAGGCTTCACTGGTCGTTGCTTGGGGTTTGATGATGGGTGGCCCTCGACGTTCGATACCAAGACCGGCTGCTGCGGCGGCGAATGGGCGTGGGTCAGGCCGGTAGGAGCCAGTGTGCAGAAACTCCAGGAAGCGGACGAAGGTGTCTTCAGAAACTTCCTTGTGTACCTTCAGAAAGCGGCTACCCGCCTTTTCGAATGCCCTCACCACGCTCAGAAACTCTTCAATCTTATCTCCATCAACGAGGACGGGCTTGTCTTTGTACATGAACTCGACCGACTTTGCAGAAGGTCTAAGACGTGCGCGGTGTTTCGTCTCGAGCTCATGACGCCGCTCGTTGTACGTTTGGACTTCCGGCTCGCGGACGCACTTGGTCTGGTCGAAAAGCGGCTTGCAAACCTTCCCGTACCACTTCTGCACTTCGCTCTCGGATGGCCCCTGCACGATGCTATGGCAGTGGCTGCAATACCATCGCTCCCGGTCCTCACGCTCAACTACTTCTCTCCTTCTTGGACTGTAGTATTCCTCGGCAATGTAGCGAACGTTGGAAGAGCCATGCCCATAGTTGAGAGGCGACAACTCTCTCCCGTGCACAGCTGAGAGCTTCTTAATGGTAAACATGATCTTACCAAACTGCACGCCATGATCCAAGCGTCCATAGTCCACCTCGTCTTCTTTCTGTGAGCCGCAAGCGACCAGAAGGTATGCGTGTATCATGTGATGGATCAGAACAGCGACGATGTCTTTCGCCTTGGCGCATTCGAGCGCGTCCAGATTCAAGACGATAGAGATACGCTTGACCTCAGGATTTTGTCCTAGTCTGTGCGTGTAGGTGGCGCCTGAGACGTCGGTACCCAGGGTGTCAAAATCGAGGAAGACTGCATTTTTCAGATGACCGGCAAAGAGTACTTCATCGAGCTTGTTGAAGATACGATATGGGATCTCCTGGACTAGCCCGTCCCTTTCAAGTGTCGCAGCCCGTATCCGTACGTTCTTTAATTTCTCGGCTGCGTCAGCCCAATTCTGTTCCAGTCGATCAACGATGAATGCAACTGCCCAATCAATGTTCCACCCAAGATTCCTGTCGCACCTTAGGAAGGGATCTTGAAGTCGGATAGCGACGTTCGATAGCGGTGGACGATAATCATTAGGCTCGAAAGGGATGTAGAAATCTGATTCTGAATCAGAGGGGTAGGACTTTGATCGAGCAAGCGCTGCTCCGCCAAAGAAATGATCACCATACGGCAACAACGCATATTGATCGGGAGAACCGAGCGTCATTGAGTAGTGAGAGTGATGTGAAGGTTCGAGAGTCTTAGCAAAAGGTCAAAGGGATCAAGAATTGATCGAACCTCTGCGGGAGGGTAGTTCCATTGCTGTTTTATAGTTGGGTCGAGTGGGAGGCCGAAGCGGATGATGGCTGCTTCCAGCCGGCGCGACGTAGTCGTTGGCGGCAGCTTCTCCGTTCGGAGAGTCAGCATGGACCACGAATCATGGTTGATGCGAACGTGATGCAAACGCCATCACGTATTGTTTGTCATGGGTAAGCCAAAAATCTGGGTCGGGATTCGTTGAGCTACGGGCCAAGTGGTATACCATTGGGTCGATACTGAAAACCCGAAGGTTTTCTTTGATCTAACAGCTGCGCGCCATGCCCATGGGCCAAGGTCGCGTGGTACCGTATAGGCGAACGTAACGCAAGGTTGCAAAACACTGGCTGCTGGAACGGATGTGCTGGCGCTGGTAGGTGGGCGGCTTTCGGCGCCGCTTCTCACTCAGCCTAACAAGTGTCAGTACTAACGGAGACATGCCTTGTGGGGATTAGATGCGAGGACAACATGATGGAGGTGACACGGGTCGAAGGCTAGGTGTAAATAGTAGTATTTATTTAGCGAAGAGCGCAACGAACGCCAGTCGCGGCTCCAATGATCGAGCAGGAAAACAGATGGGATATACAGAGCACGTAAAGGGGAGCGAAAATGAAAGCGCACTAGATGGTGAAGCGCCTGACTGGTAGCCGAATATCGTTCCCCGAGTTTGTCGTAACACATGAACAAAGACGGGTGATGCCTCATTCTTAGCCGCTGGGGTTGCCACGGCTGATCGGTATATAACAGCGAACAGGAATCCGGACTATCGCGCTGTCATTACCAGCCCTGACATTTAGTAGCGTGGGCGGTCGTCGGGACGACCGTACTCGTCGACAGGCCTTCCGCTGACGGAGCCAGGACGCGAACCAGGGCGCGAACCAGGGCGCGAACTAGGACCCACACTCCTGCCGCTGCCGTCGCCGTAGTGCTTTCGCCTGAGAGCGGCTAACCTCTTCTTCTTGGTGTGCGCATTGATGTAGGTGCCGATGATGAAACCGACAATGTTGAAGAAGGGCACCCAGGTGGTCTCGGGCAGGAACTGCTGGGCGAATGCCAGCGAGATGGGCGAGACGATCCAGCTGACCTTCATGACAGGCCAGAAACCGGCCCTGACGGTCGCCTTGACTTGGTGGAAGGTGCGAGCGCCCGCGATAAGGGCCATGGAGACGAGGTAGACGCTATTCTGGATGGGCGAGATCTGCGACTGTTAGCGACGTGCTGACGATTGACGGCCTTTCGGGTCAGGACTCACGATCAAGTTGCTGAAGAGAATCTGCAGGACCTTGGCCTTCAAGCTCTTGCGCCCCTGGAAGACCTTCTGGAGAGCGCTAATCAGGACGTGTCCAAGGGGCGCGCTGATCAAGGCACCGTAGATGGCCATCTTGGGAACACGCGAGGTGAAGTAGTGGCCCGACTTGCTCCTGTCATGGGCGATCCACGATGCGAGGAACTCTTGGAGCCCAGAGAGGGTGCCCGATGTCAGCATCTTGGTGCGCAATGGGTTGCTCTGCAGCTGCTTGAGGTAGGCCTGGCGCGCGTGCCGTCAGTGAAGGGCTCGTCACATGTTCCGTCGCACAAGACTCACAGCGAGATATCCATTGGGACCGCCGCCTTTGGTGAGGGCCTGGCCGAGCTCGTGCATGAGGTCGCCATCCTTGACTTTGCTCGCAGCGTCGGCAACGGCGGCCGTCGCCTTGGTCGTCGTCTCCTTCTCGAATTTGACCGACATGGCGCCTCAATGCGATGCGACAGCAGCAGACAGCGGATGGGCGCGTGTGGGAGATGGGGCTGCGGTCGACGAGGTGTTTTGTGGGGGAGGGTTGACGAGCTGGCCAGGCGTCGGGATGGCTGGGGATGAAGTGTAAACACCTCGGACGACTTGGGTGCTCCGTGCTGCTAGCGCCGAGCCCAAGATGCGGAAGCGCGTGGTCTGGCACAACAACACGACCTCGGTTTCGGCTATGGGTGAGGATGATAGTGCTCAGCCAACTTCCTCAGTTCCAGCCTGCGATATCTGCATACTCTCTGCAGGAAAGCTGATGAAGCTGAGCTACACGGCATGCCGAGGGCGCGTTCGCCTGATGCTTTTGGCGGATGGCAGCGCGTCGGAAGCCGCCGCCAGCACTTGTTTGCACCGAGCAGGCTCGAGAGTCGCTCCCACGGCTCATTACAGGCTCTGCACCCAGCGACAATCGTGATTTACGTGGGCGATGGCGAGTACAGTCATGCGCAGGGTTCATCGCGATAGGGGACCCTTACGCTGTCGTTGTCGATCGTGAAGTGATTTCCCTGAGCTCTTATCGCTGACTGATCCTGGTCCCTTCAAAAGCCGACGACATCATCACCATCCCTCGTGTGAGCAATCTTCTTATGGAATGTGCACCGCTGGGATAAGTTATCAAACCGACTCTCAATGACCTAGACGTAGCCGTGAGTTATCATCTACACGTTAAGATGACATGCGTCGAGGTGCCACAATGTTGAATTAGACACATTGTTTGTACGACCCCAAACTTCTTCGTAAACGCCATCGCCTCTCATTTCCTACCCCTCACATGGCATCACGTCCTGAAATTCCACCTGGCCTCATCTCGCCCCGCATGGCCTTCTTCGCTCACCGTGGCTTTCTTTTCTTTGTCCTGCTCCAAAGCGTCGTCAAAGCGCTTTCGTTCATTTCATTTCGTCGTTTGTATTGCGAGACAACAACAACAAACAGTCAAGGCACGTGCAAAGACCGTCAGAGGGCTTCAACATTGGTAAAATCGGGTACTCACGAGGCCAGGCCAAACCCGCAACGTGCAAAGCCGCCGAGTGGAGCATGGCCAGCGGGTGACAGCTTGTGTGAACGGTCGTTTCCAAAAGGTTTAATTGGCTTCGACTGCCCTCTTCCTTTAGTCTTGCTCAAAAAATTACGACTTGATTGGAGACGACTTTCCGAGGTCGCTCTTGCCACGCCGCTGCTGTCTTAGGGTCCACGCCTTCACTCACTCCTCGCAGTCTAGCGTGAGTGCACCTGCCCTGTCATTGTCTCGGAACAGCAACTTCAACTGCCACGCTCTTCCGTCCGCCCACCTTTAGTCCTCCTTCCTGTGGGTCAATTGTCGCGTGTGTCCCCTCCCGACGACTTGAGGTCTACATACAACCGATCGTCAGCGATTGCGAACCTACGACCACACGGTATCCGTCTCACGGGTTTTACCAGCCATGGGGAAACGTCTACGAGTCCCCAACTGTACCCACCTGGACATGGACCGCGTTTTCGGTCAGGAGCAGCACTGCGGCGTCTGCGGGCGCTCGCCATCCATCGGGTTCCTGTACGAGTGCAGACAGGACTGCGAACCTCGTCTTCTCCGCGCTCTACTAGCTAGGGATCAGGACAGCATCGAGCCAGTGAAGTCTGCGTTGCGCCAAGAGTTGGAAAAGATTGGGTTAGGCGAGAGTATTATCATCACAGCGGAGAGCGGACATTACACCGACAAGCAACTGAACAAGCTCAAGGGCCTGAAGCTTGAGCTCCAGCAGGTCATCTTGGACACGCAACAAGCCGCTCAAGCCAGCGATGTCGTCTCTAGACTCACCGCTGCCATGGCCAAGGCGCCATATAGCACCGATGGGGCCTTCAACAGTATGCCTGACATGAACGCAGTGAGTGGTTTTTGATATTATGAAGTCAGCAAACAGACTACTAACCAGTCACAGAAGCCCATGGGATGCAACGTAAGAGCCTGCCACACCTGTCGCCCGTACTATCGAGAACGAATGTACATTCCCTTCCAAGCGGTACTCAACGCAGAGTTCCCGCCCATGACACGCGAAGACATGGAGGAGCTCCCGATAAAATCAGCACACATCATGCGCACCATCGGCATTCGAGCGCAGCCATTACCGTCCTCCACGACTCTAGGCACCTCCCCATCAACATTGCCCAACTCCAATTCTTTCGCTACATCTGCAGGCTCACCACTTACCGCCTCTTCCAACACAACCGATTCAAGCGAAGCAACGTTCAAGACAACGCAGACTGACATGGATGAGATCTCGGCTCAGCGCCGCCCCCGCCGACGGTTCTACAAGATGGGTCGTCGATCGTCCGTGGATATTGCCCGCTCCCTTTCTCGCGGATCCAGTCTCCTCACACCTCAAGGTCTCAAATCCGCCGTCCAGGGTATCTTCCGCCCAAACCGAGAATCCAGCTCCGAAGGCTCTAACATTACTCTTCCGCTCCCACGGACTGGCACAGTTCGCGATAACACCGGTTCTCCGCCTGTAGGCGAATTTGATCTCGGAGCTTTACGTCGCGTTCGGAAGCAGAAAGAGCGCAATGAGGTCAAGAACGGAACGTACACGGGTGGCTTCGAAAATGTGACCGCACATGCCACGGCGCCCAGTGACGTGGCATCGGGAAACAATGGTAGCACCGACTCTGAGTTCTCGGTATACTCGTTCACAACTGAAGAGGAAGGGGAAGTCGCAGTGGAAGGTGTGGCCATTACCGAGGAAGCAGCTGAGACGCACACACCCGATCTTGTTGCCCTTAATATTTCCGCTATCCATAAGCTGGACGCGGTGATCAAGACCGCAGAGGTCGCGACTACTGAGATCGAAGAGGACACGGATATTGGATTACAAAGCATCATGACACAGGTGTGAAGAGGACTGTAGTCTGAATTCTTGGGGATGACATACGGGCGGCGAGTAGAAAAGCGGATCAGGAGATACGGTTTGATGATTTCATGACAACGGAGAAAGATCATGGTTCAAATGAGAATACGGCTGTTAATAAGGGAGGGAGGCGAACGGAGGAGGAGGCTTGCTCACACGTCTCCTTCGATCACCTCTTCTTGCTCGGATGATGACTAGAGTAGTATCATTATCCGTAATCTAAAACTCTGCTACATTTCAATCAACGAAAATTACGAACATCCTAGAGCTTACGTTGACGCTAGGCATTTCCAATGTGCTTGTTTTATCCTGGTGTAGTCTTCAGACCTGTCTCGCCTTTTCCTTGTACGAGGTGCCTCAGCTCACGTGGTTGAGATTGCTGTCAGTCTAATGTAAGTTGAAAGCGAAAGAAGTCCCACGTTTCTTATGCAAGGCTCACGGGGTAATCATGATATTCATCTTTTCGTCCCACTCCTATCATACAAGTACAGCGTTTACAATTCCATCCCCAGCCAAGCCTCATCAAGCTCATAGTTCTCTATTTACGGCCAAGCTTCCACCTAGCGATCCTCGTCTGTATGTCATCCCAGGTGAACTCTTTCCTCTTGAGCCCCTCCTGCTCACCCTCTTGCAGGACAACGGTCGGTGCTCCAGATCCGCCTCCAATGTTCTTGACCTGGCCACCGAATACATGGCGGGCCACTCTCCTGAGGTCTTTCACAGTAACATCCTCAATCTTCTTGCACATCTCCTTGACACCCACTTTGCGGCCGTGCACCTGGACTTGCCTGCCCAGGTCTTCCAGCTCCACCATTCTGCTTTCGAGGTTCATGAGGAGCGAGGAGCGGAGTTGGTTCTTTGCGCGTTGGACTTCGACGTCGTTGAGGGCGGAATAGCCGGTTTCGTCCCCGAGCGATTTGAGTTCGCGGCACATGACTTCGAGCATTTGGGTTACGTGCGAGGGGGCGCATGAGGATGCGATGCCGAAGAGGCCGCTATCGGTGTAACTGTGGTTGAAAGCCACGCATGATTCTA
>Ga0265797_10006362_pt1 | contig 16711 bp, 12 predicted proteins | sample P2T30metagenome_FD_192433 | JGI IMG/M metagenome (GOLD analysis project Ga0265797, IMG submission 192433) | Plant litter microbial communities from East Loma Ridge, Irvine, California - P2 T30 | ecosystem: Environmental > Terrestrial > Plant litter > Unclassified | place: USA: California...
ATGGTGAGCCCGTCTTCTTCGTAGACGTCTTGGTCTTGTCACTAAACCACGATTTGCGGGCTGTCGAGGCAGCCTTCGTGCCCCGTGCCTTCGCTAGATGAGGACTAATGAGTGCAAGATGGCGATTAAGCTGCGATGGCTCGAGTTGGTCGAACTGGTGGATATCGAGGGGCAGTATCTCCTTCAGCTCGTAATCAGTGTTCGGGTTGTCTCGCCCTTCTACGCATACCCGTAACGACGTGGTGTTCTCATCAACGGAAGATCCAGCTCCGAAAGGATTGGTCTCAGCAAGTTCGATGCATGGGATTGTCTCGCGTTCGAATACTTCCTTGGCAGATGCAAGATCTTGCCTGTCAGCAGTGCTATCAAGGACGCTTGGGTGACAGAGGACCACAAGGTCTGGTCGATCTGAAGAGTGAGTAGACAGGCCGGAGCCGAACATGAGCTGTCGTCCATCTTCCATGATGGCGAGAACGTGCCTCTTCTCGCGCGACTTATGAATCTCCATTTTGGCACAACGATCAGCGTGCGGGACGGGGGCATAGGGCTCGATGTGACCGCGGACCATGACCGACTTCGAGGCGCTAGGGTAGGCAGCGAGTGCTGCGCAGATCTTAGAGGTGATGGTGCCCTCTGCCCACTTTCCACTACCAATATACAGTATTCGGTATGCGTCTGGGGTGGCGAGAGGGTCCTTGGACAAGGCTGCCTTGACCGACAATCTGATCTCTTTGCAGCCATAACGGTCGAACACCGGTGGCAGCTCGTCCGTATAACCTGCCGAGCTCTTGATGACGCTGCTTCCATGGCTTACATCAGAACTGCCTGTGTTCTGCTCTTGGAGTACGAAATGCCTTGAGCTCATGCTCCCACTCAGGTATGGCGGAACCTCTGTCAGAGAGGAGTCTTCCCCAGATAGTATAGGGTGTACGTGGGTTTGCTGCTCTTGGGATTCGCCGGGCGAAGAGTATGTGCTATCTTGTAAGTGGTGCTCGCCGGCTTCGTATTCGACGTCGTCATCACTGAAATCGTCAGACGTGTCATCGGGCGTGGGACCGTCGGTCGACGCGATCGACTCCGTGTGGGCTTCGTCGTCGGACATGTCCATGACCCCGTCGCCGAGCAGGTCGTAACTGCTGTCGTCGAGAGAGCTGCCCGCCTCTTCTGGGGCTCGGCGCTGAGTCGACCTCATCATGAGCGTTTCAAGATCAAGCTTAGTGAGCGAGTGGGCCACCTGCACAGGGGGGAACTTGAGATCCTGAGAGGAGTTAGGCTCGCTGGAAGACATGTCAGCCTGTTTTCATGCGAAATCCAGTGTGACCAGAAGTTCAAAGCGATCCGAGTGTGGTGGAAGGAGAGAGGGGGGAACGGTCAAGGTGAGGTTGTGGTGGGCACCAGGTGGACGCTGCCTAACTAGCTGCGGGCGAGGCGCGTATGGGGGCCTTCGGGAGGAAGTGGGGACCAGCGGGAGCAGGTGACAGCACATACCAGATTGCACACTGATAGCCTGATAAGTGAAGTGCACGACTACCGAGATGCTGTCAGTGAATGCGAGAGACGAGCGACTGTTCAAGCTTCTGCGAGTTGTGGTGACGACAAGGTGCTGATGGACGGTCGAGCTTAGGTGGGATGCGAATGGGGGTAACCCCGCATAGTCTCGTAGTAAGCGATAAGATACGGAACATGGTTCACATGTCCACAGCGGGCCACCTCATTCAATGAAACCGAACAGGCGCGCTGCAGTCTACATCAGCACAACAATAAGGCTGAGTAAGATGCTGAGGCGATGCCGATTCCTAGTCGATCTACTTCTACTATTCTTTCAAGAGGTTGATGTTCGACCTTCCCGTTGAATGGGGTGGGGCCGTCACCTAAAGCAAGCAATCCCATGACCAACCAACGAGGGCATCATTCAAGAGCAGAGCTGTTTTCAACTTGTTCGTATTCGTTCTCATACACTGTGTCGCCAATGCGCAGAAAGTAAGTAAGCCTGCAACGACGCCCGCGTAGTCCTGATGCTCTATTGAAGGGCGGCCCAGCCCATATGCAATGCCAACACCTGACGCCTTACTGGAAAGAGGAGTAGATGCTAATGTTCCCGCAAAATGCTAGCCTGAAGCTGATAGAATATCACGCGAGAAGGAGAGATCATGGTCCGTCAGGCCCAGGTGATGCCCAGCCACCAGCCACTTCTACCCATTCCGTGAGGCAGGACCCTTCTTTGCCCTCTACGTCGACAATGTCCTGGTCGCATTTGCAGCGACAGCCGACACCGTTTTCCTTGACTGGGTCATATGACGCCCAGTACTTGTCTTCTTCCAGTCGCTCCTTCTCGTCGAGTGTCGTCTTCTCAAGATATGGCTCTCGGGCGAGTTGTCGCGCAGGTGCGTTGGCGGGACAATGTTGGATGGTCGTATGCCGGTATCCAAAGTCGCGGAAGTAGTGGATATCCTCAGGGCCAAGTAGTGCACCAACAGCTAGCGAGTGGATAGGCGCATCTCCCCATCTCTCCATCCAGAAGCCACCACTGCGATCCATCAGCTCGAAGAAGTCATTGTACTCCTTGCTGCGGAACCAATTCAGGTTCGCGATCTCGAAATTGCTCCAGAAATGGCACATGTTGTACGATTCGCCCTCCATGTTCTCAGGGTGGATTTCAGGCATGGCCTCTGTGCCGAACTCGGCATCCATTATATCCTGAGGAAAGAAGTTCTTCTTCGACTTGGGCTCTGTCTTGGGCGCCTTCTCGTCCTCCTCTTTCGGTTTCTCCACAAACATCTCCCACATGCCCTTGGAGGTCAGGTTGTTGTTACGCTTGTAGGCCGAGGCATATCGCCAGATGTTGGGGACGGTTTCTCGTAGCTCCTTCACCGCGATGGTGAAGCCATATGTCTTCTTGTTCCGGATCATGTGGATAAAGGGATCGTATGTGATGTCGCAGAAGTACTTGATCTCAGGCTCGAGGCGCCAGTACCAGTCGTATTTTGCGAGTAGTTCGTGTTGGTAGAATTTACTGTCCGTGTTAGTGGCAATCAGAAGAAAGCATGCTAGGTTACATACCCCGAGTAGAACCTGCACATGTGATGGTAGCTCTCCATACCACCGTACATGATGGCCCTGTCACCCTGCTTGGCGATTCCTTCCTTCGCAACATCGGGATCTACCCAGTCGGGGAAGCCCCATTGCTCGGGAGGGATCTTACCCCACTCCACTGGAGCACTGACATGAGCCAAGACCGTCTCCCTGAACGTCTCGTTGAAGTCTCCGTCGTTGAGGAAGACGTATGGGTAGTGGAACCACCGATTGAAATGTCTCTCAATCGACTTGACCGACTGTATGACACCATCCAACTCCTTGTTTCTCGCTAGGACTACGAATGCAGCGTTTGCTCGGGGTCCGTTGACCTGCGGCTCGAGGCAGCCTACCGCGAATGGCTTATCGTACTTCTCGCTTATCCGTCTGCGCATTGTTAAAAGTTGTTTGGATGCTGTGGTGATGGGATTTCACGTACCTTATCGAGGGAGGGCCGCCGGCGGGCATGTTCATAATGCCCTGCGAGTCGGGAGACTTTACGAACAGAATTATGATTATTATTATAACGAGACATGGAAACAGCAACACCAGGCCCAGAGGTATCGACACGGATGAACTCCCCTTCAGCCGTATCCTGCGTCGAAAGAAGGACAACCGTGGGGAGTTCTTTTCGGCGCGGCGCGGTAGGTCGTCCAGCTTGTCTAGACTGTCCTTTGAGGTCGGTAGCCTCCTCGTCATATCTTGCAGGAAGCCCATGGTGGTGCCCAAGTGGTGGCGTGTCTGGTATGCGATTTCCTGCCAATGGCAGCCCTGTTGCTCTTTGGCCCAGTCGCAAGCGGTGCGAAGCGAATTCGAGGGGTCTAGTGGACGTCGAATGAATGCGACGGTTGTGGATGAGGAAAGGGCGACGTGTTCAACCCAGGGAGCTTGGTCGATAACGAGCGTGTGGGTCGTGACTCCAGGTGGGTGTACGAGAACAGAGATGGGTCGGCGATTGGCGTGACGGGCTTAAGCTTGTAACCCTGAGGGAGTGAAAGGAGAGAACAGGGTCGTTGAATGTAAATTATTAGCGGCCGATGATTGCGTATGCGTTTCGAGATCTGCTAGTTGACATGTTCCCTGTCGGCGGAACGCGCCAAGCCCTTTAGCACGCATGCCGATAGCAGGTGCAGCGGCCCAATACGTTTCGGGATGGGCTTTCACCCGCCATATCTAGGCACCCGACTAGACATTTCGATGGGGTGAATTCTCTCTGGAACCAAGAGTAGACGGCAAGTGCATCGTAAACTATCCGCAGCTAAGGCGGCGAAGGAGCCGCACGGAAACCCGCCGCTAAGCGATCGACACGACATTCAGCCAAACGACTAATCTAGACCCTTACGTGCATGCCGTGTCAGCACATCCCTTGCACTACAACCACCATGAGCTTCAAAGCAAAAGACCTCCATTTCGGTAATTTTGTATGTAACGCAATCGTATCGTTCGCTAACTCGCGACAGACAGCTCACAGCCAGCCTTCTTACAGCGGCTGCGCGGGCAACTCACCAGTGGAGACACAGCCCGTCATGAACATCCAATCGCGCGGAATAAGAGGATGAAGAAAGACGACGACGAAGATGATGCCCCTACGTATGTCATGGAAGAGACGAATCAGTCGCTGAGTAAAGAGGAGTATGATGCGCTTGTCTCAGGCAAAGACGACAAAGAGGGAGGGGAGCCGGCTGCAGACGAGGCTGGAAAGAAGGAAGATGGTGATGCGACGTCGCAATCCAAAGATAAGATTGCTGAGGTTGGTGCAGTCTCAAAGAAGCGCAAGGCGGTAAAGATCATCGGGGATGACCAAGACGAGAGCAAAAAAGGAGAAGAGGCAGATGTGAAGAAGCCAGAAGCGAAGCCAGCGAAGAAAACGAAGAAGAAGGCCAAAGCTGTCAAGCTCACTTTCGGCGAAGATGAAGGCTGAAGACGGTCGCATCTCAACCATCAGACATTACCCGCTTGTTAAAGACAATGCATCGAGTCACAAAGCTATCGTGGTCCTCTCTACTTGACGCCAAGGTCAACTCGGGCTGTGCGAGACCATCGGATTTGCCGGTTCCTCGAGGGCAATGATCGCTTTCATTCATCTGCAACTTCCTCGCGTGGTCATGCAGACTGGTCCGCAATGGACAGTAACAGCGACGCGATGCGTCTGGCGCAAAGGAGAAGAGGAAGATGAAGCTGAGTTGTGTGTACTCTAGCATAAAGCTCACTTTAGAGCATGGAATGTCGCATACGAGGGCTACGAGCTCTCAAGGTCCTACCTTTCAAGATGCTAGTGAGCACATGGGGAAATATAGTGAGATTAGTACATGTCAATTTTAACCGTGACAGTATACCATTACTCCCCACCGTACAATTTTGATCTTCTTTTGACTAAGCTATGCAGCATGTCATGTCTGACCTATCACCGTGGCCCTTCGTGGTTAAGAGGCAAGATGGTGCCAAGGTCGGAACGTTCCGATCGGAACGAGTATGTGAACCCAAGCGCTCGGGACTCCGCAAGGAAGTTCAACCCTCCTGCATGCGGTTTCCCTTGTCCGTCCACAATTCTGCCATACAACATGGCGAAGTTTTCGCTCGAGGTAATTCGCACAATTGCCTGATCCATCGCATTTCTCATCTATTCTTCAGGACTTTGACAAACACATCGAGAACCTGCGCGCGCAACTCCTGTTTCTCAATGAGACGCTCGATGCGACGGATCACAATGCCCCCGACTGGCTAGCTACGGACTTGACCTCGCTGCGAAACAAGTCGGGAAGATTGCAGGACGACATGAAGAGATTTAGAGACCAGCTCGAGGACGAAGGTCTGGCGGAAAAGAAGAAGGTATGCTGTGCCGTCTGCGCACGCGATGCCGAAAACCTAACAAGCGACAGGTCAAGACTTCCAACAAACGTCTTAGTATCGAGGGCGCAAAACATGCCTCTACTACGCCAACTGCGCAACCCCCGAACTCCAACCCGCATGCCATATCTCCTCTCGTGGATCAATCGCCCACACCACGCGCAAAGCGAGCCAGAATCGAAGACGACTACGTTGTTCAACATGTCGATGTCACTGAGGAAGTGAATAGGCGGTTACAAGAGAGCCGTTTGCGGCGCCTGATGCAGACGCCGAGCACAGCCCAGAAGCGGAAATTCGATGCATACGAGGATGGACCCAGGTCAGATGGGCCGGCTGGGACAGATGAGGAAGGGCAAAGAGGTGGACAAAGTGGGAGCGAGTACGAGAGAACCCCAACGAAGCGGCTGAGGAGTAGTGGAACCTTTGAGCATCTAGGAAATAGGACAGAGGACAGGCCAGGGAGGCAGAGTCCACGCTTTGAAGACAGAGTCGACGTGAAGAGGAGGAAGTTCCAACGATAATCAGCGAGAGATTTGCGCGTCTTTATGAGGTCGATTATGCATGATCGGGGCAGAATGGGACAACGGCGTCACAGGCATGGGAAGGCGAGAACAGCATATCAATAGGCACATTTGAATCATGAGCAGTTTAAACCAAGTCACCTTGTGCACTGAGTACTGTTCGCGTGGCTTCAGATCTCCGCAGCACCTCCGCTCCGAAGGGGAAGCTGCAGCCGAGGCGGGAGCTAGCCGCCGTCTTTGCATCATTGAACTTTTTGACATTGCGACCACCGAACTACTCTGACATGACCCCTTCACTCTGTCTGCTCTAACTCATACACGCGCAATCAATCTACTCCGAAACCCACTGTATTTCCAACATCGGCTGCGCGCACACGTTCTCCAGCATGGCGACACCGAACCCCGTACAAAATATGCCCATCCCACCAGAAGAGCGCCTCGCTCTCGAACAACAAGCCCGATACCAGCGCATAACACGTAACCTAGCCATCGGCGGCCTCGTTATATGTCCAATAATAGCCATACTCCCACCACGGAAACTAGATCTCTATACATTCTCTCTAGGCATCGGCTTCTACCTCTCCGCCGATCATCTCATCACACTACGAACAGGCCGCGGCCTCGTACAAAACCTCAGTCCAATGCGAACCATGGACCTACCGACCGAACGCGCAAAGGAGATGCAGAAGATATTGCAAGAGGAAAGGGAAAAGAGTCGGAGGACACTGGAGCGGAAGGAAGGGCAAGAAAAGGGTATACTTGGGAAGCTGTGGATGGGTGATGAGGAGGAGGGTTGGAAGGAGCGGCGATTGGAGGAAGAAAAGAAAGCCATTGAAGAAGGAAAGAGTTATGGTGATATGATATTTGAACAGATTTGGGAGGTTTGGAATTGGGACAAGAAGAAGGGAAAGGACGGCGAGAACAAGAAGGAGTGAACACGTCTTTTGGTCTGCAGAGCCGCATTCTCCTGTATAACACGGATGTACGATATCGCCTTTGGGAAGGACTGCCATCCATTGTGCCCTACGTTAGGGTCTCCGGGGCCGACCAGTTGCGGGAACACGTTTATGAGGTGATGACCTAGATGTCTTAACGAATACAGAAGACCTGAATCTTTGACAGCAAAGTGTCTTGAGTCAAAAAAGGCAATCAGTGAATTGTCTCTCATACAGAGCCTTCAGATGCGATTCGGATCTGCAACACTGTTGCGAGACAATGGATGCGCAGTGCAGCTGACTGGCGAAATCAACTTCTGACAAATGTCTCGAGCATGTCGCAACTAATTCTCTACTTCCCATCACAGCAAATAGTCCTCCTATGACAAGATAGCCAAGGATTACGCGAAACGAGCCTGAGCACTGACTGTATGCACAGGAGCGATGTTTGCCTATCGACCACGTACTCAACGTAGGCATCCGGCCATTGGCCTACTCCAGCGCCACCATCTATGCTCACCAAACTCACCGCGTCTACCTGTTTCAGCTCAGGCCAACGGAAGGACCAAACAGTAATTATATCTGGACATCGTTTACGCAGCCTCCCATTTTCTGTGTAACATCCTTCCCGTATCGACAGAGTCGCAGATCTCGGTAACAACACGCGCTTTACTCATTATTGCAATCCTACTGGGAACCTACAGAATGTCTCAGCCAAACGCGCCACTCAGTCACACAGCCGCCGATCTGTTCCTTCCAACCCTGGACGAGGAGCAACAGCTCTCTCAAGCCGACTTTAACGAACTATTCGGATCAGATGGCTCAGGGCAGCCTGTCTTCTCGACGAACAACAGCGACATACTCGATGACTTTGGTCTTACATACGAAGACGGCGCCTTTGCAGCTGTTGACTCATCAAACACCTCCACAACTTCGACTCCCGACTTCTCAAATTACGACTTCGGCCAAAACGCCGCGGCATACCCGACTCCCGGACCAAGTACACCCCATCCGTACCCGCTAGATCTACAACGAGCCTTCCCAGCAACAACTGATGATCCTGACCTCAACGATCGTCCTCCGCCTATGCGATCTCAAACAAACCATGCCTACCTCCACTCAGGACATTCATCGCAAAGCTACGGTCGTCGTCGGTCTTTGAGCACTGGCGATACAGATCGCATTGCCGCAGCCAACAGCATCACCAATCCCACTTTCGTTCGGCTCCAAGCACCGCGTGCGAGATCAGCTACACCAGAACACAAGAGAAGGCATGCCGCGCACTTCCAACATGGAAGGAGTGTGAGTCAAGGTCCGGCGCCGAGAGGAAGGCCACTTAATCCAACAAGCATACCGTACTATACGTACAACGATACATTCGTCGCCGACATGTTCTCTACTCCTATCGGTACGCCGCTGAACGAGATGAGAGATCGCCGGGATCTGAAACATGGCACTTGTCACAACAGTGCCGGCATGACAGATGTTACAGTTCGCTCGAAAAACCCGGTCATTCGGCATATGGCACGACCTGATGAACTTGCACGAAGCAGACAAATCATCGAGATTGGCGCTCTAGCGGTTGCCAGTCACTTGACGCTGGATCCTAGATTTGGGCTACAAAGTCCAACCACAAACAGCGCCCAATTCCTCAAGAAGCTCGCCGATATCGAGGAACATCTGGAAGACAAAGAAGCAAAGGAGGCTCTTTCCGCGTGTAAGACGATCCGAGACGCTTTGTCGAAGAGGATTGAAGCTGAGTCCATCGATACAGCAGACGAGGTGGCAGAAGATGATTTGGAGGCGCCCAGTAAAGTGCTTGAAGGAGCGCAGTATGGTATTTACGACGGTCACGATGACAACGAAATCATGGGGTTGTTGATGAGAGAGAATGGCGTTGGTGGCCAGGAGACTGGATAAGATCCAACAAAACGTCCAAAACCGGTAAAGCTGGGCGTCGAAGGAATAGATGCGAGACGTAGCGCGATTGGGTCGTTATTGGGCTGAGCGTATACATGGTTGATTTTGGGCTATACATGAAGTGAATAAATACCTAGGTACCTCTGATGCACAAGAAACGAGTTGTGCTGTACATTGGTTCTTTAAAACCATGCCTGCCACAGAACCTCATACCCCGATGCTGCTGCAGATCCGATTGGCAACCAGAGTCTTACTTCTGTGAAGACTGGGAGCGATGTGAGTGCTGCATCTCGTATTCCAAACACGCTAGCTCACGACTTCACATGACCCATGGAAGCCGCCCCACCCGCCCCAGCTTACATACAGACCCAGCCACACAACCTCAAACGTGTCAACACGGGTGACCCTACTACAATTCATCATCGTACCTCTCATCATGATATTCTGGATAACGCCTCTCGCTGCGATTCTCGCGTTTGCGCGATGCGGAGCTGCTGAAGCCGCACCGGAAATTACGACAGTTGCGGAGGGCTACAACGTGATTGCCAAGATCCCATGTGTTGGGTGCCCTTTCCTATACCAAGACACATCAAAAGGCAACGATGCGCCATGGGCTCAGAGAAAAGACGACAACGCTCTGGTAAACCATCCCTAATGTCAAGGAGACCAAATCGCCCGCTAACGTGCCCCAGCTTCTGAACATCTCCCTTCCCTACGACTCAGCGCATCTAAGCATCAACAATGCCCCACTTTTAGGAGACTCCAAGATTCTACCGAAACTATATGTTAACCAAGTCTTGTTGGACACGTCGAAAGATGATCTCGACAAGCTCGTCGCATCTGATCAACTCGACAACCTTGGGGGCGCTTACTTTGGCGCGTCATACGCCTACTCCCTGCGCCACGTCAAAGACTCCAATGCACTGGTGCTGCACTTCGATATCATGCAATTATGGACTGATCTGACTTCCCCGGATCTCACAATCGTCATGGACAGGAAAGAGCAGAAGATACTGGAGCTCGTCCTCCTGCAGCGTCCCCTGCTGTCCGCTGGTGACCCAGCAAGCGCATACGAGATTATTCGCGCTACACTCATCCCGCGCGCACATTCAAGCATAAATGGCAAGCGGATCCAAAAGACGGCGATGTGGTTCCACGATTGGGACGACAATGGCAAGAAGGGTACAGCGACTCACGTTGTCAACTCGGCTTCTGCGTCCTTCGTCACCTGGCTTAGTTCCGGTATATGGTCTCTGTTCATCTTTATTCTCGCAGTCATGGCATTGTTCGTCGTCGTGTGCATGTTTTGCATTTTTGGGTGTGGATGGCACAAAGATGAGTATGAAACAGCACAACACGGAAAGCGCAGCAGTGGGAAGGGTGCTTGGGGCGGAAACGACATTGAGGCCGTGCGGAGGTTCATGACGCCTGAAGAGCTGGGACTCCGAGGCAGTGGGAGGGTTGTGGGGGTTGGGAAAAGCGATTGATGGACTGCGAGGTGAAGAGCCATTATCCAGTCCGTGATGCATCCTGATTGATTGACCTCCTGACCTCGGCTCGATCCTCGTGCGTTCGATGCGCGACCACTTTCATTATCATCGTCGTGTTCTTGAAAGTCTCGAAAAATCCTGCTGCAGAGCCCACTTGGCAATGGCACATCACGTTCCCGACCGCTAGCGCGTCACCGTCGAGCCCACAAACAAGAACACCCCTGGGCAGATCACCGCGCCAGCGAACACATCTCCCGCGCTCACACCTCCACGATGGCACTACCGTGACTGCGACGATCTTCGGCGGTCCAAGCCAAATATCTCAAATAACCGTTCACGCAAAACGAAAAAGCAACCGGCTGCGACGGCCATGTTGCTTCTGCTAGCGACGCGCGACGTCATTCCGTTACTCTCCGCGCGCCGCTAAACGTCATTCACCCAAGCTCATTTCAACGTCGCGACTCGCACCGAACCCTTTCATTGCACGATCTTCGTGGAGGCCACGGTTAGTCACATGGCTAATTCCAGGCCAGAGAACTGTTGGTCTCGATGCGCGTCAACGTTGGTAAAGTTTGACAGCAGTTCATCGCAAGGCATCGTCATGGTCTGGGCTTGTGAGGTATGACCGCATAGGTTTGGTTGATATGATAAAGACCCTCAAGTTTGCATGTTGGTAGAGTATCATCAGTATAGTAATCAATTTCATCACTTAATTCACAAGGGTGCTGTCCTGCACATCCACCGAACACGCAATGGCCATCACCAACACCACGTCCACCGTCCAGGCAATTTTCGCCCTCCATGTCGTTACAGCAGGCGGCTCCATCATCCTTATTCTGGCCGCTCTTGCGTTGTTCGGTCGCCAGCTCGTCGGCGGCCCTGGACGTCCCCGTACATTCAAGAAGTTTAACAGGTCAACTCTGAACAGGCACAGGTACACCAATTCATACCCCTTCTTTCCAATGCCAACTCAACTAACACACAACAGCTCCACTGGCACACAGCTCTTCCTCATCACGGGTCTCACCACCCTGATGATCGCCTATGCCGCACAATCCTCCATCGTGGCCCTCCAATCCCGCCTCCCCTCCCCCTTCTACATCACCTCCGCCTACGCCTACCCCCAATACACCGAACCCTTCGGCAACAACGACTCCATCAAGTATGGAAAGATCATCTCCATCCTCTCCTTCACCTACCAAGGCGCCATGATCATCATGAACGCCTGCATCGTCGGCGCCATCTGGATCCACGCCAATCACGTCCAGAACAACGGCACTGGTATCAAAGAGCCTGGTGTCTTGTCTTGGGCTTTGAACGGCTTCTGGATGTTGGCTATCCTTGCTCTTGGCTTCGCTAGTTGGGCTGTTGGTCTTGCGCGTCGCGGTAGTGGAAACTCTGCATTGGCGTACCCGAGTTTGATTGCTGTTGACTACATGGTGAGGACGCTTTACGTTGTTTACGTAGCGACTGTCATCGCTGCGTCGACTAGTGCGACTCTTGAGGCCATCCTGTGCTGGATTGGTATCAAGAAGAACGGTGTTGTAGGTGTAAGTTCACTCCCTTCCCTGCTACCCACGACCATATACTAACGACATCTAGAACCGCTCAAAGTCAGCCCTCACCCGCTTCGTCATGCTCGTCACCCCAATCGTCTGGGTCCGCAACGCCTTCTCCATCGCGCAGCTCGTCCTCATCTACCGCAACACAAACAACTACTCGCGCACCACCAACCAGGCCCTCGCCTTCCTCTTCATTATCTTCGGCGAGCTATGCGACCTCGGTATCTTCGCCCTTGTTCTACTCGGCGCCTGGAGCTTCGGTCGCAAGGATAATCAGAGGCCTGACGTTGTCAAGGAGGCTAGGTACAGCGAGAGCATGAGGGATAGTGCTTACATTGCCAACCCTAATGCTGCTTATGTTGCCGACCACGACACTGCTTATGTCGATGGACCTGCTGGACCTGCGTTTGAGGCGGGTAGGGGTCCTACTTACATTCCCCACGTTAACTAAGGGAAGAGAGCATGATGTTGTACGATATGTACGAAACATTGGGAGGAAATGATTTTGAAGCGTTGCAAGCGTATTAGCGTGTCTTTTAGGTACATAATTGTTAATGAAGTATTTTGAAAAGATTCTTCGTTCACTCTGCGCACATAACATTTCCATCTCCCATGTCCTTGCTGTAGATCAACAACATTGCGACTCCTCGCCCTCCTTATCTAGTATCAAGTGTCTTTGGGCGTGTTGTCAAAGACGGTAGACGGGGTGCTCTCTGGTTCCTTGTCGGCAGGTTCATCGTTGGTAGCAGGGTTTGTCTTGCGGCGTTTCGCGGATTGTGAGGGGTTCGGTCCAGACGCGCTGGTCGTCCTGTTAATGTTCCTGTTAGCCGACGTACGAACAAAAATACACTGTAGTCTTGCCTCTCTGGCTTCGCCTTGTAGAATGGGTTGTCCCCATGGCAGTGGTACAAGCAAGCTTGTAGAATCACACGCTTGGAAGGACCAGAGCCGAGAATGTGACAGCGGTACGCGTAGCCGTGCGATACCATTGCGACGAAGTCTTGGGGAAATCTCTTGTAGTTCTTAGACCAGAGCTCGTACTCGGTGTTCCAGACAGTAAAGTCAGTGATGAATCTGCGTAGCGGGTCCTTCGCTTCTGTGCCGTCGAACACAGCTATAGCTTGTTCGCAAACCAACTTCATACGATCTTCAGTCTCTGCACCGTCGCCCCATTTAATCAGAGCATCCATCAGGGTGTCTCTATACTTCATATCACCGAGGTAATGACCAAGAAGATAGCCCTTGATTAGACTTCGCCCTTCAGAGATAGACCTGCCGTCGCCCTCGGCTTTCATGAACAGGCGTTCGGTGTAGAGCCATTGGTTGTAGATCAAGAAGTCTTTCGACTGATAGTCTGTAAGGACGGCCGTGAGTTCTGGGTGCTCGCGTTCATCGAATTCCAAGTATGCCTCGATCAACGTAGATGAATCGCGGATTAGCCTTTCGTGGACGGTGAAGTTTTCGTGATCGGGTTTTATGCCGACGGTGATCGTGACCACACGGTTTCCCATGCTTCTCTTATTAGCAGAGTTGAGTGAACGCGTGCACTGTACTTACCGAAGCAGCTTGCGCTCCGGGTAGAGCGGCATCGTGGCTGAGAGGTGCTGCGCATTCGCGCGAGGCGATGGGAATGCGATAATGACGTGTGAAAGCGCAGAAAGTCGTGGTGGTGTAGGAAGACAGTCGGAGTGGTTGAAACAGCTCTGGTTCTGAGAAAGGTGAGATACGGAATGAGGCAGCCACGTGAGGTGGATGACGTGTTGTACACAGACTCTCGTGAAGAATGGAAAGAGCACCCGGCTACTCTCACCTCACCCTCACATTTGAATATTGAGCCCCATCTTTACTGTCAGTAGGAGTACATAGATTTGTGCATGTCTGCATCTTTGAATTGAGTGCAGCATATATCCCGAGGTCTCTCACATGTGTCATGGTGCGTGCGGCATTCTTCTCCTTCCATACCACCCACGCTAGGCATCCAGTCTCACATGGTACCTCATCAGTCGAAGCAGGTCGTGTAACACTGACACAAGCTCACACCACATACAGTCCATCCTCAAGCCCGCCGCTTTGCGTCTGATAAATCGGCGTCATCGGGCGCTGCGCGCTTCGTTCCAGCAGTCAATGACCTATCCTCGTTCAGCCGCAGTCATGTCATCAGTGAAGGGTGTGACATACGTGCTAGCTTTCTTCCTGTAGCAGGGTTTCTCGTCGCCGTGACAGTGGTACTTGCAACTTGTTTGCCATTTGTTGAACGGGTACTTGTCTGGCTTCAGAGACACATATCTTCCAGTGACAGCCAGGAGGAGGTCCATGATCAATTCCGGTTCCATGGCGTCTCTTTCTGCAGGTAATGCTCGGAGTCCGGCGCCGCCCATGACCCATACAATGATGTCTGTGATGAGCTTTCTGGTCGGCGACCCATCTGGTACGTTCTGGTAAAACTTCGATCCATAGCTTGGAGGGAACACGACTGAGTTGCGCTGTAGTTCGCTTACGCATTGGATGAGGCTGTCGTTCAAGGCATCCCTAAAGTCGGTGTCGAGTAAGTAATGACCCAGGTTGAACAGTTCAGGTAGCTTCACGAGCTCTTGCAACAAGGCTGATAACGGATCATCATTGCGTTGTCGACTGTGGACTACGCCTGTGAGAAGCCACTGGAGGTAGACGGCAAACGTCTTTCTGTCGAAGTCGGGTAACGATACCATGCGCTCTTGTGATTCTTTCCATGGTCCCCTCATCGCTGCATCGATGAGCTCGGACGAGGCACGAAGGCAATCTTCAGGAAGCATGAACACATCCTGGTCAGCTTCACCAACTTTGACAGTGATCATGTTTCCGTTCGCACTGCGCATTGTTATTTTGCTGGTTCATGCTACTCCACACTGCACTTACAAGGCGACCTCGTCTTCGAACCCTTTCTGCATTGTAGTGAATAGTTTGTTGCTCGACTGCCGCGTGCAGGCTGGTGTTATGGTGTCGGAGAGATGGTTCGTTTCTGCCCAAGTTGAAATATGTCCTGCAACTTCCTCTGAGGCAGGCCGCATCTTGTGAAGTGAGAGCAGATCGCGCCTTCCGCCACTGTTGGGAAGCGACCACCCCGGCTGCACCACCAAGATCACGTCTGCGTCAAACGAACTATACAGTGGGGACCAACAATGGATGCATTTCAATACGCTCGCTCGCTAACCAAACAATAGACACAAGAAATAATAAATCGCTCAACGACAGAAGCGCGCGCCATAACAACGCGCACGCTGGGTATCTTACAAACATCCAAAAGGTCATGCCATGCCCGGCCGTATCCAGAAGGAAAGAAAACCTTACCGATCGTTCCACGTCTCAAGACCGCATTAAGCGACCTAAAAGCCCTCAAGCATACGCTCCTACCCGGTCGTCGCCATGGAAGAACCCACTCCCATCGAACCCTTCTTCCTTCGGCGTGGCCCAGACTTCTGGCGAGACGTCGTCGTAGCTCGGCTTGCGGGCCAGGTCCTCAGAGTAGACGCTCGCGTCGTCGTTGGCCCAGCGCTGGTTCCTGTCGTGGCTCTGCTGGCCGTAGACGACGTTCCGGTCGTGCGCTGGAGCGCGCGGTGTGGAGCAGCTTATCCGCTGATCGCCTTCACGCGAGATGATCAAGGTGTCGGGCGAAGGAGTAGGATACGATGGTGATGTAGCAGTCGCCGAAACGATGAGCTTGTTCACCAGGGCATGCAGGTCCGACACATCGTGCTGCAGAGTGCGAACCTGCTGTTCCAAGGCCTTCCTCGCGCTCCTCTCATGTCTGAGCGCCTCATAGACGTTCCGCAGAGCTCGTGCAGTCTCCTCGTTACTTCCAGTGTGGGGAACGGGAGGTGCGGCAAGCGTTGGAGAACCAGGCGCAGGCTCAGGCTCAAGGGTCTCACTACTTGATTGGACGATGAGCTCTTGATGAATGCTCGGTGCTGATCTTGAGTGAGAGCGCGATGCAGATGCAGACGAACTCCGGTTCCTTGATCGCAGGTTGCGCGGTGCATTTTCGAGGATGATGGTTTGCCGGTTGTTACGGGATGACATCCGGCGGGTGAGTGTTTCGAGATTGGAGTACCTGGATTCAAGATCTTGAACGCGATCCTCGATGGGTATGCGATGTTGGCTCTTCGCTGGTGGCGGAGGCGGCGGCGAGATGCTTCGGACTTGCGGTGATTCTGGGATGGTTTCCTCTTTGGGTCCGAACAACGCATTCTTCAGGTCACCGAAGTTGAAGGCTGAGACTGGGGGCTGAACACTACGTTCTTGCTCGCGGTTTGGCTCTTCCGTAATCGGCGTCGCGGTCTGCGATTCGTCCGCTTGAACGAGCGTCGCGCTCATCTCGTTGAACGACT
>Ga0265797_10006363_pt1 | contig 16711 bp, 10 predicted proteins | sample P2T30metagenome_FD_192433 | JGI IMG/M metagenome (GOLD analysis project Ga0265797, IMG submission 192433) | Plant litter microbial communities from East Loma Ridge, Irvine, California - P2 T30 | ecosystem: Environmental > Terrestrial > Plant litter > Unclassified | place: USA: California...
TCCGACGACGACCTGATCTCGCTGTACAACTGCACCGCGCTGTTCGTGTTCCCTTCGCTGCACGAGGGCTTCGGCCTGCCGGCGCTGGAGGCCATGGCCTGCGGCGCGCCCGTGATCGGCTCGAACACCAGCAGCATTCCGGAAGTGATCGGCCGTGCCGATGCGATGTTCGATCCCACCAGCGTCGATGCCATCAGCGCCAGCATGGCGCAAGTACTGCTCGATCCGGCGCGCGGGGCGGCGCTGCGGGAACAGGGCCTGGCGCAGGCCAGCCGCTTCTCGTGGGACGTCTGCGCGCAGCGCGCCATTGAGGCGTTCGAGGAAACGCATGGGCGTCGCAGCGCGGCAAAGCGCACGACCGTCGCGTTCGCGCCAGCCCCTTCAGGGCGCAAGCCACGCCTGGCTTATGTCTCGCCATTGCCACCGGTCCGCTCGGGCATTGCCGGCTACAGTGCCGATCTGCTGCCTGCCTTGTCGCAGCACTACGATATCGAACTGATCCTGGCACAGGACAGCGTCGACGATCCGGCGCTGCAAAGCTTCCCGCAGCACGACAGCGCCTGGTTCGATGCCAATGCGCACACGTTCGACCGCATCGTCTACCAGTTCGGCAATTCGGCCTTCCACTCGCACATGTTCGGCCTGCTCGAACGCCATCCCGGCATGGTGGTGCTGCACGACTTCTACCTGAGCGGCGTGATCAGCCATGCTGAACCCGACCACCACTTGCCCAATCATTACTGCCGTTCGCTCTACCTGGCGCATGGTTATGGCGCGCTGGCGGAAGAAAAGCAAGGGGAACGCGCGGCTTCCGTCATGGCCTATCCATGCAACAAGCAGGTGCTCGACCGCGCCACTGGCGTGATCGTTCATTCGCACCATGCGGTCGACCTGGCCAGGCACTGGTATGGACCGGATTACGCCGCAAGCTGGCGCGTGCTGCCACTGGTGCGCCTGCCGCCTCGCACGGACACGGCCGACCGGGCGCAGGTGCGCGCACAACTCGGCTTTGCTGCCGACGACGTCATCACGTGCTCGTTCGGCATTCTGTCGGCGCCGAAATGCAATGACAGACTGGTGAAGGCCTGGATCGACAGCGCCCTCGCCCACGATCCGCGCTGCCATCTGGTGTTCGTCGGCGAGATCGCGCCCGGCCGCTTCGGCATCGCGCTGCGTGACCTGATCGCCAGCCACCCACGCATCCACGTCACCGGGTATGCCAGTACGACGCAGTACCAGGACTATCTGGTGGCTGCCGACATGGCCGTTCAGTTACGCACCCATTCCCGTGGCGAAACGTCGGGCGCGGTACTCGACTGCCTGTCGTACGGTGTGCCGACCATTGTCAATGCCCATGGCGCGGCAGCGGAAGTGCCCGAGCATGTCTGCGTGCGACTGGATGACGCATTCACCCAGGATGCGCTGCGCGGTGCACTGGAACAGCTGCACGGCGATCCCGGGCTGCGCGCCCGCCTCTCCCGTGCCGGGGCGTCATACATGCAAGCGACCCATTCGCGCGAACACTGCGCCGCGCTGTACCGGGATGCCATCGAAGCGTGCATGCGCGCAGGCGCATCTGCAGTCGAACAAGCGCTGATCGCGTCGATTGCCGCCATTGATGCCAAGGTCGCAGATCCGGATCTGCTGCAGGCGGCGGCGGCGATTGCCACGAATCGGGCATGCGACAGCACCGGCCAGATTTTCGTGGACATCGACGCGTTTGCGCTGATGGACGGCGCAGCGCAGCGCGAACGGGACGCCCTCATGGCGATGATCAGGCAGGCGCCGGAAGGATGGCGTGTCGAACCCGTCCGCCGCGATGGTACGGGCTACCGGTACGCGCGGCGTTACACGCTCGATTTGATCGGACGTGCCGATTTGCAGCTCGAGGACGCTGTGGTGGATGCGAAACCGGGAGACGTGTTCCTGTCACTGGGTAGCGATACAGCACGCACGATAGCGATACCCCCACGCTGGATCGCACGGGGCGTACAGGATCGCCGTCTTGCATTCGATGGCGCCATGATGCCCATGAATCTGAAGGAACGCTTGCTGGCCGCGCTGGTCTAACGGCTCAAGCGGCCGTGTCACCCTGTTTGAACACCCAGTACTTGCTCAACAAGTACCCGTTGACAGCAACAAATGGCAGCGACACCAGTTTTCCGATGATTGGCTGTTGAAATAGCGCGACCGCTACGGCAACGAAACCAAGCGTCATCAGGTAATTGAGTGCGACGACACAGAGAAACCGCATCAGTTTGGCGAAGGTGCTGACATTATTGAAAGTCACCTTCGCATGAAAAGCATAATTCACGCATAGTCCGGCGGCGAATCCTGCCGACGCAGCAAGCAGTGGATCAACCCCTTTGAATACGAGAATTTGCAACAGACCAATATCAATCAGTGCAGTGAGTACCCCGCCGGCCACATATACCAGAAATTGCGGACTGGCCAGCGTCATTCGGGACATGGCAGGCGCCAGGCGCGGGTCTTCTTGTGCAGTGGCCGCTTGGGCACGCTGGCAATATCATTGGCCAGGAATGCGAGAATCAATTGCATGCCCATCAGTAGCGGGACTGCTGCCAGCATGACTGTGCCAGCCGGCGTTTCGACGCCCGCGTGTGCCGAAGACACCCAGTGCACGGCACCATACACAGCCCCCAGCACGAACAAAATAATTCCCGCAGGCAACTCAATCGAAGCAAGCGACATATTACGCAAATAATAGTTGTAGAAAATCCGTTTTCCGAAATTACGAACATGCTTGACCATGAATTCGGTAACAATTTTCGAAATCTTCAGATTACTTACTTCATCCCCGTAGCTAGCGTCCATTGGCACGTCCACAACCACTGCCTGCAAGGTGTTTAGCCGAAACAACATGTCAGTTTCAAAGAAATAGCGACGGCTGATTTTATTGAACGGCAAATGTTTTGCTGCATCAGCGTGAATGGCAGTAAAGCCATTGGTGGGATCAAACAGGTCCCAATACCCCGAAGACAATTTCGTCATCAGCGACAATACTGCATTGCCAAACAGCCGCATTGGCGGCATTGCACCGATTTGTTCAAGGTCGAAAAACCTGTTGCCCTTCGTATAGTCAGCCTCGCCGCGCAAGATCGGCGTGACGAACAGCGGAATCAAGCGCGCATCCATTTGCCCGTCACCATCGACCTTGACAATAATGCTCATGCCATCGGCGATGGCAGCCCGGTATCCGGTCATGACGGCACCGCCAACTCCCTGGTTCTGCTCGTGCTCGATCACGGTCACCCGAGCATCGACACAGGAACTGCGAACCAGCGCACCCGACCCATCCGGGCACTTGTCGTCAACCACGTAGATGCGCGACACTTCAGCGCCGATGCCGGCGATGACGCCCAAAATATGCCGGGTGACACGGTAGCTCGGAATGACTACTGCGATACCACTCTGATGAATCGTGCTCATGTGTATGCTTAACAAGGGAAGGCACTATTATTGCTCGAAGACAGCCGAAATGCCAGTCAATGAAGGACCGGACCATATCGAACAGCATGATCGCGGACCCTGGCCCACCGACACAACACTCAGCTGACACCATAGGCGGCACCATGCTTCTTTCCCCTCAGAGGGCGGTCCGTTCGAATTATCGCGATGTTATAATTATTGATTACGTCATGCCCTGACTGGCGCTGCGCCCTGACCTTTCGCAACGACAGCAGATCGACGCGCGGCTTCCCAGCCGCTACCCCACTGATGCCAATATGACCAGTTTCCACTTTCTCCATGCCGCATCCGTTGTTGATGTGACTACTCAACAACAACCGCAAAAAACATGATCTCTTTATCAATGTTTGCCAGCGTTTGGCGCTACCGCGGATTCATTGGGGGCAGCGTCAAGCGCGAATTCCAGATCAAGTACCGCAATTCGCTGCTCGGTGCAGCCTGGACAATCCTGAGCCCCTTGTCGATGATCCTGGTCTACACCATGATTTTTTCGCAAGTGATGGGCACCCGGTTACCTGGCACCAGCAGTACATTTGCCTACAGTATTTACCTGTGTGCCGGGGTCCTGACTTGGGGCTTGTTTGCCGAGATCACAACGCGCAGCCAGACGGTGTTTCTTGAAAATGCGAGCCTGATCAAAAAGCTCCAGTTTCCACGTCTGTGCCTGCCCGTCATTGTTGTTCTCAACGCGGCGATCAACTTCGCCATCATCTTCGGCCTGTTCAGCATATTCCTGGCGATCTCGTCCAACTTCCCAGGCTGGATTTACCTCGCTGTCTTTCCAGTGCTGGCGGTGCAAATCATCCTGTCGATCGGGATCGGGATGATTCTGGGCGTACTCAACGTTTTTTTCCGGGACGTCGGCCAGTTTTTTACGATTCTTCTGCAATTCTGGTTCTGGTTCACGCCGGTTGTCTATCCTGTGGCCGCGTTGCCTCCTGGCGTACGCGAGTGGCTGGTCTGGAATCCGATGGCGGGTGTAATCGGGGCATATCAAAGCATTCTGGTGCATGCTCAGGCTCCCGACTGGAGCTCGCTGATCCCGGCGATTCTGGTGGGCGTGGTCTGCTGCGCAATCGGCTTGCAACTATTCCGCAAACGAGCAGGTGAAATGGTGGACGAACTCTGATGGGCAGCATTCGCGTCAACAAGCTAGGCAAAGCCTACAAGCAGTACGACAATCGCTGGAGCCGTTTGGCCGAGTGGGTCCTTCCGGGCAGCAAGATTCGCCATCGCCTGAAATGGGTCCTGCAGGACATCAGCTTCCAGCTCGCCGCGGGTGAAGCCGTTGGCATCATCGGCATGAACGGCGCTGGCAAGAGCACCTTGCTGAAGATGATCACAGGGACATCCCATCCAACCACAGGCAGCGTCATCATGACCGGCCGTATCGCGGCACTGCTCGAATTGGGCATGGGTTTCCACCCCGATTTCACCGGACGGCAAAACGCCTATATGGCTGGCCAGTTGATCGGGCTGGGGGTCGATGAAATTACGGCACTGATGCCTGCGATCGAGTCGTTTGCTGACATCGGCGAATATATCGACCAACCAGTGCGTGTGTATTCTTCCGGCATGCAAATGCGCCTGGCCTTCAGCGTGGCTACTGCAAAGCGGCCGGACATCCTGATTGTCGACGAGGCGCTCTCGGTTGGCGATGCCTACTTCCAGCACAAGAGCTTCGATCGCATCCGCGAGTTCCAGAAATTGGGAACGACCCTGCTTATCGTCAGCCACGACCGCGCGGCAATCCAGTCGATCTGCGACCGTGCCATCCTCCTGGACCATGGCGGCATTGCCAAGCAGGGCTCGCCCGAGGAAGTGATGGACTATTACAACGCGATCATCGCCGACCGCGAAAACTCGAGCCTCGATCAGGTTGTCACCGCCGAAGGGCGGGTACAGACTACGTCAGGCACGGGCGAGGCAACCGTAACAGAGATCGTGCTGGAAGACGAACAGGGCAATCCGCTCGAAGTGGTCAATGTCGGCACCCAGGTAACGCTGCGCATTCGCGTGAAGCTGAATGCCGATGTCCCGCGTCTCGTGCTCGGTTATATGATCAAGGACCGCCTTGGCCAGCAGATGTTTGGCACCAACACGCACCACATGGAAGCCCCTCTCGAGAGCCTCAAAGCAGGCGATACGGTTGAATATGCTTTTAATTTCCCGCTCAACATGGGCCCGGGCAGCTATTCGATTACGACGGCCCTGACCAGCAGCGATACGCATCTGGCCCACAACTACGAGTGGCGCGACCTCGCGTTCCTGTTCATCGTCATGAACATGAACAGGAAAGTCTTCGTCGGCACCAGCTGGCTCGAACCCACTGTTGAGATCACCAGATGAGCGATTCGTTTTACCGGGCATTTGAAGACCGTCATCGCGGCTCGCGCGAGCTGATCAAATCGCGCCTTGCAGCCTACCTGCCTTTCCTGGTGCCATTGACAACATCGCGCACGCCTACGGCCCTCGATCTGGGCTGTGGCCGCGGCGAGTGGCTCGAGCTGCTGGGTGAATCGGGTTTCGTGGCGTCCGGTGTGGATCTGGACGAAGGCATGCTGGAAGCTTGCCGCGACCGTGGCCTCAACGTGAAGACCGAGGATGCCATCACCGCCCTGCGCGCCCAGCCGGATGCCAGTCTTGCACTGATCTCGGCCTTCCACCTGGTTGAGCACATCCCGTTCGACTCTGTACAGGAACTGATTTCGCAAGCCCTGCGTGCATTGGAGCCAGGCGGCATCCTGATCATGGAAACGCCGAATCCAGAGAACCTGGTAGTGGCTACCTCTGGCTTCTATATGGATCCGTCCCATCTGCGGCCGATCCCGCCGATGCTGCTTGAATTCGTGGTTGAGTTTGCAGGGTTCGCACGTCAACGCATCGTCCGGTTGCAAGAATCGCCCCAGCTGCATCAAGCCACTCATCTCGATCTGATGAATGTGCTCAACGGCGCCAGCCCGGACTACAGCGTCGTGGCACAGAAAGCAGCCGAGCTTATAGTCAGCGCGCCTTTCGACCCTGCCTTTACGGCCTCGTACGGTCTCGACCTTGCCACCCTCGCCCAACGTTATCAGGCGCAGCAGGATGCACTGCGCAGCCAAAGCCAGGCCGGATTGGCCCAGATCACGGAACGAATTGCCGCAGCAGAATTGAGCGCAAGCGGGCTGTTCCAGAGGACACTCGAAACAATTAGCGAAGCACAGGCTGCCACCAGGCAAGCGCAGTCCGAACTGCACAACACGCAACAGCGGGAGCGTGCGCTCGAAGCGGCTGTTCATGCACAAGCGCTGCAGGACGCGGAAACCCGCGCTGCCACTTACCTGAGTCAGGCTCAGGAGGCAAGTGCTCGCGCCATGGCGGCAGAGGAACTTGCGCGCGAGGCAAACCGCCTTAGGGCCGAACAGGAAGCCAGCGCTCACGCGATGGCTGCAGAGAAACTTGCGCGTGAGGCAACACGACTTCGAGCTGAACAGGAAGCTAGTGTTCACGCCATTAATAAGTTAGAAGAACTTACGCGCGAGGTAAACAGCCTTCGAGCCGAACAGGGAACAGTTCATGAGCGCCATGCGGCAGAGATCCGCCAACTGATCGACGAGCATGCGCGGCAAACAGCGATAGCGCATGAGCGACTTACGTCTGCCGCCTCGAGCGAGACCGAGGAACTGAAGCGCTATGCCGAAAATACCGAACAATCGCGTGCAGCAGCTGAAGCCCATGCACAGCACCTGCAGTGGCGTCTCAACGAGATGACCGTGCGCCTGATGGCGACCGAGCAGCATATATCCGATGTGTTGGCAAGCTCGTCATGGCGAGTAACCCGCCCTATGCGCGTAGCGATGACGTTGCTGCGTCGGCCGTTAGGCAAGGCTGATGTTCAGCGCATGGTCGAGAAACGCAGCAAGGCACGCCCAGGCAATCTGGTCGTGCCGCTACTGCGCGTTGTGACAGGCACCCCTGCGACACGTGCATTCGCTTTGCGCACGCTGGCCCATTTCCCGCGACTTGAACGACGGCTGCGCGCACTTGCGCAACCGATTCCCGAGGCCGTAGCGCCGGCACCGACACTGCCGGCCTCGGCCGAAGCTCTGTTGCAGCCGGGACAGTCGGCAGTAACGCCCCCACCAAATATCTCGCGCTCGGCACAGAATATCCTGGCCCAGTTGCAGCGCCGCATCGATGCCGGCGACCATACGGAAACCTGACCGATGCGCCTCGTACTAGACCTTCAGGCCTGCCAGGCCAGTAATCGCTCGCGCGGCATCGGCCGCTATGCCATGTCGCTGGCCATTCACATCGCACGGCTGGCCAGCGGTCCCGGCCGTAGCCATGATGTGCGTATTGTTCTCAACAGCCGGTTTCCCGACAGTGTTGAAGCGATACGACATGCCTTCGACGGTCTTGTGCCACGCGAACACATTCGTGTATTTGACGTGCCGTCCAACGTCGCAGGGGCGGATCCGGCAAATGACTGGCGCATGCAGGCCTCCGAGCGCATGCGTGAACACTATCTCGCCGATCTGCAGCCTGATGTCGTTCACGTAGCCAGTCTGTTCGAAGGGTGGGGAGACGATGCCGTCAGCTCGATTGGCAACGGACCGGCTGGTGCAGGCGTGAGTGCAGTGACGCTTTACGACCTGATTCCACTGATACGGGCGCAAAACTATCTGTCCAACGATCGCATGCGTGACTGGTATTACCGCAAGTTGCAGTCGCTCAAGAGTGCCGACTTGCTCCTTGCGATTTCCGGCTACAGCCGCGATGAGGCGATCGGTGCCTTGCACATGCCTGCTGAGCGCGTGATTAATATTTCTTCTGCAATCGACTCGACGTTCGGGCCGCGCACACTGACTGCTGACGACGCAGGCGCCATGCGCCAGCGCTACGGCCTGACGCGCCCATTCCTGATGTATACAGGTGGTATCGATTTTCGTAAGAATATCGAAGGCCTCATCGAAGCCTTCGCCAGACTGCCTGGGCCGGTGCGCAAAGCGCATCAATTGGCCGTCGTGTGCAATGTCGGCGATGCTGACCGCCAACGCCTCACGGCGCTCGCAGCGCGCTGCGGCCTGCGCGGCGATACACTGGTATTGACTGGCTACGTACCGGACGAGGATCTGGTATCACTCTACAATCTCGCAACCGCATTCGTATTTCCATCGCTACACGAAGGCTTCGGCCTGCCGGCGCTTGAGGCGATGGCATGCGGCACCCCGGTAATCGGTTCGGATGCGAGCAGTATTCCTGAAGTCATCGGGCGTGCCGATGCGCTCTTTGATCCGACAGACACGGCTGCCATGAGTGCGAAAATCGAACAGGTGCTGGTCGATGACGCCATGCGCGCCAGCTTGCGTAGCCATGGCCTGGCCCAGGCACGGCAATTTTCGTGGGATGCCAGCGCCGAGCGCGCGCTCACCGGATTCGAGCAGTTGCATGCCAGCCGCGCCGTACATGTGCCATTGGTGCCGGGGGCACACCTGGCTGGCACACCGGCACGTCCGCGCCTGGCTTTCTTGTCGCCACTGCCACCTGACAAATCAGGTATCGCCGACTACAGTGCCGATCTGATTGCCGAACTGATCAGCGATTACGATATCGATGTCATTGTCCAGTCAACGGTGATCGACCCATGGGTCCAGGCCAATTGCCGAATCCGGTCAATCGACTGGTTTGAACGACATGGCGATAGTTTTGACCGGATCATTTACCATTTCGGCAATTCCGCTTTCCATGAACACATGTTCGGGCTCTTGGCACGGTTCCCGGGTGTCGTTGTCCTGCACGACTTCTTCCTCAGCGGGATCATCAACCATCTCGACTATATCGGACTGGCACGAAACGCCCTCGTGCACGCGTTGTACGACTCCCATGGCTACGCCGCCCTGATTGCCGACCAGCGCACGGGCCGGATGGCGTCGATCTGGGGTTATCCATCAAACCACCAGGTTTTGAACGACGCCTCAGGCGTGATCGTGCACTCGCGCTTTGCGCAGGAGCTGGCGCAGTCGTGGTACGGTCCCGAGGCAGGCAAGGACTGGGTGATCATGCCTTTCCCGCGCGCGCTCGGTCAGCCCGACCGCCAGGGCGCGCGCAAGCGCCTGGGACTCGACGATGATGTATTCGTCACCTGCACTTTCGGCCTGCTCGGCCCCACCAAGCTCAACGACAGATTGCTCGATGCATGGCTGCAGTCGCCCATGGCGGACGATCCGCGGTGCCGACTGGTTTTCGTGGGCCAGAACGATCCGGGGCCCTATGGTCAGGCATTCAGCCAATCCATCGAAAAGAGTGGCCGTGCGAAGCAGATCACGATCACTGGCTTCGCTTCACGCGAAGTCTATCTCGACTATCTTTCCGCTGCGGACTCGGCGGTTCAGTTGCGCGGCAAGTCGCGTGGAGAAACATCGGCTGCGATCATGGATTGCCTCGCGTTCGGCGTCCCGACCGTCATCAATGCCAATGGGTCTGCCGCCGAATTGCCTGACACTGCGCTGCTGAAAATCGACGATGAATTCACTCAGTCGATGCTATGCGATGCGCTCAGTCTGCTTTACAAGGAACCGGGCCGCGCGCGCGAGTATTCAGGGCAGGCCCGAACCTACCTCGCCAGCCAGCACGATCCTTACCGCGTCGGCCGCAAGTACCGAGATGCAATCGAGCAGTTTTGTATGAGCAGTCCGGCAGCCAATCGCCGCAGACTACTGCAAGGCATTGCCCAAATCGACACACGCGTTGCGCCGGCGATCGAAGATTGGACGGGCATTGCACGCAGCGTGGCGCTCAACCTGGCGCCGCCATTCGGGCCGCGTCAGCTCTTGGTCGACGTATCGGAACTTGTCCAGCGCGATTCCAAATCGGGCATTCAGCGTGTTGTGCGCAATGTCCTCGAAGCCTTGCTCAACGAACCGCCAGCAGGCTATCGGGTCGAGCCGGTGTATGAATCCGGAGGGCAGTACTGGTATGCCCGCCGCTTCGCGTGCGAGATCCTTGGGCTGACCGATATTCCCTTGCAGGACAGCTTGCTGGAAACGTTCCAGGGCGATCGTTATCTGGGGCTTGACCTGTTGCCGCATATCGTTCCGCAAAATGCTGCGCTCTACACCGGGTTGAAAAACCGTGGGGTCGAAGTGTTCTTTGTCGTCTACGATTTACTGCCAATTTTGCGCCCCGACTTTTTCTTTGCGCAAGCTGATGAGATATTCGGGCAATGGCTCAAGACAGTCACATCCGTGGCCGACGGGGTAATCTGCATTTCGCGTGCGGTGGCCGATGAGCTGTGCGGCTGGGTTGAAAAAAATGCGCCTGCCCGCCACGCGTCTCTCAAGGTCGATTATTTCCATCTTGGCGCAGATATTCGTCCGCTTGCCAGCACCGCAGCCGACAGTGATGCCGATACCGTGCCAGCCGCAATGAGCAATGCATCCAGCATTCTGATGGTCGGCACGCTCGAACCGCGCAAGGGCCATGCACAAGCCCTCGATGCCTTCGAAATTCTTTGGCAACAGGGCAGTTCTGCCAATCTTGTTATCGTCGGGAAAGCCGGCTGGATGGTCGATTCGCTGATCGAGCGCTTGCGTTCGCATCCTGAGAATGGACGACGGCTGTTCTGGCTGGAAAGTGCAAGCGATGCCGCTCTGGTCAAAATATATGCAGCTGCGTCAGCCCTGTTGGCAGCCTCGGAAGGGGAAGGTTTCGGCCTGCCATTGATCGAGGCGGCACAGTACGGCATACCAATCATCGCGCGCGACCTGCCAGTGTTCCTGGAAGTGGCTGGAGACCATGCCTTCTATTTCAATGGCAGCACACCGCAAGCACTCGCCTTGCGGTTGAACGAGTGGTTTGAACTGCATACCAACGGCGGAGCGCCATCCTCGGCAAGCATGCCTTGGCTGACCTGGCGCGCTAGCGCAAAGCAACTTATTGACGTCATATCGCTCGCTGACTGGTATCGCTCAGTTTGAAATTGACCCGTAACAGAATTATCCGGCAGCCTATCTAACCATTTCCAAATGATGACCAGCAAACAAAACCTTGTGTTAAGTACAAACGAAATGGGCCGGAAAAATCGTATTTTTATCTGTTTCACAGTAATGTTGCTGGTCATTGGCTGGTTATACCGACTGCAGATCTTAAACGGCTTCACGATTCTGGCTGGCGACCGGTATGACGGAGTTATCTCCACCACGATTCTTGAGCATTGGTATAACGTTTTTCGTGGCCAGTCAAATTGGGCTGAAGTTGGCTACTTTCATCCATATACCCGTGTAATTGCGCAGACCGACGCTTACTTCATACTCGGGGTGTTGTATACGCCGTTTCGTCTTCTGGGGTTTGACCAGTTTATCTCGGCCGAACTTGTTAACATGATCATGAAAGCAATAGGCTTTATCGCGGCCTATGTCATGTGCCGGCGGGTCTTCGCTTTTTCTTTTTATGGAGCTCTTCTCGCGGCAGCTCTGTTCACGCTGTCGAACGGGATGACTGTACATAGTTCGCGTTCCCAGCTAAGCACTGTCGCCCTCGCTCCGGTAATGGTAATTCTGTTCTGGCATGCCTATCATGCGATGATTTCAGATCAGGTACGCAGGCTGCGAAAATACGGAATTCTCAGTGCATTACTATTCGGCGCCTGGTGCCTGACCTGTTTCTATGCAGCGTGGTTCTTCTCTTTCTTCATGCTCGTGCTCCTGATCGTAGCAGCGGTTCGAGGTGGGCGCTCAGGATTGATTATCGCCTGGGGACATATATCCAGGCATTATCTTTCCCTAGTCTTGATTCTCACAGTCACATTGCTGGCAATGGTGCCGTTCTTGTATGCATATTTACCAAAGGCACAGGAATCGGGCGTTCGAAATTATAGCGAAGCATTGATGTATGCAGTACCTTTAGAAAATGTTTTGCAAGTAGGGAATGAAAATCTTTATCTAGGCAAATTGTATAACGACGTACTCCTTGACATTCAGCCTGACTACAAGCCACAGCACGAGTATTACAACACAGGCTTTGCCATTGTCCTGTTTGGCCTATTTCTTCTGGGCGCATTTCATATCTATCGTCACCGGCGCGAGAATCGAATGTTTCTGCTGGTCTGCATTATGTTTGCATCGCTGATTTCCTGGATGCTGACGCTGAAATGGCATGGCTATAGCCTTTGGTATCTACCGTTCCACTTCATTCCTGGCGGGCGAGCACTGCGCGTCGTAGCGGCTTACCATATCTTCGTTGCCCTGCCAATTATTGTGATTGCAGTGCGTTATTTGACGAGCCTCAAGCTTCCCCGGCTGGTCGTGATGATTATTGCTGCCGTCCTGATTGTCGAAGAATTCAATACGCCAGGCCTTGGCCTGGACCGCAAGGCCGAGCTCGCTCGCATTGATGTGCCAGTAAATCCACCTGCGGCATGCAAAGTCTTCTATACGTCTGCGTGGGACAACCAGAATACTCTTGCAGGTCCCGCCGACATTTACGCACACAATGTCAGTGCAATGCTCATCGCCCAGCAGCTTTCCATGCCAACGGTAAATGGCGTGGCCTCGTTCCAGCCGCCGGATTGGGACTTTGCCAAGCCTCAAAAACCCGATTACGATGCGCGCGTGGCCTCCTACGCGAGTAAACATCAACTTACGGGCCTTTGCAAATTCGACCTCGATGACAAAACGTGGAGTGTCGTTCCGCAAACTGCCATCCGACGCGCGCCGCGGGATATCAACTTTTTCAAGAAGAGCGAATGGACTGGCGGAATTTCGGAAATAAGTGGAATGTCCGGGGAAGAAGCTTGGGGCGCATGGTCAAATGATGACGTCGTGCAAATGGAATTTACCGAGCCGTTACCAAGCCGTTTTGAACTGCATATTTCAGCTCAGGCCTTTGCGCATAACATCGGCAAGCCGTTTCTGATTAGTCTCGGTAAAAAAGCAGCCAACGACATCATCGAATCTGCCGCTTCTGGACAATTGATTTTGAATGCCGACCCTGAGGCGCGCGTTATCACAATCGATAACCCCGGCAAGGAAAACACTATTTCGATCAGGGTCCCCCAACCAGTATCACCAGCCGAACTGGGCGCTACCGATACTCGACGCTTGGGGATTGGCATTCACGCGCTGACCATCGAACCGGTCAACGCAAAAATAACCACCACTAAATAATTTTTTGGTGTCTCGGCAAGCGGTTTTTCGGATGAAAACCGCTTTCGCGGTGCGTGAGCTTAGCATCCGGAGAAATCCGGATGATGGGTCACCACATCCAAGCAGTGCCTCGGGCGGGATGTTATAGCGGTAAAGCCCTACTGCGAGAAGAGTTGGCTGGAATGGATCGAGTGCGGGCGTTCGCGCCTGCAGACCTGTCGACACGGGTCGCGATCGGCCAGTCGAAACAAGCGCCGGGATCGGACCTGCGCGGCGACGACATGCATGGGCCGATCAGGCCCTGTCAGATCCACGATCTGCCAGACCGGATCAGGGCAGCGCCGGGAAGCACAGCCTGATCCGATAACCCTCTTTTACTTCGGCCCGCCGCCCAGCAAAAACGCCAGCTTCTGCTTGCCCGGCTTGGCCGGTGCATTGACCGGATCGGGATCCTTGCGCGGGCTGCTGGTTGGCTCGTAGGGCTTCAGGAACCACGGATCGACGCGCTCGCGGCGCGAACCCGGGCCAGGCCCGGTGCGCGGCGCACGTGGCGCGCCGCGACCGGCATCGAGATCACGGCGCGGACCGCGTTCTGCATCACGCGGCGCTGCCGCATCACGGCTGCCATCGCGCACGAATTCACGGCTGGCGTCGCGCGGTGGACGGCCCGCGTCACGGGCAGATTCGCGGCCCGCGTCACGGCCCGAGTCACGGCCAAATTCACGACCACCAGCAGCATCACGCCCACGGCTGGCCGGCGCGACAAAACCGTCGAGCGTGCCGCGCGTGATCGTCTGCTTGATCAGCTTTTCGATGTCGAGCAGCAGTCGCTCATCCTTTTCGGAATATACCGACAGCGCGTCGCCCGAGGCGCCGGCGCGGCCAGTGCGGCCGATCCGGTGCACGTAGTCTTCGGCGTTGTACGGCAGGTCGTAGTTGATCACGGCGGGCAGGTCGGTGATGTCCAGGCCGCGGGCGGCGACGTCGGTCGCGACCAGCACTTCCACACCGCCATCCTTGAACGCGTCCAGGGCCGCCATGCGCTCCTGCTGCGTCTTGTCGCCGTGAATCGCCGAGGCCTTGATGCCACGCTTTTCGAGGTGCGTCGACAGGCGCGAGGCGCCGATCTTGGTGTTCGAAAAGATGATTACCTGCTTGAGGTTGCGCGAGCGGATCAGGTGCTCGACGACGTCGCTCTTCTGCCCTTCCTCGACCTTGTAGACGATCTGCGTGACCTTGTCGGCGGTGGCATTGCTGCGTGCCACTTCGATGGTCAGCGGATTGTTCAGGAAGGTGTTGGCCAGCTTCTTGATCTCGGGCGAGAACGTGGCCGAGAACATCAGGTTCTGGCGCTGCTTCGGCAGCAGGTTGATGATGCGCTGCAGGTCGGGCAAAAAGCCCATGTCGAGCATGCGGTCGGCTTCGTCCATCACCAGCATCTGCACCTGGCCGAGGCTGACGTTCTTTTGCTCGATGTGGTCCAGCAGGCGGCCCGGCGTGGCGATGACGATCTCGACGCCGCCGCGCAGGATTTCGGTCTGCGGCTTCATGTCCATGCCGCCAAAGACGACGGTGGCGCGCAGCGGCGTGTGCTTGGCGTAGGCCTTGACGTTTTCGGCCACCTGCACCGCCAGTTCGCGGGTCGGCACGAGGATCAGCGCGCGCACCGGGTGGCGCGCCGGCGACATGCTCGGGTTGGCATGCTGCATCAGCAGCTGGATGATCGGCAGCGAGAAGCCGGCCGTCTTGCCGGTGCCGGTCTGGGCCGCGCCCATGACGTCACGGCCCTGCAGCACGACAGGAATGGCCTCGGCCTGGATCGGCGTCGGGTGCACATAGCCCTGGTCCGTCAGTGCGCGCAGGATTTCCGGCGCCAGGCCGAAATCGGCAAAGCGCACGACCGGAATGGCGTCGGCGGCGACCAGCACATCCACGTCTGGCGTGACAGCGACTTCGGTATTGTTCGGGGTATCAGACATAGTTTTTTCGGGAAATCATTCGTTCAGCTCTACGATCGGGCAGGTTGACCCATCGCGATCGGCAGTACGCAGCGAGGGGTGACAACGGAAACCGGACGCCGGCGCAAGGCGGCGGGACCGGAAGATTGGCCTGCAAGCGGGCCGGGGAAAGCGGACGTAGAGACACTTTTAGCGGGTGACAAGATACCTGAAATCGGCACCCCTGTATATGCCCGCCACTTTTTTAAGCAGTTTATCAGAAGAAACACCAGCAAGCGTGCAGCGCGCAGCGGTGCCATCCTCACCGGATCCAGCCGCGTTGCTGGGCGGCGCGTTCAGCGGCCGGGTCGAGCACGTTGCCGGCGATGCGGGCCTCGATGGCGGCGCGCACGGCAGGGGGCGGGATCGTGCCGTCGAGCCAGGCGGCGCCGGCCGTGCCCTGGGACAGAACCGGAATCGTCCAGCGCCCACGGCGCAAGCAGGCCAGGCCGGCCGTGGTATCGACCACGAAGCTGCGGCAATAGCCGCCATCCTTGGCCACGAACGTGATGCCGATGCGCACGCCGCTGTCGGACGGGCCCGGCGTGGCCAGTTGCTCGGCCAGCGCCGACACCAGGGCGCCGCGCGCGATCAGCACGCCATTGTCATGGTCGAGCACGGCCACGCCAGTGCCCTGCCCCAGGTGATGCCAGCCAACCGCGCCCAGTATGGCGCTGCCCAGCAATGCCGCAGCCAGCGTCACCCAGTGCAGGCCAACGACGCGGTTGGGCGCGGGCGCTTGCGGCATTGGCATCGGGCGCCCGGGGCGCAAGCTGTTCAGGTGCACCACCTTGGCCCCGTGCGGCACGGCGCGCTGGGCGCTGGGACCGCCATCGTGGCCATTGGCCGAGACGCCGATGCTGCGCCCGTGCCCGCTACGCAGTTCGGCCCGATGCTGGGCGACGCGCGCCGCCAGGACCGGATCGGCCCGCGCGGCCCGTTCGACCGCCGCACGCGCCGGCTCGGCAAGATCGCCGTTGATGTACGCAATGAGCAAGTCGTCCGAGAATGTCATGCTGGCTGGACCCCGATGAGCGGCTAGGAAGTGATCAACCCATGTTCGTCGAGGACATCGTGCAGCAGTTCGAGCCGGATCAC
>Ga0265797_10006364_pt1 | contig 16707 bp, 17 predicted proteins | sample P2T30metagenome_FD_192433 | JGI IMG/M metagenome (GOLD analysis project Ga0265797, IMG submission 192433) | Plant litter microbial communities from East Loma Ridge, Irvine, California - P2 T30 | ecosystem: Environmental > Terrestrial > Plant litter > Unclassified | place: USA: California...
CGGCAAGTGCCGTCCGGCATGCTACACCATCCTGGCGCGAGGGCCAAAGCGTTGAGGTAGCCATGACGGTTGTCGCGATCGATGGGCAGCAATATCGTTTGGGCAAAGTTGCACTTATGCTCCGGCAACAGCATGCGTGTGCTAGAATTCCGGCGCTGCCCGAATGGTGAAACTGGTAGACATCCGAGACTTAAAAGACTTTGTGTAAAACCCGTACAACTTTAAGTGAAATGTGGCGAAAGCCGCATAGATAGTAGCTTTCAGGCCTTTTCTTAGTTTTACTGGCAGAGTTAATAGAAAGTCCGTGTGCAAAATTTGCACACAGGATATACTGCCCAAATCAACGAAAATTGAGAAAAAAGGTCAAAGTGGCAACTGTTAGTGAATTACCCTCCGGGAAGTTCCGCGCCCAGATTCGGCGCAAGGGCCTGGCGTCCATCGGCAAGGTATTCGACACTCGCGCGGAAGCCGTCGACTGGGGGACTTCTCGGGAAGCTGAGCTGGTTTCCGCGAAAAACTCGGGGGTCGTTCGGCCAAATGAAGGCCTCACCTTCGAAGTTGCAGTCCAACGCTATTTCAACGGCCCCAAGTTCCAGGATAAAGCGCCGGGCACCCAGGCTCGCGAGCGCAGTAGCTCAAGGCGACTACTCGAATACTTCGGCGACTATGCCCTGTCCGTCATCGACGGCGCCATGGTGCAGGATTACATCGACATGCGCTGCAATGAGAAGGTGAAGCACAAGAACGGTAAGGCGCTCGACAAAAAGGTTTCGGCCGACTCCGTCCGACTGGAGAAAGCATTTCTGTCGGCGGTCTTTAAGTTTTCGAAGCGGCGCAAGCTGGTCATCTCTAATATCATGCTCGACAGCTTTGAGCTCCCGACATGCATTCCCAAGGAGGGTCGAATCACCTTGAAGCAGCAGATGGACGTGTACGACGCCGCCAGGGAGATGAGCACTACCAAGAACGCCAACCCTTGCCTGCTGCCGTGGACCTATTTCGTGTTCGAGACCGGAACCCGCCCGGGAGAGGCTGCAAAGATTGAGTTGTCGTGGGTGAACCTTGAAGAGCGTAAAATCAGCATCCCGCGAATTGGCCAGAAGAAACGCAATGCGCGCGTGGTGTTGATTGGTGATGAGGTGGTCGACTTGCTCACCGAGTGCTACGAGCGTGCGGAAGAGGCAGGCTCAAAATACATCTTCTTCTCCAGGGGGAACGCTCCGCTTGAGCGTGATGCTAAGGGTAATCCCATCCGCCGGCGTCGCGACGCAGCAGCGACGGCAGCACGTCCGTGCATCCCGTTCTCCTATTACAACGCTTGGCGCAACCTCTCCAAGAAGGCCGGTATCCCGAAAGGCATCAACCCCCATATCGTGCGTCACGAATTCATCAGCCGCCTGTTCGAAGAGACTGACTTGAATGACAGCCAGATTGCGAGCCTCGTCGGCGACCTGAACGTGTTATCGCTCGAGCCATACAAGCATCTGCGAGTAGAGCGACTGCGCGGCAGGCAAGATGCCCATCTTGACGAAATGCGCTTGGCACTTCGGGAACTTCAGGTGGTTAAGAAGCAGAAACATGAAGCCTTCTTTGCCCGTGCCCGTGAGTCTCGCATGGAGGTACAGGCAGCACGTGAGGCCGTCGGTGATGTTGCCACTCCAATGGAACGAATCCACGCTAAGCTGGTCGCAGAGCGTCTGATAGCAACGGTGGCAACTAGTGAAGAGTAAGAGTGGTACGGGCAGCCGGAATCGAACCGGCACGCCTTGCGGCGGCAGATTTTAAGTCTGATGCGTCTACCAGTTTCGCCATGCCCGCACACTCGGGCAGGATTGTACTACGGGCAGTAACCAGAGTGTGAGTAGTTGAGCTATAGGCATGCGCCCGAACCCAATTTTGGCGAACTGGGGTTGAAGCCCTGCTAGCCAAGTTGCGCGGCCGAAGACTACTCCCCGACCACGACTCTTTGAGAGAGCGGCGGGCAGCCAGGCGAGATGGTTTTCATGCACAACTAATTCACCTATACGAATACATCAGGCCAATGCACAGTCAGTGATTAGCTCGGGCTTTCTCTCCCCCCCTGCGCGTATCGCGGGTCTCAATGCCCTTTTCTATGGTGCAACATCCGCAAGCTTGTACCTTGCACGGACGTTTCATTCTGGCCAAACCGCCGAGGACATCAGATAGCACTGCTCTGCAGTTAGGAGTAAAGACCGGGCGGCATGCGAACCGCCCGGTTTCCTATGGCGCGTTACCAAAGCAACGTCTCTTTGCCGCGCTATTTGGTCGTGTTGAAGTGCTTGGGACGTGAGATGAGCGTCGCGCCTTAACTAAGTACTCCACCATGGAAGGCAACCCTCGTCATGTAGTAAAGCCACCTGCCAGAATCGCTCACGAACCGGCCTGGCCTTTCGCCCGACGTACACTTAACCTTGACTATCGGCTGTGTGCACTGCACAATCCGCAGCATCATGAACGTAACCAGGGCTTCCTCTCCACTAGCAGAACAGTATGGCCATTGCCATGCTGGCTTCGCCGTGTGCGGTTCACAGCCCATCTTCTACCGCGGCTACTCCCTTCCGCGCGGCTACTTCTGCTCCGTTACCCCGCCCTAAGCTTCATCCCATATCGCTTGGCCTTTTAGACCCTCTAGCTCGTCATTGACGAGCTAGAGGAAGTGGCCTGTCGTGTTCTCAAGACCGCGTTTGCCGTCTGGCGAGAGCTGGTTCCTATCGCTCCTATCACTCGGATTAACACCCGAGTCGTCTATCACTATGCTATTGCAAAAACTTCAACAAGACTGGTTTTCAAACATCCGAAATGACCTGCTCGCCGGTTTGGTCGTCGCACTCGCACTCATCCCTGAGGCGATTGCCTTTTCTATCATCGCTGGCGTCGACCCGAAAGTCGGTCTTTATGCGTCCTTCTCGATTGCGACGTTGATTGCCTTTTTCGGTGGCCGACCGGGCATGATTTCCGCCGCGACGGGCGCCATGGCACTAGTTATCGTGACCCTGGTCAAGTTACATGGGCTGGAATACCTGCTGGCTGCTACCGTGTTGACAGGCGTTCTTCAGATAATCGCCGGTTGGCTGCAACTGGGGCGGCTCATGCGTTTCGTCTCCCGCTCGGTTGTCACCGGCTTCGTCAATGCGCTGGCTATCCTAATCTTCATGGCCCAGTTGCCGGAGCTGACCAATGTCAGTTGGCACGTCTACGCGATGACTGCCGCTGGCCTGGCTATCATTTACGGCTTTCCTTACATCACCCGCGCTGTGCCATCGCCTTTGGTTACCATCGTCGTCCTGACTGCTGCGTCCATCGCACTTGGTCTCGACATCCGGACGGTGGGCGACATGGGTGAACTGCCGAATAGTCTGCCGACCTTTCTAATCCCGAATGTGCCGTTCAGTCTGGAAACGCTGCTCATCATCCTGCCGTACTCGCTGACCTTAATGGTAGTCGGGTTGCTTGAGTCCCTGATGACAGCGGCCATCGTCGATGACCTGACCGATACCAAGAGTGACAAAAGCCGCGAATGCGTCGGTCAGGGCGTCGCTAATATCGCAACCGGATTCATTGGAGGAATGGCGGGTTGCGCCATGATTGGCCAATCGGTCATCAATGTGAAATCGGGTGGTCGCGGCCGGCTCTCGACCTTGACGGCCGGACTAGTGTTGCTCATTCTCGTGGTATTCCTCGGCGAGTGGGTCAAGCAGATTCCCATGGCGGCACTCGTCGCCGTGATGATTATGGTTTCCATCGGTACGTTCAACTGGCGTTCCATCACGGACCTGCGCGAGCATCCGAAGAGTTCGAGCGCCGTCATGGTCGCTACGGTAATTGTGACCGTGGCCACGCACGACCTGGCCAAGGGCGTGCTGACCGGGGTATTGCTGTCGGGATTCTTCTTTGCTCATAAGGTCGGTCAGATTCTGCGCGTCCGTTCGCGTACGGAGGACGATGGCCGGACTCGCACTTATCAGGTTGCGGGTCAGGTGTTCTTTGCCTCGGCCGAACGCTTTGGTGATGCGTTCGACTACAAGGAGGTGCTCGACAACGTGCGCATTGACGTGAGCCGCGCCCATTTTTGGGACATCACTGCTGTTAGCGCCCTGGACAAGGTGGTTCTGAAGTTCCGTCGCGAAGGCACCGAGGTCGAAATACTAGGCCTCAATGAAGCGAGTGCCACGCTGGTGGATAGATTTGCCATTCACGACAAAGATGGCGCCGACGACATGTTGCTGGGTCATTAAGGAGGCTAACCATGAAAATTGACCGTAAGATTCTTGCGTGTGTTGATGCGACGCCCGTGTCCGACGTGGTGACCGACTATGCAGCCTGGGCTGCGCGCAGGCTTGATGCCCCCGTTGAGCTGCTTCATGTCTTAGAGCGACATGTTGAATTGCCCGGCAGTCAGGACCACAGCGGTTCCATCGGTTTGGATGCGCAAGAAAAGTTGTTGGACCAGTTGACGAAGGAAGATGAGGAGCGCACCCGCTTGATACGTGAGCAAGGACGCGCTCTGCTCTCCAGGTTGCGCGAACGGGCCTTGCAGAGCGGTGCAGAGACCGTTGATAGCCGCCTGCGCCATGGTGACATCGAGGAGACTCTGGCTGAGCAGCAGGAAGGTAGCCGCCTACTCGTAATTGGCCGGGCCGGGCATTCCGCCCCAGATGTAAAGGGCGGATTGGGCAAGCATTTAGAATGGGTGATACGTTCGATTACTCGTCCGGTACTGGTGGTGAACGGAAACTATCGAGAACCGAAGAAGGTGCTCTTCGCCTTCGATGGTGGCCGTGTGACGCGTAAAGGTGTCGAGATGCTAGCCGGCAGTCCCTTACTCCGCGGATTGCCGCTCCAGTTAGTAGCCGCTGGCCAACCAGGTGAATCCGAGAAAAAGCAGTTGTATGCTGCCGTTGAAACATTAGTCGGTTCTGGAATAGACGCGACAGCAAGCATCCAACCAGGTAGCCCGAAAGAGGTTATTACCCGAGCGTTGGCCGATGGAGGGTTCGACCTGTTAGTCATGGGGTCTTACAGCCACTCGCCGTTGCGAAGCTTGCTGCATCGCAGTACGACCTCCGAGGTACTTCTGGCTGCAAAGGTTCCCGTGTTGTTGCTCCGATAAGTTGAGCGAAGGTTCGGTCGTGGCTAAGGGAGTGAAAGTGGTTCCGGGGCTTCGCGGCCTGCCCCTCAAGAATAGGTCTCCAGCGCCTAGTATAGCCTCCGTCCACCGCCCAACCGCAATCATGCAGGGAGCGAGCGGCGTGGTTCGACGACGGCCTGCAAAGCCCGTTTAAGCCAGTTACAGCGGTGTAGGGTTTGTGGAGACGCTGGCAGGAGCGGAAGTGCCAGGACGAAGGCCTGGCGCGCTCAGGCGCGCCAGCGCCGGAGCACAGCACCCAAGGGGACACGGAGCGCTCTCGCGCGGAGTGGTGTCTGGTCGCCCACGACCAGACATGCCATCGGGGGAGCCAGAATCAGGTGGCGGTCCCCGACCGCCAGGCGTCCTAACGCCGACCTGATTTTGGGGGTGCGATAGCACCACGGTCCCGACGCGGTCGGGCAACCGGGTCCAGAAGGGCACCGACCCGGGCCCCCGCTGCCGCTCGCGGCAGATGGGGAAGGAGGTGAGTCCACGGGACCGCTTAACCTTTCAGGTGGAGCGCCGGCTGGAGCCGGTTGCCCGAGCGTGCTCGGGACCGCAGTGACACGGCCCACCAGGGCCGAGTCTTTTTTAGTGCGTCCAGCACGTCAAAAAAAAGACGCTGTCACATAAGGGAGATTCATCTCCCGCGCAGCCCACAGAGTGGGCGAAGGGTAAGGTCGGAGACCTTACTGGGGCTACGCATTTTTCATGTTCCCGCCGGCGGCGCTATACAGAGGCACATACCTCTGGAGTGCAATATGAATAAACGAGAGCAAGGAATGCACTACCGAGTGCAGATGATGAAGGCCTTGGCACGCCTGGGCTATGCGTCGACGCGGCAGTTGGCGACGATGCTCTGGCGGCGGTGCGATGGCAGCACACGGAAGATGACAGGCAGAACGCTGCGCTGGCTCCTGGACAGCGGCTACATTGTCACCAAACGAGATGGCGAAAGTGTTAACGGCGAGCAGCTCGCAGCGGTGACCGCTGCGGGTGCCGCTTGGTTAGCCAAGAATGGCGACCCGCTTCCTTACGGGAAAGCGCACGCCAGGGATTGGCTTCGGCATGCGCACAGCCACCGAACCGCCTCCAACTCAGTGTATGCAGCGGCGGTCGGCCTGTTCCCAAATAAGGGCGGCTGGTCAGAGCTCGAGATTCGGGCTGGGCTGGCGCCGTTGGGGCAGTTGGCGTACAGCTTCGACGGCGCCGTCCTCGGCAAGATTCCGGATGTCCTGCTTGAGCTTCCGAGCGGGCTCGCCTGGGTCGAGGTGGAGAACTGCTATCGCAGCGACAAAGATGTCGCCAAAGTCGTGGCAAGCATGCGAGCTATGTTCATCGACAAACGCGTCTCGGAGGTGCACTTTGTCATCACAGCACCTGGCGCAAAGACCATCGGGCAGCGCCTGCGCAAAGCGTTGACCCATGGCCCAGAATCTGGATGGCCTCGGCAGGTGAAAGAGCTGGATGCGCGAATTCTCACCCAGTTCATGAAGGTATTCTCGCTGAACAGCGATACCCTCGACTTGTCGCCCATAGCGTTTTGAGCTTAGCGCTTGCAATGCAAGTCGGACTGTTCATGGTTAACAGCAAAGTGATAGCTTCGCCTTAAGGACGGCACCCCAAGGTGTCCAGCGGTACGGGGAGCAATAAATCTCTCCCGTCGCAATGTCTACCCAGCCTCCACCAGGGCAACGGCGGACGCGATGTGCGACCGGCACCAATGCGAGCAGCCAGCGCGGCAAAGCTGCACGGGAAACTGCCGATTTTCCATCCTGGTCCAGCCCGCCATGCCCGTACAGGCGGGCACCTTTCGGCAGCTGCGCGATGCTGTTGAACTTAGCCATGTACCGTCCCCATGCCTTGACACTGCGGCAGCTCTGCACCCATGTGCCGCCGAAGGGCCACCATTTGGACATTTTCGTCAGGTCGAGCTTGTAGCCGCGCGGCAGCCACAGCAGAAGGTGATAGTGTAAATGGCTTGCACGCTCCAGTACCCAGGCGTACGGCAGGCTTTGGCCCATGCGTTTCAAGGCCCGGCGCAGTCGTCCCAGGAATTCACTGATGTGTTTTGACGAAAATTCTGTCGCGTTTTCGTAGGTCAGCGTAACGGCTACGGCGCGGAGGTTAGCGACTCTGGCGTATCGGGTTTGCTCTTTGATGATGCGGTTGAGCTTTTTTCGTCCTGCGTTTTTCCGCTTTCCGGATGATGTCGCACTTGTTGCGGTCTTCTTGACAAGTTCAGCGAACCGGACAACGGATGCAGCGGTGACGGTCCCTGGTTCGAGAACGGACGATGAATCAAAAAACATGGGCACACCTCGTGTGTGTGCCGCATCAGCTAACTAGCTGTTTCCTTTGTACTGCAAGTAGTTTCTGTCCTCCGCATGCTGAGCGGCGGGATGGGTCTTTCCGCGCCTATACTTTGTATGAGTAAGTACATACGCGTCGTTGGCGCACCCGCCCTGGTTCCAGCCAAGGCGTTCTTTTCAGTGCGTAAAACTAGGGATGGCTCATGAGTCAGGCGAAATTTCGTCAGCCCTTGGGTGACTCGCCGCTTCATTCGAAGAGGAAGGATGAGCAATATTCGAAATGAGCACCGCTGAAGCGTCGAATTGTTGCTTCGCATTTAGCCAGGATTTCACATCGTCGGCACGGAATCGAAGCTGACGGCCCAGTTTGAATGCCTTAGGGAGGTCGCCGCCGCCGGAATGGCGGTTATAGATTGTTTGCTGGGCCAGCCCAAGGTAGGCGGCGAGTGTTTTGGGTGAGAAGAGGAGCTCTTGCATGGTCACGGCATTGAGTACGCAGTCACATGACTGCATTCAGTATAGTGGCGACTTCCTTGCATCTACCGCCATGAATAGTTCTCTGTCTCCAAAGCGGCTAGTGACGCGGTAAGCATGAGCTACTTCGCTGGCTGACGCTGCATCACCGCAGCGCTAAGGCACGTCGGCATCACCTTGGTGACGTTCACCTATGTTAGAACAAAGAGCAGAGCAACAACATCGTCCCAGCCGGCAGGCAAAAGATTGCGACTGGTCACCACGTAGTTGAGTGTCTAACTTCCGGTTTTTTTACCTCAAAATGTGGTAGAATTACCGGAAGTTCAACTGCCATTGGAGGCTCCCTTGCTACAAAACCTGCCTGGATTTCCGCCGTTGTCCAATCAAACTGTCTGCACGGTCGTTTCCGAACCTGGTTTGGTCACTAGCCGCCTTTCCGAACTGAATCCAAGCCTTACCGAAGGATTGCTGCGAGAAGTGAGCGAGCATGGGTATCGGGCCCGAATTGAAGCAACGGACTTGCACGCGCCGACGGCGGCAGGCTCCTACCATTGGCACGCTGCGGTGTACGCCATTCGCTCGATGTTGGCTGAACAGGGTTGGAAACCTGAGGTTTCGCGCAACTGCCCTTTTATTGTATCCCCTGACCGCACCATTGCAATTGTAGTAATGACAGGCGACTCGGATACTGGTTATGTCGATGGCTATCCGACGAATCAAGCAGAAAAAGGGGCAGTCCTTAAGCAAGCTATTGCTAACAACCAGACACAATTGAAGCTCTTTGACGCGGGTTCCGTATCTTCGAAACTTGCCAATTCGAAAGACGCTACACAACTGTGGGTCCTACTTTATCATGTAGCCGTTGGCTCTAGCGGGAAAGTCGAAATTCGCATTGAACTTTCACTGCCATCTCATTTCGAAAAGAAAAAAATTATCGGATGGAGAGAGCGAATTATCCTGAATTCCATTCTGCCTGATGGTGAATCTATGATTCATGACGATGCCCCGACCAGCCCCATCGATGTGCCTGTTGAACGACGCACTGGAACATAAGAAACAAAGGTATGATGTTTTTCAACCCATCAAGGCTAACATTTGCTCGTACGCGGCGCGGGTTCACTAAGGCGCGACTTGCGAAAGAACTCGGCTTACAGGTGCGGTCCATACAGGGTTATGAGTCGAATGAGTACACTCCGGAACCGGAGAATCTTGCGTCAATTAGCGCTCTTCTCCGCTTTCCAGTAGAGTTTTTTTCTGGTGACGACCTTCCTGTTATTGAGCCTGATACCGCTAGTTTTCGGTCAATGTCGAAGATGTCTGCAACGCTAAGAAACACTGCTCTGGGTGCTGGCGTTACGGCATTTCTACTCAACGATTGGATAGAGGAACGGTTCCGACTTCCGCAGGCGGACTTGCCTGACCTTGCAGACCTGTCTCCTGAAGACGCTGCTGCGTCCTTACGTCGCATTTGGGGACTAGGTGAGTCCCCTATCGGGAACCTTATTCACTTGTTAGAGGCTAAAGGCATTCGGGTTTATTCTCTGGCGATTGAAGCTAAAGAGGTCGACGCTTTTAGCGTATGGCATCAGGAGCGGCCCTTTATATTTCTCAATACTTTCAAATCTGCAGAGCATAGTCGCTTTGATGCAGCTCATGAGCTTGGGCACTTAGTTCGCGACCGACATAGTATGCGACATGGAGAGGCGCACAGTCCAGACATGGAGCGTGAGGCTAACGCGTTCGCTTCAGCATTTCTCATGCCTCGGGCCAGTATTCTCGCCCGGGGCGTCGGGTTGTTAACGTTAGACAAATTGATGCAGCTCAAGCATATATGGGGGGTTTCATTAGCTGCGCTCGCGTATCGGATGAATCATTTAGGCCTATTTACCGAGTGGGCTTATCGAAATCTGTGCATTCAGATGGCAAAGAACGGCTATCGCACAGTGGAGCCAAATCCAATGCGCCGTGAATCATCACAGGTTTTGCGTAAGATTTTCGATGTCCTCCGAGCAGAAGGGACTACACGCAGCATGCTTGCGAAAGATATATGTATAGCACAGGAAGATATAGATAATCTGACATTCGGACTTACTCTCTCTAGTGTATCTTCGAGTGCAGCGATTAATTCTTCCACAAAACTCCGCACTTAAAATGAATTTTCTTCTGAAGAAGCTTATGATTAACGTCGCGTTTTTGCAAGCAACCGCGACAGGAACGCTCAGGGCACGATGATAATGATTGCATTAAATGGATATGCAGAAGTATTGCTGCGAGTGTTCGACGAAGCAAGCCTGAAGGCGGATGCCGGGGTCCAAGCTGTGATGACGTACCTGTTTGCATACCCAGGGCAGTCAGTCGAAGACATAGCTAACGTTACGGGCTTCGATGAGATACGTGTGCGGGACTATTTGTCAGCACTAGGAGACTTGGTGGAATCGGACGGCGTTACGTGGCGCCCATCTGCCCGCGCTCGCGCTGAAACCGAACACGCCTTAGCTATTGCTACCGGCAGCGTGAAAAGTTCCTGGCCAGCAGGTGCAGCGGGACTTGCAGCGAAAGAAGCTGAACGCTGGGACGAGGTTAAACGTATTGTTATGGACACAATACCGGAATATCTCCCGGGAGGAAAGTCACTGCGAGAGCAATACGAGCATTATTTTAGTTTTGTAGATAGCAACCCGCCACAGACATTAGATGAAGCCATTTCACCATATGCACGTGGGTTACCCGGAGAGACGATTGCCAGTCTCACTTTTTCTAACCAAAGCAACGTTGGAATAACAGTTCATCGACCCGGAACGCAGCCTGCGATTGATTTCCGTTTGCTAGTCAAAATGTTTCAGGAAAACGACGATGACTGCCTGCTCGATTCCGATGGCCCTCTCATTCTGAAGGCACTGGGCTCGGGACTTACGTTCTGGTAAAAAACAGTTGCGGCTGACACCGCCGGCAATTAACCCAAGCTGCTGCTCGTCGGCAGCGAGCCTCTTCAAGCTAGTCCGCTTTCCCCTATTTACTCAAGGCTTGAGCCAGTCTTTATCTGGTTTAGCCAACAGTCGAGCATTGTTGTATGCCATATCGAGCGTCAAACACGTGGCAGCTCGATAAAAAAGACCGTGGTCCTCAACGATTATCGCTAAGTCCGCTTGACCGCAATCCTGCCGCTCACCTACGTTCGCACGTTTACAAAACGATGAGTTTTTGAATTCCGCCTAATCATCCCTGGTCAGCCGCTCTATACCCTTTCAGATGTCCAACATCTACTTCAACAATCAACATCTGAAAAAGGGTATGTATGACAACAATCGGGTACGCTCGGGTGAGCACGATTGAGCAGACGCTCGACCTGCAGCGGGACGCGCTGCAGGCGGCGGGAGCGCTTTCAATCTATGAGGACAAGGCGAGCGGCAAGACGGCCGATAGGCCCGAACTCACTCATTGCCTGAAAGCCCTGCGCGGCGGCGACACCTTGGTCGTCTGGCGACTCGACCGGCTTGGTCGGAACTTGCAAGACCTCATTCGCATCGGCGGCGAACTGGAAGCACGGGGAATCAAGTTCAAATCGCTCAAAGAAGCTATCGACACTAGCGGGCCAGCAGGCAAACTCGTCTTTCACATGTTCGGCGCGTTGGCTGAGTTCGAACGCGAACTCCTCCGGGAGCGAACCTTGGCTGGCCTGGCTGCTGCGCGAGCCCGCGGTCGGGTAGGTGGCCGCCCACCTGTTTTGGAGCCAAAGCAGCGGCGTGCGGCCTTGGCTATGATGAAAGACAGAGAGATGTCTATCTCGGAAATTGCCAAGCATTTCGGCGTCTCTCGTTCGACGCTGTACAGCATGCAAGCCCGGAGCAAGCAGCCAGGCCAGTAGCGGCAGAAGGCGCGGACGAAACGCCTCCGCTGACGCTCGCGCCATCGCCCTGTCGTCGGACTGGACTACCGTTTCATCTGTTCGATGACGTTCGCAGCGTTCGCTTCGGCCGCTTCCTTTGAGGCGCGCTTCTCTGCATCGCGTGCCATCAAGTCTTTAACCGTGTCTGCGGAAACGCGGCTGAGGGTAGCGGTCTGGTCCTTGGTCGTAATCTCGACCAGTTCCTTGGGATGAATGTAGTTCAGGTATCCGCCTTTTGTGCGGGTCAGGACCCAACCGGCATCGAGCAAAGCTTGGTTCAACTGGTCGATGCTGTTCTTGTTAGTGATGCACGAAGCCGGCTGGCTATAGCTGCCAGTTTTCTCATGGTGTTTATCCACGCACTTCCCGTCATAGTCGGCCCAGGCGAAAGTAAGCGTGATGGTTCCATACGCCAGCTCGTGCGCCGGGATTTTGCGCACGTCGCCGGCGTGTTTTTCAGGGGTTAAGTAGGCGTCTGCGAAGTGGTCCCTACCGTCCAGTTTCAGCTCTGCGGTCTGTGCTTTGAGCCCCAGCAGTTGTGTTGGAACCGTGCGGCGGCATGTGTAGCCGTAAAAGTCCGCAGCACACTCCGTGAATCCAGTCGCTTTTGCGTTGGTCATACGCCCAGGTAGTGCCATCCCATTGAAGCTGACCAATTGCCTCCGGCCTTGGTCCGGGGTGATGGCACTACTTTCGTCCTTCGCCTTCTCTGCATCAGCATTGCCCTTATCCGGTGGTGCCAACGCCATTAACGCGACGAACCCGACAATCGCCGGTATGCCATAAAACTTCATCACCCGCTCTCGGGTCGCTGCAGGCCCGAGGAATACTTTTGTCGGGAGCAGCACGCCGATAGCAAAAAGTATCAGTAGTGCCAGAGTGACGAAAACAAGGAGTACAAGCATGGCAATGGTTGTCGGTGGGAAACTGGACGATTATACATAGCGGTACTTGTATACATGACCGAACCGTGGTTTACTTGCCGGGCGTACAGTGTTTTCTCTCACAACCAACGGATGGTCTCTTATGGACGACTACGGCTTCCCCGACGACGGGTGCTATGGGTACGCGCAAACCTATGATACTTACTCGGTTCCTGACCACTATGCGGAATCGTATAACTGCGCCACGGTAGACCCGATAGCAATCATGCTTCGCCAGCAGCGCGAGGACGATGAGCAGCGCATGCTCGACGCAGCGCAGCGCAGACCCGAAGCCGAGCCGGTTCAAGCATGGACCAGCACCGCGCAAGACTATGAAGCTTACTCACCTCGGGTGTCAACGCCTGTGTCTTCGCCAGTTGAATTGTCACCGGCCTGGTGGGCCGAGGTTGCACGTCAACGTGCGGATGACCCTGACGCTCCGCACGAAGCCTTGGCTGCCCTGGCCGCAGGCGAGAAGTATTACTGCCTGCCGAGCGAACCCGCCAGCTGGCGCCGTCCCCTTAGTAGCCCTGGTGGGTACGACGTGCAGTGGTGGATGATGTTCCATGACGCGGATGCGCGCTCCATGGTCCTGGCCGAGTTGTTGGGGGACACCGGAGCGCGCGACGCTGACGGCTGGATTCGTCCGACGTTCTGGGAGCTGCTTAGGATGGGGTTCTGGACAGCGCAGCGCTACGCGTTCTACTACGCTGAGTTCGCTGATGAGTACGGCCGGAAAATCCCGCCCTGGGTTGCGCTGCTCCGCTCTCGGCAAGCATACACACCCAGCGCGGTGATGTTCGGCTAGTGCGCTCCGCAGGCTCGCATGTACGCGACTACATCTGCATAGTCAGCGCGCATGTGAGCCATGATTCGCGCAACCTCAAACGGTCGCCCATACTTAATGTGATGCCGCATCGGGTCTGCGCCAGCGTCGAGCAGGTCGTAGATGCACTCCGGGTCGCTGTCCAGCTTTAGAGCCGCGTCCAGTTCCGAAATGGCATCCGCAATGACGGTCACGGTCTCCGAGTGGCCCCGAGACATCCCGGTCGGCAGGGACAGGAATCGATACCCGTAGTTGGCCAAGTCGCCAGTAAGCTTTGCCAGCGTACTGTGTGTGACGCCCAGCAGCGCGCCGATGGACTTGCACAGCGCCGCCTCTCGCTCGAAGCCGAACGGCGAAGCGACGCGGCCAACTAGGATGCTGTCCTGCCGTATGCTAACGACGAAGTCGTCATCGAACACTTCGCAGAAGACCTCCAAAACCAACGAAAACGGCAGGGAGCCCGTGTATGGACTTGAGCCGGTGAACGTGCTTGATAGCTTGTCCGCCATCATAGTGCCAATTGGCTCAGATACCAGTTCATCACTCATATGTAGCCTTCATCTCATCACGGTTGAGCCGAAGTATACCTCGCCAGCGCTAACCTCCCCAAGCTCGTCATTCGTGTATATCTGTGTGCACACGTGTGCAGAAGTACCGTCTGGAGCGCTCGGCACCATAGACAGGCCATGCTTCATGTGCACGCCTTATCCAATATTTGCACACGGTCAAGTTATTGATTATACGGAAGAAATATGTCCGCGTGGCTATACACTGCGAACTTAAAATCTCGTGCCAGCAATGGCGTGCCGGTTCGATCCCGGCTTCGGGCACCACCCGCAGCATCTTCCTCCGAGCGTTTCAGCGTCGCTGACGTTCATCAACCCGCATCACGCTCGACCGGTCAACCTGGCACCTCCACCGTCTGTTCCGGAGTGTTCATGCGTCCCTTGCTCGCCCTGCTTCTGTTGCTCTGCATACCTTTTGCTGGGACGATCTCCCGATGATCTGGTCGAGGCCGCGCGCACCCAGATTGGTGTGACGACGAGTTATGACCCTGCCTATCGCAAGATTGTCTTTCCCGGTGGCGCCGTGCCGCTTGAGCGTGGTGTCTGCACCGACGTCGTGATTCGCGCTTCCGGTAAGCAGTCGTGCGATTGTCTACAAGCCGGTTGACACCGTGACCTGGCAAATTCCGCCGAATCTGCCGCACATCGGGATCGTCGCCGATGCGTTGTCGGCGAATGGGACACCGCTGATCATCCACAATATCGGCATCGGCACCCAGGTCGAGGGCATCCTGTTTGCGTTCAAGATCGTCGGGCATTAGCGCTAGCTTCCTCTTGCCTGCGCCCCCGCTTCTTGAAACGCAAAAAAATGCCGCTGTCGCACGAGGCAGACAGCGGCGCAATCCTCAGCGGAGCTGAGATGGAGACACAAGAGAACCGACCACATCGCCGGTAACAGTTCCTAGTATGCGGCCATCGGACCCGCGCACAAGTGCAACCTTGGGTGATCCGAATCGCGCCGTTACGTCGGAAAATTCGTACATATTGCTATGTCTGATGACCGCTGGAAAGCTTTTGTGACGGATGTCGAGCGACACTTTCCGACTTTTCCGGCATGCGCGCGGCGGTGAAGGCACGGCTGGACGAATTCACCAGCACGGCGCAGCGCCGCGGTGTCGCGTCGGTCGAAACCCGCATGCTCGAGGACGACGCCCGCTTTGCCCTGCTGCTCGAGTCGCGCTACGCCGACCTGGTCGTGGTCAGCCGCGAGGCCGAGCCGATCACCGTGCCCGGCATGCCGGTCCAGGCGCGCGCCCTGCCTGAATACATCTCTCTGCATGGGGCGCGGCCGGTGCTGGTGGTGCCGCCTGGCTGGCACGAGCAAGCGCTCTACGGCACGGTCGTCGTCGGCTGGGACGGCAGCATGCAGGCGCTCCGCGCCATCTCGGCCGCACTGCCGCTGTTGCAGGTGGCCGACGCGGTCAAGCTTGTCCTGATCAATCCCGAGGCAATTGCCGACATGCACGGCGAGGAGCCGAGCGCCGACATGGCGCTGCACCTGGCGCGTCACGGCGTGAAGGTCGAGGTGGTGCTGGAACAGGCGCGCGGCGCGGCGGGCGACGCGCTGATGAGCGTGGCGCGGCGCCATGGCGCCGGCCTGCTGGTGGCGGGGGCATTCGGCCACAGCCGCTAGCGCGAATTCGTGCTCGGCGGCGTCACGCGCAGGCTGCTGGGCGCCAGCACCACGCCGCTGTTGATCGCGCATTGATCGCGCATTGATCGAGTATCGATAATCAAACGAGCGCACACCGCCATGGTCCCGGACTCCCGCCTTGACCCCGCGAACAGCGAGCGCAAACCCGAAGGCAGCACCTGGCAAGGTGGCGTCCACCGCGATGCGCGCGTCGCCGGCGGCAAGCACAATGCCGACCTGATCCTGTGGGCCTGATTTGATGATGTCGCCCGACAAGCAACAGGAACTGGCCACCGACGCCATGCACGGCTGGCAGCGCTGGTGGCAATACGTCACCGAGCCGGCCCGGCAGTCGTCCGATCCGGTGCGTCCGCTGGCGCAGGACAAGCGCTTCAGCGACCCGGCCTGGAGCGCGTGGCCGTGGCACCAGCAATGGCAGGGTTTCCTGCCGTACGTCGACCCGGACAACTGGCAGGCACGCGTGCCGCAAGCCGACGGCAGCTGGTGGCAGGCGTGGGAAAGCCGGCTGACGCCATGCGGGTTCAAACGTGGCGCCGCCGGCGCCGCTGGCGAATGCAGCACCGGCACCGGGCAATTACGTGTTGCAGGTGTGAACGGCTGCGCTACCGGCAATCAATGGCCAGCGTGGCCGGCTACGCCAGCACAGCAACTGCAACAGCAGCAACGTCAACTGCAGGAACAAAGGACCGGCAACAAACCGGCCTTTTTTTTGTTGCATGCCCGAACCTGCTACACCCAGCCAAACCAAACCGCCCCCACCCGATCTTTACGCCCCCTTCCAAACTTCAAATTTCAACCGAACGCGGCCAGCTCCCACCCTGCACTAGAATAAAAATTAATAACCCGGCAACCCCTCCCGCACCATCGGCGCCATCGTATTGACGCCGGGCGCGCACGCGGGCAACGCAATAATGACA
>Ga0265797_10006365_pt1 | contig 16705 bp, 12 predicted proteins | sample P2T30metagenome_FD_192433 | JGI IMG/M metagenome (GOLD analysis project Ga0265797, IMG submission 192433) | Plant litter microbial communities from East Loma Ridge, Irvine, California - P2 T30 | ecosystem: Environmental > Terrestrial > Plant litter > Unclassified | place: USA: California...
AAGAGCGTCATGCAGGTACATGTGCCAAAACATCCTCATTTCCCTGCCCCCAGAGTTGTGTGACATGATCATTGAACAGGTCATAGGCCACAGTCGCACGGGCGTGGCAGCGGGTGGGACTTGCGAGCCCATCTATGCTTATGACCAGTATCATCCACCCGCGCATTACTGGAAGGTCGAGTATGTCGGCAAGGCCATGCTGGCGAGAATGATGGCCGTCTGGTACCGCGCAAACACCTTCAATGTACGGTGGCACCTCGTGGATTTGAGGCGCTTCCTTGACGAGAACGCCCCTTCTATACACACCTCGCGTTATAAGCTCATTACGAAGATCTGTATCGTCGTGTCACCAGATTTTCTAGCGTTCGACCCGAAGAAAGACCGTCCCGGTAATATACTCTTTCGGACATATTCTCCTCGAAGCTGGGAAGAACAAATTCGAGATCTCGAGCTACTATTTCAGTTGCGAACCGGTGCATCGATACTCATTCTTCTTGACTATATGGATTCCTCGGCGATGCCCGATGATGGTCAAAATGTTCTCCTCTTGGAGGGTACTGCCCCCATGATTGAGTGTCTGTGCCGGTTGAGAAAGGCTGGCTATGTTATCGGCGCCAGCATTGCTGGTTCAGGAGATTATCGCGGCTTGGTAGACGAATTTCAGTATCGTCTAGAAGAGATGGATGCGTTGGAGCAGGAAACAAACTGCATGCCTGTGAATGTTACAGGCATGGCTTGGCGGTGAGTGGCCAACCCTTATCTATTCTTTATAGCCCAGCTGACATGCTATTGAGACCATCGAAGCCAGAAGCTCTCCAGATTTAGTGCACACTGTTGATGTTATGCTTGGCTAAACGGTATCTCTCGTCACGCGTCATCCATGTGGTGACCGGGCCGTGACTGCCCCGGCGTCCGTTTGCGCTTTCTAGTGCACAATCAACAACAACCACCAAACTTTGTCGCGCTTCCTTACAACCGCAGCTATCACGTCTATCACGTCAAGCCACCGCCGAGAACCTCGTGCCGTCACTTGCTGAACCTATCGCGACTTTGTGTGCATCACCAGCAACTTCCACCGACCCTTCCCTCTCATCAGATCGATGAGCAAGGCTTCCACCAGCATCACCTAAAAAAACGCCGATATGGCCACTACCGGCGTCGTGAGCTTCGGCAATTGGCGTATTGAGGCAAAAAGGTGGGCTTGCTTCTGCTCACCACGTGCATAAGGCTGACATTTTGACAGGACGCTCAACACGATCGCTAGTCTTAGCGGAACCTTCGATGACAAAGCAGCCAAACTTGACCAGATGAAGAGAGCGAACCCCAAAGCGAGGCTCATTCGAGAGAAGCAAGCGTTGAGGAAGGCAGGGGGAGATCTACGCCTGGCACGGACTAGCTTCACCGATCAGATAGAGGCTCAGGCCAAGGCTCTCTGTCGCACTTTTTGCGAAGCTGTCCATCAACGACTACCGCAGGAACTACGCGACATCGTTGCTCGGCATCTTTTGACCGAAAGCTCTGTCACTTTCCTCTCCAGCAAGGACGACAGTATCTCTTTTGTCAACGGCCTTTCGAGTCTGCGACACGCTTTCAGGGAGGAATACACTGGTATCGGACTACACATGGACATCATACGTGAGCTGATAAATCAAGACGCCCGTTTAGATTTTCGCGCTCGATACGAGCTACTGGGCAAGGTTTTCGAGCACTACGCGGCCGACGAGCGCGGTGGCCTCGATCTTACTTCCAAGATAGGAAGATTAAGTCTGTTGGTGACAGAGCATCATTTGAAAAACCGTGAGGTTGTTATCACCCGCCTCGAAGAACTGTGCAGACTCAGCAAAGGCGCCAAAATTTTCTTTATCGTCGAGACCGGTCACGGTACGAAGGCTCAAACCATCCGCCGAGTGCGACGCGTTCTGCGTGTTCTCTTCAAGCTGCTCAGACGCCTTCACAAGCTCGGCCTCCACATACATGTGGTCGTCAACCCGGCTTATTCCGCTTCACAGGTCAGAAACGATAGCGGTGACACCTTCTCGGTCATGCATGAAGGTCCCTGGAGGTACGTCTTGACGCCGGAGAATGCTACATTCACGGTCGAGGGCTTCGAGAGGCGTCTAAGATATCTCTTTGGAACATACGGAGAGCACTGGGATTCACGGTTTCCGCCTCGGGATGGGTGAGTTGAGAGGCTTCAGTCCATCATGACGGGGTATGTACCATCGTTACAGAGATTTATGCAGTCAGTAAGATAGTTTTGTATCGCCTCTATAAATTCGTAAACGACAGCGTGAAGCAAGTCGATCTCTTCTATGTTGGACCCGTAACCACATATACACAATATCTTTTATATGCTACCGTTTGTTGCTGGATCTCTCACAACAGGTCGATATGGTACATGCCTCGCGCCTCAATAACAACCCAATGCGTTGTCAACTACATAATCGTCGTCGTCACTGGTTTCATCTCTTTGCCGAGTTCGTCGACTAAACTAATCGATGTACCACCTACTGATCACGTATTGGGAGACCGTGTGGGAAACTACATCAAAGACTTATACATCATTCTATCGATTAACAGTATACCTGTTAATTCGAAGTGAATGGTGATACCGGTTGCTATGGCGTCATTAAGTTCTCGTGCAGCTAATTGATAATTTGCTCACCCGCAAGACTTCTTCACCTCGACTGCCAAGGCTCTTCACGCACAGACTGCCACCAGATGATCTGCCATCCAAGCCTGGCTCCACGTAGTTATCATCCTGGGTGTCATTGAGACATTGGCTTCCGTATTTGCAAACACGGACAGCAAATATACAATGGCGAGTGACAAAGACAAGCGGATTGATGTGATGCAGCCAACGAGTGGGGCCAGCGCCAACAACACTGACGAAGTTTGTGGGTTTCGCACTGCTAGCTGTTATCATATCTGGAAACAACACTGACGGTTTGCACATCAGACATGTCGATCGCGCCTACCATCGCGGGAGGTGACCGCGTTAGCGAACACGCGCCTGCCGAAGACACTGCGGCAAATTGCGACAACAGAGATGAGACGAAGACCTTGCTGGCAGCATCGAACGTACCTTTGAACCCAGAGGAACTACACATTCTCCTGACATATTCAACACTGCTGGCGTTGACGCGACATCCTTCGCAGCCAGTAGTGGACCTGGATACTCCGGCGCAAATTCGACAGCTCGACGCCTTCCTGGCTGGAGATGTCACCGAAGACGGCGTCGCAACACACTGGTCCGCCAAAAGTAACGGTTCCGAGCGGCTTCGGCAATACCAGAACTTGTGCGACCAGCTCGTCCCGAATTTGGCTGCGGCGATCAAGAAGCAGTCGCAGGCGAACCTAAACGCCGAGCCCAAGAACCGCGTGCATGGCGACATAAATCCAGAACACCAATCACTATCGCAGCTCTTCTTGAGTAAGGACTTGGTAACTTTGTATGGTGCGTGCGTGGAGAAGGCCAGGAAGAAGGGTCTCGACCCCGATGTCGACCCTTGGACGAACCCGGCGAAGTTTGGTAAGATGAAAGCCTTCTTCGAATCGGTATACGTTCTCCAGTACGACTTCGATAACTGGCAACATAAGCGACCTGAACCGGTCTTCAACCAGACGGGTCGTCTAGATGCGGAGGAGTTCATACGCGTGATGAACAAGCGCGATTGTATTCGGGTGCACCATCGTGTCACCACTCCACTCGGGAAAGTCTTCGCGCAGCTGGATGTCATTCCGGAAATCGCCATCAAGTACACTGAGCAGGAGCTGACCAGGATGTGGCGCGACAAAAACCGTCCCAAGTATCTCATTCCCGACCCCGCCGCCGTCACCATCCCGAATAAGCGAAAAGACACGTCTTGGGTGAGTTCGGATGATGGAGAGACCTGGACGCGCGGCGAGACGAGCTGGGCACCTACCTTCAAGTTCATGGTCTTCGACACAGCCACGCATGCGTACATCCACGAACACCTTGTCGACCTCGATCACCTTGACCAGATCGATCTTAACGATGACGCATGGGTCTTGAAGTACCGCAAGAAGCTCTCGCAATGGCGCAACCGTGACACTGGCGAGGCAACCAAGGCCCGCGATCCTTGGACCGATGATGAGCGCGCTATTGTGTACGAGTGGGTGAACACTTGGGTCAAGAAGAACGGCGTGGACAAGTTCCTGCCTCGGGTTATGGAGAACAAGAGGGATGATCTCCAGGCTACCCTTGTGGCAAAGACTGGGCTTCTGCGATCAGTTGACTCGGTCAGTGGTTGGGCCAGACAGCAGATGACTAACAAACCCAACGAGCCCCTGGGCATGCTATATGCTGAGGGTCAGAAGGTTGCTGCACGTATTGAAGCTGGCGAAAGCGTCCCAGAGGACGAGCGCTATCCTGATCAGGCTATCGACGTTGCCGGCTTCTTGGCAAAAGCGACGCCGCAGATACAGTGGGAACACAACAAATCCGGCAAGAAGCGTAAGCTTGATTCCGACGACGAGAAGTCCATCGAATCCGGCTCAGACGAAGATGACGATAACGATGACGACGATTTGCCGCCCTCTTCCCCGCGCAAGTCTGACAAACGTCCCAGGCTTAGTGCCAAAGGCAGAATACAACTTGGACGAGACGTGCATCTTACCAAGGCCGAAATGGATGCTCGCAATGAAGCATATGCTGCTAAGGAAGTCGATGAGACGGTTGAGGACGATGAAGACATCAACCGCGAAGTTGACATGATCTTTGAGTTTGGCGATGATGATGAGGAAGAAGTACCTAGGTAGTTGAAGAGGAGGACTAGACTTTTTCTTTTGTTAGAGGCGGAATGGGATAAGAAGGGTCCTCTGACTAAGAATCATGGGGTCTAATGAAGACAATGGTATGAGAACGATCACGCGCGCACACATGCTTGAGCTTCTGTACCAGTCACAACGTCGTTTTTGTGGTATCTGTTACATAGCAAAGGAGAAGGATGAGCTTCAACAAGCTAGTAAGACAAACGATGTTGCTACTCGACCAACACTGGTCATTCGATGCGATCGTACTTTGCTGCTATTGTGTTGAACAATGCAGCACCCCATCTTCGTCCCACGCTATCAAATCTTCCGACGATCAATAACAGTTTGTTTCTCGTGACGTAGCGTAACAAGCAGCTCCATCACCGGAACACTGTGCCGAGGCAGTATGTAAGTACCAGAAGATATCAAGACGGCCACTGCACTTGCCTGTGAGCGGCATGGACGTATCCAGCCATTATCGACGTAACAGATGTTACCCTCTTGCTGACAGACCTGCGCAACATTTAGACATGTCATCAAGCTTGCTCTCGAAACCACTACTTACACCCTTATGAGGCGGGTCGTACCGGTCTATAGGCGTAGCCAGAATTGGTGTGAAGACCAGCGCCGTCGAGACGATAAAAGAAGCGACCGAGACTTGGAAACGCATGTTGACTGAGTGAGAATAGCAACGATTGATGTTGAAAATTCTGGGGATATGGTGTCTGAAAGCACGAGGGCTTTTGCGCTTTTAAACTCCAGACTTGTGAGCTAGTTGAGTTGGATCAATTCACCATCGAGGTGATTTCCTATATTCGAACATGCAGATCAGCATGTCTCGCACGGTCAAATGAATTTTACACTCTTTGTACTAGAGCCGTCGCCCATATGCAGTGAAGTGCTTGCAACTTTCCAAGGCTGCACACATGGTCAAGACTGCCAAGCGTGCGTATAGAGTTGAGGTTTCAGATCCTGCGCATCTGTCCACAAAGTGATTTGGTAACAAGCCCTATTGTGGAACGATAGATCAAACGAAGAAACCTTCCTGAGTGAGAATAAGCTTCAGCTCTTGGCAGTTCATCGCCAAGATGTCTAAGCCGTCGCCAAGGTCGTAAGAACAGCATTGCCAAGATCTTGTTCAGCCGCCTCGTGTATCCCACCAACAGCGAGGCAAAGCCCATCCCGTCTATATCGAGTTGCGCTGACGCGACTCTCGCAAAAGGTCCTCCAGCATACGGGTTAGTAAGACCCTCGGTGGCCATGCTACAGTCACGAGAGCTACCTCCCTAGGTACCCATTCGACTGCATTCGGAACATATCTATATAAAGTCTTGGGAGCGTCTAAACCCCGACGATCTCAATCTAATAATATCTAGGTACACTCAAAGCACTTCATGACCAGGTGCTATCTTGGGCCATGGCATGTGTAATGTCCGCGGAACGAAGATCATATGTTCCTTCGAGACAAACATAAAAGACAAGAGGATCCCAGAGCATTACAGTCACGGCTTTTCCCCAATTCACATTCGACTTACTTACAATTCGATACTTTGATCTCGAGCAACTATCTCAACACCACTCTGTCTCAAAATGACTACAGCTCTCGGAGTCGTTGCCGACACAGTGAGCCTTTGGACTTTCGCTGCGGGCATATTTGGAGGGCAACAACGCGATAAGACAGTGGTCAGAGTCGCAGCAGCCTTGAATGGTGGAAGTGGCTACACTTCCGACGGTGATGGTGACGTTGGAGCCATTCGGTTGTACAGCGAATCCCAGCAGCTCATTGGCAATACGGGAGGTAACTATGTGGGCTCTGGGAATTACAAGGACTTCTCCATCAACCAGGCAGACAACAAGCAGGCTCCTTGTAAGCCAACCCTTGAGCGAGAAAGTGGCGTGAGCAAATGACTAAAGTACTTCTCAGACGTGCAAGTCGCCGCAGGCACCAATGCCATCTGTATTCCCTACGTTAGCACTACCTGGGCCGATGGAAACAAATATGCCTGGGTGGGTGATTTCGGCGCTGTTTGCGGCCTAGACTGGTACTATGGCAATCTATATGTTAGTCCTAAGTACCCAAAAGACGCTACTCAATAACACGAATGCTGACTGTTTCCGATAGGTTGCAGCCAGCAAAGCGTAAGCATGCTTTACCTCTCATCCCATCTCGGCCGCTACCAGAATATACTGACCGTGTATATAGGAAGCCTAGATGCACATGGATCGACTCGGACCATAACAGTGGCCTCAAAGCCGGCATGCTCTTCATACACTTCCCCAGCTTCCAAGATACTTCAGACCACGGAACCAATGCGCACGACTACTGCCACTTTCCCTCCTTCCGCGCGTACACCAACGCCAATGGCGGCGGCAACTCGATCTTCTCACGAGACACGCTTGATGCATCGGCGCAGAATGTCAAACGTGATGTTGACAGCCGCATCGTTGTGACCGCAGATCCAGGCCATAACGCGACTGAGCTATGCGCGAGTGGAACTTCTAGGGGACCAGATCTCGTCTCGCTATACGAGAACGTGTACTGCGATATGGACACGCGCCGCACACTTCCGGTCTGCGGAGACGGTGTCGTTACGGATTGCTTCGACGTTGAAACCAAACAAGAGCTTATGCGGAGTGGGAAGAGGAGCCAGAAGGAATTCTCGGATGTGATCACGTGGGATTGAAATCTCGGCGCGGGCTAAAGCTTGGTCTCGATGGGGGCCTTCGAAGTGTGTATGCGTTTTTTGTTCGAGACTAACTCTCCGTCATTCATTTATGTTTCGTCCAGTCCTTGGGTCGGTTGTTATCTATGCGCGATCTGGTAGCGCGATCCTAAGGTTGTACTTGGGTAGTTAGAGGGCTATAATCTGCTTGCTTGGGAACCTTCACCGTCCGATTGGTCATTGCTGTTCCTTGTTCCTAGTGTCGTCTCCACGCTTTAAATGATGACGCCGAAGGATGCAGCACGACTTATTGAGGGTGTTAGATATCAGCGTTCGCAGCTGCGGGGCATTAACTAGGTACCTAGGTAGGCACATCGAGGCACGTTCCTGATGCGTTAGCAAGCGGAGAGAACCCAGTTGTTGTGTATGATCGCAACCAGCTAGATAGTCTGAGTTCGGCGCATCTTCCATAGACACGTGAAGGTTGGTTCGTGGTGTTGAAGTTTGCAACAGCTTCGACGCGCCATCCTGGCGCAAGGGACCTCGGGAGTTGCTGAGTCATCCACATAGCGCAACTTGTCTAGCCTGTTCTCGTCCGGAGCGGCCTTCTCGCTACTCCTTTTTACCCGCATGCCCATCATCTACAAACATTATGCGTCGACGACAGCCAGTCCCTCGCGGGCCAGCAAACACAGATACCACGAAGCAGCGACTGCCCGGTGTCAAATCAACTACCAGCTCAATAGACTGGACTGATAGTCTTCGCTATCTACCTCCGTAGTCGCGCCGATATCTGCCGCATGCGCTCAAGATCTCGGGACCGCCCGCCCAGCGGATTCTCCCAGTACGAGACCATCACGCAATTCAAATCGTCAATAGTTCACGATTCACGCTGTAACCTCTTGACTGGATGGTCTCCTTCTCGTTGCGTCTGTTGGGCTGATGCAGTACGGCTCCAGATGCACCGCAGACTGTTCTCTCCGAAAAGTCCACCACTCTGAACAGCGTTTTGCATCATCTACTGCCCTTTACCCTTGATAGTGCTCTATTGCCCAGACTGATTCTTATCTCTCCCCATGTTTACGAGTCTTTCGCAATATACAGACTCTTGGAACCTGCCTGTTCTGTTGTCGCGAACAATGGCATTGATTCTACAAGGCCCGATTTTGCGGAGTGCATTCCGATGTGGAATCTATCCACAAAATACGACGCCGGATCCCGTGTCCATCGCTTCGCGCCCGGTAGTCACGCTCGAATCGGAAAGCGCTGGCCGGAAGAGCAGGGTTGTTTTCCATCCCGTTTCCAAAATTACCCCTGGCGCGACCGTCTTGGCGGGCCATGAGTCGGAAGATTCACATCTACCACTACCGGCATCGCCTCTTATACGAAGTGCATTACGGGAGCTGTGCCCGAACAGGCAGTAGTCAAGAAAAGCGCGATGCTTGGGATTAACGATTAGTCGTATCGTAACCTACGCGACCAAGATGGTGCAAGTCAAAAAGCGCACGTAGTCCAGCAGTAGAAATTGACCTTGATTTCCACACGCCGCACCCACGATCCACAGGCAAAATGCAGTTCTTCACCCGCATCACCGCGCTCGCTGCAGCTGCAGCCCCTTTCCTGGCCCAAGCTGCTCCCGTCGTGGCGCCTCCAGCAAACGAGATCATCCCTGGGAAATACATCGTTCAGCTGAAGCCTGATACCGACGTTGCATCCATCGCAGCCCACCACAACACTGTGCGCAGCATACATGCCCGCAATCTGGCTCGACGAGGTGACAATGGCCCCGTTGGTGCCCCAGTGGACCGCGAGTACGGATTTGGCGACTTCAAAGCCTACGCTGGATCGTTCGATGAGGCGACCGTTGAAGAGCTGAAGGCTCTCCCTGAGGTTCTCACAATTGAACCGGATTTCATCGTGAGGATCAACGCGGTGGTGACTCAAGCGAACGCACCGTGGGGTCTAGCCAGCATCTCTTCCCGCAAGGCAGGAGCCACTTCATACGTGTACGATGACAGTGCAGGCAAAGGCACCTTCTCCTACGTTATGGGTAAGTCAAGAAACTGATGACAACATTGACTTGGTATTGACATTATCTTCAAGACACTGGTGTTCGTATCAGTCATAGCGACTTCGAAGGACGAGCAACTTGGGGCTACAATGCCGTGAGAGGCACCGCCGACGCCGATAACGAAGGCCATGGAACGTAAGTCACACCCTCCAAAACATGCATTCTCACATCCTGACAAGTCCTAGGCATGTAGCTGGAACTGTGGGTGGCGCCAAGTACGGTGTTGCTAAGAAGACCAACATTATCGGCGTCAAGGTTTTGGACAGTGATACCGGAAGCGCATCAGATGTCTTCGCCGGATTTGACTGGACGGTCAACGACATTGTTTCCAAGGGCCGCCAAAACACCGCCGTCATCAACGTCTCGCTCGGCTCTTCCGCATCAACAACATGGGATGCCGCCATCACTGCAGCCTGGAAGAAAGGCGTTCTCGTCGTGACATCGGCAGGAAACGAGGATTCCCCTGCTATCAACAGCTCGCCAGCCCGCTCCCCTGAAGTTATCTGTGTTGGAAACATCGAAATCACCAACAAGAGGCACAGCGGCGGCGGAGGTTCCAACTACGGCGCTGCGGTCGACATCTTTGCTGCTGGAACGAACATTGTATCGGCATCCAACCTGGGCGACACAGAGACGAGGACGCTGACCGGTACTTCCATGGCGTCTCCTCACGTAGCGGGCTTGGTCTCGTATCTTCGTGGTCTTGAAGGCCCATCGACTGCTGCAGATGTCAAGGCGAGGGTGTATGCGCTAGCTACGCCCAACGTCGTGACGGATCCCATGGGCTCGGTGAACCTACTTGCTTTCAATGGCAACAGCAGGGTGACTACTGCTGGAAGCCCGAGCAACGGTACCGAAAGCACGAGCGAGGGTACTGGAATCCAGAGCAAGGGTGCTGTAAGCCCAGGCAACGGCACAGCAGTTCCTTGCAACGGCACTGTTGAAGCACGGAGCTCGTGGAAGCTGTGGTAGTTCATGATAGTCATTGGAACATTAATCGAGCGAATCAATTTATAAAGTATTGTATCCTGATATCATCGACCAGGCCACAGTTCGTTCATGCACTGTTCCTAACTCTGCGCTGACTAACACTTACGTGACTAAGCCCGTTTGCTCTTTCCTGAAGCGCACGCGTCGCACCCCCACCGCCGTCATCCTGAGACGCAAAATCTCTACCCTCACACCCTTGTTACTACTCACACTGTTTCTCCGCTCTCACCACATCCGCGAAGCCCGATGGACCGAGTGAGCAGGTCAGTGAGAGCGAGTCTCGACTTCAGCGTGAACGCGATGCTGCTCTTAGCAACGCCGAGGAACAGAAGCGAAAACTGACTGATCTATACACCAAAATCGGACAGCTGTGGGAGGAGAACCATACCCTCAAGGAAAATATCAAGTCCTCGTCGAACAAAGAGAAGAAGACGGAAGAGCTTTGCGAGACATGCAAGGCCAAAGATACCGAGATCGCTCAACTCCAACAACACCTCGACTCCGCAGGTGAGTGTTCCGACGAAAGCGATGACACTAGAAAACCGCATGCAGAAGTATGAAGTTCCATTGAGCATTAAGACTAACGAGTTACTCGCAACAGATGTACGACCCAAGACCGATCCCGACGTGGACGCCGCACAGGCCGGGTTACGCATCGCATGCTTCAAAGCAGAGGAAGAGTTGCGATCTAGAAATCTAGAGCACGCCGCGGAGATAGCGAAGATTCAAGAGGAACATGGGGTCATCGCTAGTCGTCTGCACGAGGAAGTACGTGCTGCTCGTACAGCGCACGAGCTCGCCCAAGACCAATTACGGCTACTGCGACAGAACAAACGGAAGATAACCTCGTCGTCCACCCAGAGAAAGCCCTCTCTCCTCTCTGCCGAGGAAATACCTTGGTTGTTCTGCGTCTCGGGCGCAGGCGGAATCAGCTATCATACGATCCACGAGTTGTCTCCCGACGCCCAAGAAGAAGTTAGAGAAAGGTTCCAATACTATTTGAGCGCCAGCAATGACGCTCAATATGGCACAGCCGGGGCCATCCACCACAACACCTACGCCACTATGGTCAGCGAGAGTAACCGGCTGGCGAACGTGGGGAAAGGATGCGTACAGACTATCGTAGTTGCAAGAGGCAATGTATCAAGGGCTCCACATCAGACTGGCGAGTATGAAGCTTGCGGCCTATGTCAGCGCAAAGGCTGTCCATGCGCTAAATTGATTATTCACAACGGGAACCCGGTCCTATATTGGTACGGTCAGGGCTCGGTTGCATCATCGGTCACGACATGGCAAGATGCAGCCTACTGGATAAGATGAACGTTTTGAAGTCGTCATGTCTCACCTGCGGGAGGGTTCAAATGTATACGCTTCGAGGTAGAATGCTCCAACCAAGATCATACAGTCAACTTCCATTTAGCCTATAGATAGAATGCACATATCAAAAGCATGTGGGAATCAGGCCCTGCGAGAGAAAGACTCGTCGCGTAGACAGTGTTGGGTCATGAAAGCCATATTTTCGACGACTATGAAGTAGATATGGTGTATGGACTGCCTGAGATTGAACTCCTTTCCATGCAAGATGCTGAACGAGACCACAGCATATCCAGTGCTTACATGGAACAAGCCACTGTGGCCCCTACGCTATGCCATCGACGGATCGTCATCGTCAGCTCTAGCAAGTCGACGCTGCATGAGTCGCTGCAGCAGCATCAACTCTGCGCGCTCGTCGTCAGAGGGCGGTGGTGGGAAACTTCTGCTGCCCAGAGTGACTCGAACGAACGACTGCACAACAGTATCCTGGCTGTCCAGAACCCCACGATGAATGAATCTCTCGCTTACTGCCTTTGAGATGAACTCCCAGAGAGCAGTCTGCGACTCCCAAGGCTGTGGAGTATCGGTTTCTAGGCCACCTGCATACGTCCCGCTGATCCTGATGTATTCGTCTAGCATAGGCCTGTTGATGAAGACCTGAGGTATACTGCAACGAGAGTCTAACTCGGTAGTATCCTCGCAGAGTTGCACAATATGAGACAGTAGATTCGGCATCGCGGCGTTCCGGTAGCGAATAAACGAGGCCTTGTAGATCGCCTCGTCTTCTACAGAGTGTAGATTAATGCCATTTTGCCTCTCTTCAGGGCTGCGGTAGAACATTCGATGAGCAATTGCAGCTACGCTATCACTAGTACAGACCGGGAAGGATCGGTATTGGCGTCTGGATTGCAACAAGAGCTTGTAGTAAAGTTGAATCCACGCACGCTGATCCGCGTTCCATTGAGTGGCCGGGGTAGCTGAGGTATCGAGGTTGTCGGTCATGGTGATGACTTCGTGTACTGATCGAAGGTAACGCCATACTGGCCTACTTCTTTATACGCCAGGGTGTTTGTGAGGGACAGTATCAAGCGGCTAATATGATCAGGTCGGGCTGGGCTCGAACAATCGTGCGGAACCACGTGAAGATTGCTTGTCCTACCACTATGTTGCCATCATCTCACACTGTTCGCAGCATCCTTGTTAATTGCTCGGGATAACACTGTGAGACTCACCCTGGGAACTCAGTGCTAGGTCATGAAGGAAGGCTAGGTCTCATTGGAGCTAAAGTCTAGTTAACCTGATCCAAACACCTCCTCCATCCTGAACACTTGCAGAACCCGTCTAGTCAGTGCCCGACTCAGCATCCCCTGGGATATCAATAGCCGCTTTCGGAAACCTTTCGCTCTTTGGGACAGAGTCGACGCCTTTGTCTTTGAGTTTCTTTTTCATTGCCTTTGCACGCAAGGCCAGCTCCGTGATCGGCTTGTTCGCTACCGTCTTGGCCCTCCGCATCGCGTCTTTTACTTGGCTTTGGACGCTCTCTGCACTGCGCTCTGATCCTCTACCTCTGATCGCGCAATCTGCTTTGATATCGTCAGCAAAAGTCTGACATGTGACTATGCCTATGTTGCCTGATTCGAATTGATCTACACCATTATCCTTGCACCACCTGTTGATGGCGCGCCAGAGGGCGTGACGTTCCATTTCGGTCCAGAGGCTTTTGGAGAACGCTTCCACTGGTGCTACCACATCAGTAGACTGCATAGGCGGTGAGGCTAGATTTGGATGTAACTTTGCCGCTAGGTCCATGAGGAATTGCAAGCGCTCGCTATGACTCTCCACGTCTGTGTTGCTCTCATCACCTATGATATCTTTACGTATCTTCCGGTATGCGGCCAGATGATCCGACGTAACGGCTGTTCGCAAGGCTATTGGGTGACCGCCTGCTTTGATGAATGGGTCCAGTCGCCAATCTAGCCTCATGACCGTGTCTCTGGCCAATCTTCTCGTCTTGGCATTGAAGAGGCCATCGTCAATACCATGCCCGTCGTTAAAGTACATCTTGTATTGATGCACGGAGTGCCGTGGATGCCGCAAAACGACGGGCTCCGACGGAGGTTTCGTGGTAGCGTATAGAAGACCGTAATGCAGCTCGAACCATAAGTCCTCGTCGGACATTGGCATGGGGACGTCTCTTTGATCTGCCAGTTGCGCTTCTTGTCGGCGCTTTGCATACTCCATAGCAAGGTCTTTGCCAAGGGTACGGTCTTTCATGCATCCGAGGATGTACTCTTCCGTCATTGATGGACAAGGGCCCATTTGACGTTGGAGCTCAGCTAAGCATGCCTTTGTATCCTCGGTAGTTGGCTCCAGTGTGTGAATGAGATACTGCAAGGCGATGGTTCGTTCTGACATCCCATCTTCCATCCATTCTGCGACAGAATTTTGGTCAATGCCATGACGAGTAACACCGAAACGACTCAAGCGCGAAAAGACGTCTGCCGCGCCGCCTGATGAGTCTTGATACATCAACACAGTACCACTCCACTCGGCTTTGATGTGTTCGTCGCTAACACCCTCCTTGATCATGTCGTAGATGTGTGATTCATTCCAGTGCGGGTAGTTGCCGGCTTCAACCTTGAGACGGGCGTAGAGTAGTTTTGCGCGTTGGTGTTGATCCTCTGAAGCCATGGTACTGTGAAGTAACGATAGTCTGTCAGTAAATCATTCGATGGCACCCGTCTTTATACTTGGATGACGCTCGACCTTCCTCACACACTTCCATCAGCAAGCGACACGTGATGCCTTTTACGCGTCTTGATATCGAAGCATGACCCTCTTCAGCATGTCATTTCGCGAGCCACGCCTACATGCTTGTTGTTTGGGTATTCGTCGCGGACGTCTCGTGATATTGACGGGTTGGATCAGCCATGCTCAGCTGTATCACAATACCGTGAGAGGCTATCTACGATCCACTTTGACGAAAAGGACTCATTCATGGCGAAGATGCCAGCGTATGCAAGGGGTTGTTGTTGCATGTCAAATATCTTGTAACGCCTAGAGGCAAAAGGATAGCCTGCATAGTCAAGTATTGAGGTCAGCTCGGGCTCCAACGAAGGCAATAGTAGGAGCGGTAGTAGCAGTAGTAGTACTGCCCAGAGGTGGCATTGTGTGTGCACCCTGTCGCACATATATCAACCGCTCCTTCATGGACTTAGAGAATATGAACGCATTGCGACGTGATGTAGAAGGATGTTCAACAGTAGGTTTCGGGTGCGGAGGAAGTTCCCTGGGTTCCACGCGTCGGCAGTGACGTCATGACGTACTAGCTGCAAACCTCACTTGGCGCCGGGCTTTGTCCTGTTCCTTCGTCACATCTCCATCTCCTCACATACACTTACCCATCTGACTATAATCGCACATACGCGCGAATCTCGTGGATGGACACAACCTCTGTAGACCAACGCCATCCACTCGTATAAGTCGGCGCGCGTCGTGAAGACACTCAGTAAGCACTACCAGCACATTTGGACATATGTCTTTCATCTTTTCATTGCTATAGGAAAGGGCGAGGGCCCAAATGGGTATCGAACATCATTGTCTCGCAGCTCCACTTACACCTTACGCTATCTCCAGCCTGATAGTATCAAATCACGCCTCCCAGCTCATCGGACGTTGCCATGAAGTCGCATCTACAGTCGTCGGTCCCTCAACACCTCTACAACATCTTGCCATCGAAGTCCGCAAACCAGGACTCCATCATTCTCACCAGTCAAACTCCACTGCTCATTTCCCTCATTTTCCAGGATCAAGATCTGTCACCTTGAACACATCCCGAGGCTTCAGCTCTGCCTCGGTCACCGTCTTCTTCGGATCGGCCTTTCTAGTCCTCAGCGCGTCAGCCCGGTCTTTGATGCGCTTGTAAGCGGCCTTCTTGTGGACCTGAGTGCGAACACCGTCCATCCCGCGAGGATCACCTGGATATGTGTTCTTATCCAGGGCCCTATGTGCGTTCACCGCGTCGGTAGCCTCGTAGAAGAGGGCACTGATATTTGCCGCCCAGTAGATAAGGCCCTTCTCGACTATGATCTTGTTGAAGAGCGCTATGATGACCTCGCGCTCTGCTTGCGACCAGGCATCGTTCTGCTTCCGATTCGGTCCATGACCCTTCTTGGTCTTCGGCTTGGCGGTCTTCTGGTTGATCTTCTGGGTGGCCTTCCGGGTGGCCTTCTTGGCGCGTTTCTTCGGTGATGCTCCACCCTCGTCCTCTTCTGCATCTTCTGCGATGTCTTCTTCTCCATCCTCATTCTCGTCTTCGCTCTCATTTTCCACCACCGTGTTGCGCCTGGTGCGTTTCGTACCTGTCTGCGCCTTTTTCGCTTTCTCGGCGACATGAACTTTGCGACCGGACTGAAGGACCGGTGGGGACGCATCTTTGTCGTCGGGGGCGGCGGTGGGCTTCTTGACCCTCGTACGTGTCCGTCGTGTAGTCTCCTCCGTGGCTGGTGCGTCTTTCTCCGCCGGCGAAGCACTCTCTGTATTCTCAAGGTCGTCTTCAGGCGGAGAGCTCCGGGTAGAGCCTTCATACATGTCGTCGTCAGCATACTCTGTACGAATGCGATCCTCGTCCGCATCTGAACTGGTAGGACTATGTCCCAACGACTTCGGGAACCTTGCGCAAACGATCCGGTACAGGAAGTTGAACATCTTGTTGTTCTGCCTCGGGTCTTCGATCGGCAAATCGAGGCCATACTCTTCGCGGATCTTTCGGTACCCGTCGAAGACTTCTTGCTCAATTATCCACATCTTCCCCCTCATGAACTCCCCAGTCTTCATCGCCTTCCGCACCAAGTCATCCGTTATCGACAGTGTCTTGTGTACCAGCTCCTGT
>Ga0265797_10006366_pt1 | contig 16704 bp, 6 predicted proteins | sample P2T30metagenome_FD_192433 | JGI IMG/M metagenome (GOLD analysis project Ga0265797, IMG submission 192433) | Plant litter microbial communities from East Loma Ridge, Irvine, California - P2 T30 | ecosystem: Environmental > Terrestrial > Plant litter > Unclassified | place: USA: California...
GTACAAAAAGCGAAAAAGGACCTTGCAACAGCAAAAGTAAATGTTGATCAGGGTGGGACTCGAACCCACGCGCATTACTGCACTAGCAGATATCTGACAATACTTTTGTATTATCAGGTGTACCTGAAGCTAGCTCCATAACCACTCGGACACCTGACCGGATGGTTGATTGATCAATGAATTGATGAGAAGATTTGACATCTAGTCATTATATTGCTATTACAATTGGCGGTCGGGCTAAGTAGAAATTGAGCGGAGTTATAACCAAGGGAACGCACCACTAAGCCGAACGAGACGACTACATGTAAGTACATGTGGCACATGCAGCACAAAATAAAAGGCTTGTTACTACGATCGATCGATGCAAGCAGCTATCTCGGTTTTCTAGCTGAATTTTTAAGTCGAAACTGTGCAATTGGTCGAACATAATCTCGATGTTCCAAGGTTTGATTCTACATCGATCAGACTTTGATTCGTCGTCGAGCACGGCGATTGAAAAGGACATCTGATCGATACGGATTGTAACTGTCGAAAATTCAGCGTGCTGTCTGATCATGTTGCCAACATTGGGTAAAAGTCTCAAGCTATTCGTAGGAGTCAAGTAGGAGTCAACGATCGCGGTCAAAAGAGCAGCATTCTGTCGATGACGCTCTCACTCAATTGATCGATCGCTGGTGAAGGGCTAGCAAAATGTCCATCTCGTGGATACAGGGTAGTTATTTTCTTGCAACACGATCGTCCAAGTCAAACTCCAGTCAAGGGTTAGGGTTGGGTTGCGCCCCGAATACGTTTCAGAATATATCGCGTATTTGGAACGTATACCTGGTGCATTTGGTTAGTGGTCGGCTATCTATAGAACACCCAATCGTTCGAGAGGCTGTCGAGGTATTAAACGCGATTTGTGGGACAGACCTCGATTCTTAAGAGCAGTCCAAAAGTTGGGTGCGGACACAATATGTAGAGGCCTGGTCATTTTCAACTAAAGTCAGCCAGGCCAACAACTTCTTGTCGCTTACATGGCCACTACTGTATTTCAGGTACTAGGATACCATCACTGACCACACAAAGTGAGCCCGAAAAATGTGCCACTTCAAAGTCTAGCCAATGGTCCGTCAGGCCTAGCAACTCCCAAACATGCCCGGGTGATATCACCAACACTGTTACAACCAGTGAGCTGCATGCAACGACGAAATTCGTTGTAGAATGTGTCGAGCATCAGCTCAACACCCTTCTGGCCGTCATACTGCAAGAATGTTAGTGAGAGCGCATCGTCAAGATCAAATACCGATATAACTCACCGCCAATCCCCACAAGGCAGGGCGACCGACCCAGCAACACTCTGCACCTAGAGCCAGCGCCTTGAACATGTCTGTGCCAGTCATGATACCGCCGTCGATATGAATTCGAATCCTCCCCTCCGCCGCCGCAGCACATTCCGGCAGAGCATCTAAAGTGGCAGGAACGCCGTCCAATTGCCGACCACCGTGGTTAGACACAATAATCCCGTCACAGCCCATCTCAACAGCCTTGAGGGTATCTTCGGCAGTGAGCACACCTTTGATCCAAATCTCCATCTTGGTGACAGATCTTAACCAAGGAATATCGCGATGCCAACTGTGAGTGTCGTCGTTGAAAGCCAGGAAGGTCGAATCGTGTGTCGAGCTTCTGATCTTCTCGCTCGTGAGATCGAGATTGGGCAAGTCAAACCCCTCAGGAGTGCGAAAATCATTACGCCACTCGTTGAACCTCACCCCCAGCACTGGCGAATCTGCTGTGAGGAAGATGGCTTTGCAACCCTGATTCTCGGCTTCGCGGATTATACGTAGTTCGAGCGCCCGATCGCGCATCGTGTAGAGCTGCATCGCGTGGTTGATGGGTCCGACTTCCAGACCTGCCTCTCGGACCTGTTTTATGTTGTGATTGGCGTAAGAGCTGATGCCCATGTTCACGCCAGCTTTGGCACATGCCCTCGAAGTGGCAAGCTCGCCGTCTGGGTGGGCCATGGCCTGTAGACCAGCAGGCGAGACGCTGAGAGGGAACTTGATCTTTCGGCCAAAGACTTCGGTCGAGGTATCGCACTTGGATACATCGACGAGGACTCTGGGCCGGACACGGTACTTGGAGTATGCCGCAGAGTTCTCATTGATAGTGACCTCCTCGGTGGAACCGGAATTGTAAAAATCTGGATTGGAGTTAGTGCGCGAGGCATGATTTTTCCGCCACCATGTCCGTTGGTATCGACAGTCTCATGATGGTCCAGTCAAGACGCGCGACATACCTCTTATACCCGAGGGCAACTTCTTCGAACCGGCCGCTTTCAAGTCTGCAATGCACAAGATCTTTTCCGCCACGGCAACGGGTATGGGTGCTCCGCCAGACATATTAGCGGGCTCGAGACAGGTGATGTATGTGTTGGGACTTTCTTTGAACGAAGCCGTGGGCTTGAGTTGAACAATACCTGTAGATACATACGTTAGGTAGGCTATCGCGTATCAGTAATCTTTTATACTCTTGGACGAATCCCCACAAAAGATGTATGTACTTAGGTTAGGGCGTACGTGGAGCGGCGGATCGCCATCTAGCCATAGTAAAGCTTTCCTCCTCGTCTCAACAATAATAAAGACAGCTACTGTACTTTAAGCGTGCAGCACTGTGGTATTTTACATCAGTGCAGTGAGTCCCTAATAGCAAGCAACTTCGAGAGATGAACCGGCAAGCTGGCTCTACTGTGAGGTGCACAAGTACTATGCACCAAGGCATGTAGTACAGTGAGCAGGACACGTTGATAGGAGGCTGCAGAACACACGCGGCTGGGAACCTTGGAACAAGACAGCTCGCCTTACAATACCTCGTCTTGGCGCGAAGTGATATGCTACAGGAGGTCAGTACAATGTATCTTGTAGGTATAGAGCTATCGGTGGATTTGAACAGCACTAACAACAACACTGGAGCTCGCGCTCAAAGAATTGTGCGAGCTCCTCATCCGTCTCCCATCGTCTGGGTTAGTCCAATAAAACCCCCAAAATATCCCTGCCGGAAGCCATCGCGTTCGGAGAATGGCTGCATGTGCCGGTGCTGCAGCCAATCAGAAGCATTCAAGGTCCGATGATGCCAGGCAATATTGTTGCACGTCCGGAAAGGTATAATAATCGCACAGCTCGGCCGTAAGACGCGAGCTGACATCTGTTTCTGTCCTGTTTCCTTCCATTTCTCTTATTCCATCCGCCAAATCCTCACTACAAGCAAACGACAGTACTCAATCGTCGCTAAAGACCAGCAACCATGTCGTTAGTTTGACCATGTCCACCAGCGCACCACACTACCGCCTAGGCTAACTCTCAAAAAGGAAACCAGTCCACCCCGCAACCGTCCACTTCCCCATCGCTTTCCTCTCTCTTGGCTACGGACTCGACATCTTGCACACACTGAGCGGTAATCTTCCCAATGCCATCACCAGTGCTCTCCCGCCGAGCAACGACCTCACTCGTGCGGCCTACTACATTCTCTCATTGGGCTTGATCACATCCATTCCGGCCGTCATGTCCGGCGGACAGCAGGCGGTTCAGATGTTCTCCAAGCAGGGCATGTACGAGGCTGACGGAAAGACGCTCAAGACCAAGTCCAAGGCTGTCATCGCACACGCCGTCACAAACGACTTGGTGCTCGCTGCCACGACTTACGTGTGGTGGACACGCCGCCAGCAGGCTAATGCCACTTTGGCTGGAAAGCTGGGCATCGATAGCCTGGCCACCGCAGAGGCAGCATACGCGCCGCAGATGTGGCATGTGATTGCTGAGGTCATTGCAATGGGCGTGCTTTTCTTTGCTGCCAGCATCGGTGGTGCGCTCACTTACAACTACGGCGTGGGATTGTCTGTTGGCAAGGCGGGCAGCAAGAAAGCGCAGTAGATGAAGGGAGCCCCTCCGTGATAGCCGGTGCACACGTCTGATCTGTGCAACGTGATGCATACGATACCTGGGGAAGTAGGGAGAAGGATGGTGAATCACTTTAATGTCAGTAAATGCAACGAATTGACGATCGAGGCTCGGCTCATGAAATTCGTGTTTGATAAACTTTTGATTTACCACTCGTCTGTTCCGATTGGCGTGATGTGAGCGTGGGTATCGATTGACGGCTTGACAGCAGCAAAGTCAAGATATCGACCTCTGCCATTACTGCCATGCGCGTGTCCTGGCGTTTCACCGATGACTGCTGCTGTGCATTGAGAGATGTAGAGCACGCATTGTTGAAGCAGGAACGGCCAGATCGCTCTCATTCAGCAGTCCCAGCCCTTGGGCTCAGAACGCAGCTATGAACCCTCCCAAAATGCGCCATCCGTGCAACGTTTTGTCATTGAAACAGCTTTAACGACGACCACCCTGCTTCTTCTCGGCCTCCTTCATGACCTTCTTGACAATCTTCTGCTCCTCGATGAGGAAGGCGCGGACGACGCGGTCACGGACGCAGTTGGCGCAGCGGGAACCACCGTAGGCACGCTGGACGGTCTTCTTGGGGCGGGAGATCTGGGCGTACTCGCGCGGGCGGAGGGCGGGGATCTGTGTTGGGCGTCCGTCAATTTCCCTTCCTTCTTCCTTGCCTAGACGGCTCTTAAGATTGGGAGAGACATACACCAGGGAGCTTGATGCCGCAGTCACCGCACTTGGGGGAAGTACCCCTCTTCTTGATGTGAAGGTACCTGTGCTCGCCACCGGGGGTCCTGATAACGCGGACCTTGTTGGAGACCGTGTTGTACCTGAGCATGCCGTGTTAGCCTCCAGTCCCTCTTCCTTCCACAATCCTGGATCCAGCGTTTCGCTCTCGAATGCGCATTCGCGATGAAAGTACGGGGCGTATGGGGTGCGTCGGTCGAGTATATTCGCGATCGTCGGGTATGGGTTGCGCTCGTGGGAACAAAAACTTACGGCTGGCGTCTCCTCTGTAACCGCAAAGTCAGCACTGCAATTTCTCCGTCGAATCTTCAATCCGGCAAACATACGTAGGTGAGTCTCTGTCCAGGCATCTCGGCGGTATTTCAATGGGCGAGATTATTTGTCGGTAGGGTCGTCGCTGTCGGTCGCTGATCGAGTGTGGTCGCCGGTATCAAATTCCGACTCCAAAGGTGCGAGGCAGCCTTGGCGATTTCCTCACTAGTGCGAATCCCGAGCCCAGCACACGTGACGACGGAATGTGAACGAGATGGGAGCCTCAGGTGGCAATGCATTCGGCGGGGAGAAGCGCTAGCTACCCGTCGCAAGAAGGCTCGCTCGAGATGAGGCAGGCTCGGCCGACGAGGAAGTGGTGATGCCAACACGCAACTTTTTGTTTTGAACGGCAACCCAGGCCATCCACGCACCATCGCACCACCACGCGCGCAGGCCACAGCGCATCGCCTATACCATCGCCGCGCCGTCTGCAAATACTGCGGTAGACTTTTCGTACCGTGGCAGGCGCGTCCATCACCCCGGGCAGGCGCGATTCGCCTTAGCCATTCATTAAAACAACACAACACGCGCGCCACAATCCGATCATGGCTGGCCTTCCACCCCCACCGCCGCCAGGCTGGCAACCTCCACCGCCGCCAGGTGCACCACCAGGTCTCTCGTCAGTCGGCGTGCCGCCACCCCCCCCTGGCTTCAGGGCTCCTCCAGCCGACCCGGAACTGGCCAAGAAGCAGGAGAAGAAGCAGAAATGGGTGCGCCACCAGCGACAGCGTTTTGCAGAGAAGCGCCGCGGAGGCTTCGTGGAGACACAGAAAGCAGACATGCCCCCGGAGCACTTGCGGAAGATTGTGAGGGACATTGGAGATGTCTCGCAAAAGAAGTTCAGCAGTGACAAGAGGAGCTATCTGGGTGCGCTCAAGTTCATGCCACACGCCGTACTGAAGCTTTTGGAGAACATGCCCATGCCTTGGGAGTCTACGCGCGAGGTCAAGGTGCTGTACCATGTAAATGGCTGCTTGACGCTTGTGAACGAAGTCCCCCGTGTTATCGAGCCCGTCTTCCACGCACAGTGGGCTACGATGTGGGTAGCCATGCGACGCGAAAAGAGCGACCGTCGCCACTTCAAGCGCATGCGATTCCCACCATTCGACGACGAGGAGCCACCGCTCAGCTGGTCGGAGAACATCGAGGATGTGGAGCCTCTCGAGCCCATTCAGCTGGAACTGGACGAGGACGAGGATGGACCTGTTTACGAATGGCTTTACGATCCCAGACCGCTTTCGGACACCTCTCACGTCAACGGACCGAGTTACAAGGAGTGGAATCTTACACTGCCGCAGATGGCGACTCTGCACAGATTGAGCGACCCTCTACTTTCGGACATCGTCGACAAAAATTATCATCACTTGTTTGATCTCCCAGGTTTCGCCACAGCCAAGGCTCTCAACGTGGCAATCCCTGGTGGCCCAAGATTCGAGCCTCTCTACAAAGACATCGACCCCAACGACGAGGACTTTGGCGAATTCAACGCCATTGATCGCATCATCTTCCGTGCCCCAATCCGCACGGAATATAAGGTCGCCTTTCCTTTCCTGTACAACAGCTTGCCGCGAAGCGTAAAGCTTGGCGTGTATTCATACCCTCAGACAGTCTACGTCAAGACCGACGACCCTAATTTGCCGGCCTTCTACTTCGATCCGGTCATCAACCCGATATCATCACGTTCCGTAGCACCGAAGAACTTGTCGATCAGCAATGAGGACGAGATCTTTGGGCCCGGGAACAACGAGGAGCCCGATGAGGAGGATGGTGGCTTCAGCTTGCCTGACGAGGTCGAGCCTTTCATGGCGGATGAGGAGCTTTACAACGACGATACAGCATCTGCCATCGCGCTTTGGTGGGCACCCTATCCGTTCGACAGGCGGTCAGGCAAGATGGTTCGCGCTCAAGATGTGCCCCTTGTAAAACAGTGGTACCTTGAGCATGCGCCGCAAGGTCAGCCCGTGAAGGTTCGAGTATCATACCAAAAGCTTCTCAAGACATACGTCTTGAACGAGTTGCACAAAAAGCCAGCCAAGGCACAGAACAAACAGAATCTGTGTCGCAGCTTGAAGAGCACCAAGTTCTTCCAACAGACAACCATTGACTGGGTAGAAGCTGGTTTGCAAGTTTGCAGACAAGGCTTCAACATGCTCAACCTCCTGATCCACCGTAAGAACCTTACCTATCTACACCTTGACTACAACTTCAACCTCAAACCCATCAAGACTTTGACCACCAAGGAGCGCAAGAAGTCTCGCTTTGGCAATGCCTTCCACCTCATGCGCGAGATTCTGCGTTTGACCAAGCTCATTGTCGATGCTCAGGTTCAGTACAGATTGGGTAATATTGATGCTTTCCAACTTGCTGACGGCATTCTGTACGCCTTCAACCATGTCGGTCAGCTGACTGGTATGTACCGGTACAAGTACAAGCTGATGCACCAGATTCGTTCTTGCAAAGATCTGAAGCATCTGATCTACTACCGCTTTAACTCCGGCCCCGTCGGAAAAGGCCCTGGTTGCGGATTCTGGGCGCCTGCGTGGAGAGTCTGGCTGTTTTTCTTGCGCGGTATCATCCCACTCCTGGAGCGCTGGCTCGGTAATCTGCTGAGCAGACAATTCGAGGGCCGTCACAGCAAGGGCGTTGCTAAGACTGTCACCAAGCAGAGAGTCGAGTCTCACTTCGATCTCGAGCTTCGTGCCTCGGTCATGGCTGATCTCATGGACATGATGCCCGAGGGTATCAAACAGAACAAGGTCAACACAGTGCTGCAACACTTGAGTGAAGCGTGGCGTTGCTGGAAGAGCAACATTCCCTGGAAGGTACCAGGCTTGCCCAAGCCGATCGAGGACATCATTCTTCGTTATGTCAAGAGCAAGGCCGACTGGTGGGTCAGTGTTGCGCACTACAACCGCGAGCGCATCAGGAGAGGTGCCACCGTCGACAAGACTGTCGCAAAGAAAAACCTTGGTCGTCTTACACGTCTTTGGCTGAAGGCTGAACAGGAGCGTCAACACAATTACCTCAAGGACGGACCCTATGTGAGCACTGAGGAGGGTGTTGCTATATTCACGACAGCAGTTCACTGGCTGGAGAGCCGGAAGTACCAGCCAATTCCGTTCCCTTCTGTCAGCTACAAGCACGACACCAAAATCCTCATCCTTGCCCTCGAGCGCCTGCGCGAGGCGTACAGCGTGAAGGGACGCCTCAACCAGAGCCAACGCGAAGAGCTTGCGCTGATCGAGCAAGCCTATGACAGCCCGGGCACGACACTTGCCAGGATCAAGCGATTCCTCCTCACCCAGCGTGCTTTCAAGGAAGTCGGCATCGACATGAACGACAACTACACTTCAATCAATCCAGTGTACGACATCGAGCCCATCGAGAAGATCACCGATGCGTACCTTGACCAGTACCTGTGGTACCAGGCCGATCAGCGCCGCCTTTTCCCTGCCTGGATCAAACCTTCCGACTCTGAGGTTCCTCCTTTGCTCACTTACAAGTGGGCCCAGGGTATTAACAACCTGTCCAATGTCTGGTCTGTAGACGAAGGCGAGTGCAATGTCATGCTTGAGACGCGTCTTGACAAGGTGTACGAGAAGATCGACATTACACTTCTGAACCGCCTGCTACGACTCATCATGGATCACAACCTCGCGGATTACATCTCATCGAAGAACAATGTCCAGCTCAACTACAAGGACATGAACCACACGAACGCATACGGCATGATTCGTGGCCTTCAGTTCTCGGCCTTCGTTTTCCAGTACTACGGCTTGATCATTGATCTCCTGCTGCTTGGTCTTCAGCGCGCTAGCGAGATCGCTGGCCCACCAAATGCGCCAAATGACTTCCTGCAATTCCGTGATCGCGCAACTGAAAGTAGACATCCCATCCGTCTGTACACTCGCTACATCGACAAGATCTGGATCTTTTTCCGCTTCCCGGCTGACGACTCACGCGACCTCATCCAGCGTTTCCTGACCGAACAGCCCGACCCAAACTTTGAGAACGTTATTGGATACAAGAACAAAAAATGCTGGCCACGTGACTCAAGAATGAGGCTCATGAGGCACGATGTCAACCTTGGTCGCGCTGTGTTCTGGGACATGAAGAACCGCTTGCCACGCAGCATGACCACCATCGAGTGGGACGACACTTTTGCCTCGGTCTACTCCAGAGACAACCCCAACTTGCTGTTTTCCATGAATGGATTCGAAGTCCGTATTCTACCCAAGTGCCGAAACACGAACGACGAATTCCAGGTCAAGGATTCTGTCTGGGCACTGGTAGACAACCAGACGAAAGAGCGTACCGCGCATGCTTTCCTGCAGGTCACTGAGGACGACATCGCCAAGTTCAACAACAGAATTCGTCAGATTCTCATGTCATCTGGAAGCACAACCTTTACCAAGATCGCGAACAAGTGGAACACCACTCTTATTGCACTCTTCACTTACTATCGCGAGGCCGCCGTGGCAACTGTCGATCTCTTGGACACCATCGTGAAGTGCGAGACCAAGATTCAGACTCGTGTCAAGATCGGACTGAACAGCAAGATGCCTTCGCGTTTCCCACCGGCTGTGTTCTACACGCCAAAGGAGTTGGGTGGTCTTGGTATGATTTCAGGCTCCCATATCCTCATTCCCACCAGCGACAAGCGCTGGAGCAAGCAGACCGATGCTGGTGTCACTCACTACCGCGCTGGTATGAATCACGACGAAGAGACTCTCATCCCCAACATTTTCCGTTACATCATCCCCTGGGAAGCTGAGTTCATCGACTCTCAGCGTGTGTGGACCGAGTACAGCCAGAAGCGCATGGAGGCCAACCAACAAAATCGCCGCCTGACGCTCGAGGACCTGGAAGACTCGTGGGACCGAGGTCTCCCTAGAATCAACACTCTGTTCCAGAAGGACCGCTCCACGCTTTCTTTCGACAAGGGATTCAGAGCCAGGACAGAGTTCAAGATCTACCAGCACATGAAGTCCAACCCATTCTGGTGGACTAGTCAGCGTCACGATGGAAAACTCTGGAACCTCAACGCCTACCGCACTGATGTTATCCAAGCTCTCGGTGGCGTGGAAACCATCTTGGAACATACATTGTTCAAGGCAACAGCATTTCCATCTTGGGAAGGCTTGTTTTGGGAAAAAGCTTCAGGATTCGAGGAATCGATGAAGTTCAAGAAGCTCACAAACGCCCAGCGTTCTGGTCTGAACCAAATTCCGAACAGACGTTTCACTCTTTGGTGGTCACCGACGATCAACAGAGCCAACGTCTATGTTGGTTTCCAGGTCCAGCTTGATCTGACGGGTATCTTTCTTCACGGAAAAATCCCGACGCTCAAGATTTCGCTTATTCAGATCTTCCGTGCCCATTTGTGGCAGAAGATTCACGAGTCAGTAGTCATGGATCTCTGTCAAGTCTTCGACCAGGAACTTGAAGCTCTTGGTATCGAGACTGTCCAAAAGGAGACCATTCACCCGCGTAAAAGTTACAAGATGAACTCATCTTGCGCCGATATCCTGCTTTTTGCAAGCCACAAATGGTCTGTCAGCTCGCCGAGTCTGCTGTATGACACTAAAGACAACATGACGGCCACGACCACCAACAAGTTCTGGGTCGACGTGCAGCTCCGCTATGGCGACTACGATTCCCACGACATCGAGCGATATGTACGTGCGAAGTACCTCGACTATACTACCGATTCCATGAGCATCTACCCTTCAGCAACAGGTCTGATGATTGCGGTCGATTTGGCTTACAACCTCTACTCCGCCTACGGTCAGTACTTCCCTGGTCTCAAGCAGCTCGTGCAGCAGGCAATGGCGAAGGTCATGAAGGCCAACCCTGCACTTTACGTGCTTCGCGAACGTATTCGCAAGGGTCTTCAGCTTTACGCTTCCGAGAGCAACCAGGAGTTCCTCAACTCCCAAAACTACTCGGAGCTGTTCAGCAACCAGATTCAGCTCTTCATCGATGACACCAACGTCTACCGTGTCACCATCCACAAGACTTTCGAGGGAAACTTGACCACCAAGCCTATCAACGGTGCCATCTTCATCTTCAACCCCAGGACAGGTCAGCTTTTCCTCAAGATCATTCACACGTCAGTGTGGGCAGGTCAAAAGCGTCTTGGACAGCTTGCCAAATGGAAGACTGCAGAAGAGGTTGCTGCTTTGATTCGTTCCCTGCCAGTTGAAGAACAACCGGCACAGCTCATTGTAACTCGCAAGGGTCTGCTGGATCCGCTCGAAGTCCATCTGCTCGACTTCCCCAACATCAGTATTCGCGCGTCCGAACTTCAACTGCCCTTCCAGGCTGCTATGAAGGTTGAGAAACTGGGTGACATGATTCTCCGCGCCACAGAGCCCCAGATGGTGTTGTTCAACTTGTACGACGAGTGGTTGAAGAGCATTTCGTCTTACACCGCATTCTCACGCCTGATCTTGATCCTGAGAGCACTGCACGTCAACCAGGACAAGACCAAGCTGCTCCTGCGTCCCGACAAGACCGTCATCACGCAAGAACACCACATCTGGCCGTCTCTTACTGACGACGACTGGGTCAAGGTTGAAGTCCAGTTGCGTGATCTGATCCTGAACGACTACGGAAAGAAGAACAACGTCAACACGTCTTCGCTCACCAATTCCGAAATCAGAGACATCATTCTCGGAATGGAGATCAGCGCACCATCCATGCAGAGGCAGCAGGCTGCGGAGATTGAGAAGCAACAGGAAGAGGCGCAGCAGCTCACCGCTGTGACCACGAAGACCCAAAACATTCACGGCGAGGACATGGTAGTGACGACCACCAGTCAATACGAGCAAGCGAGCTTTGCATCTAAGACTGAATGGCGTACCAGAGCAATTGCGACTGGTAATCTGCGAGTCCGAGCCAACAACATCTACATCTCTAGCGAGGACATCAGGGATGATGAAGAGCACTTCACATACATCATGCCAAAGAACATCCTCAAGCGCTTCATCACCATCTCTGATCTACGCGTGCAGGTTGCTGGCTATCTATATGGTACAAGCCCGAAGGACAACAAGCAGGTCAAGGAGATCAAGTGCATTGTCATGGTGCCTCAAGTCGGCAGCACGCGCGATGTGAACTTGCCCAACAACTTACCCGAGCATGAGATGTTGGAGGGATTGGAGCCGCTGGGTGTCATCCATACTGCTTCCGGCAACGAGCCTCGTTTCATGAGCGCCCAAGACGTCACCCAACACGCTCGTCTCATGCGACAGCATGACACTTGGGACCGCAAGACTGTCACCATGAGTGTCAACTTCACACCCGGTTCGGTCTCGTTGAGCGCATGGTCTCTGACACCTCAAGGCTACCAGTGGGGCGCAGAGAACAAGGACCTCGGATCTGAGCAGCCGGCCGGCTTTTCGCCCAACTCCAACTTCGGCGAGAAGTGTCAGCTTCTATTATCGGACAAGATCCGCGGATTCTTCTTGGTGCCGGAAGATGAGCGCTGGAACTGGAGCTTCCTGGGCTCCGGCTTCGCGGAGAGAGAGAAGGGCAGGGTGTACGTCGGTGTTGGCGTGCCCAAGAGATTCTACGATGATGTACATAGGCCTATTCATTTCCAGAGCTTCGCAGAACTGGAAGATGTCTGGGTGGACAGGAGTGACAACTTGGCCTGATCGGTCGGTTGTCCATGGAAGCATTGGGTCGAAGGGTCGAAGGCATGAGCTCAGTATGCATTTGGGGAGGGCGTTCACGTATAATAAGCAAGGGAAAATGAGCAAAAGGCGTTTCTAGGCGCCAATCAAGTGGGAGGGAATGAAATTGTACAACTTGATTATATTAGTACTGCAAATGTATGATACCATTGAAAGCAATTGCCTTTGATCATACAGTCTCTGGTGTCGGTGACCGGCAGCCTGCCTACTGTATGTGCACCAACGAGAGAGGCGTTCTCGAAAAGAGCTCTCTCGACGGCAACAAGACATATTACCCCTGCTAAAGTTGCCGATACCACGTTAGTTGCCGGGAACGGAAGCGTGTTGGGCGAGAGATCTCTCGATGGTAACAGAGCAAGTTTTCCACACTGAAGGCGCTGATACCACCACCTGTGGAGGCATGCATCAATGGGAGAGACGTTCTAAAGAACAGCTCTCTCAACGGTAATACAGCAAACTGTACATACTGAAGTCGATGATACTAGGCCGTACGATTTGCTATGCCAATGAGAGAGCCGTTCTAGCCAAGAGCTTTCTCACCGGTAAAGAAGCGAACTCCCCTTATCAAGGTCGATGATACGAGCACGTACGATTTGGCTATGCTAATGAGACATACTGTAGCCATTCCGAACAAGAATTTCTCAATCAACAGAACATGTCACCCTCACCGTGCTGACCGCTCCCCAACCTTTGCAGCCATGACCTTGCGCTCGAGTATTTTCGGGTCGAGCAGCGGTGAAGTTGTGTTCGAAGAATCAAATTGTTTGGCTGAGATACAGTTTCATCAAATCGTACTCTTGATTCGACCGGGGCTTCGTACATGTAGCAACTCACCTTTGGAGGTCGCTTTGGACTTGGCCGTGTTGTGAGTGTCGAAAGCCATGTTCTTGACCCGTTGTGTTCCACTTTCTGTGTAGTGGGCTGACAATGGCCGTGATTTTGCTGACAGGAGCGGTCTTTTTGCTATCAGTTCAGCTGGCATTGTCGAATGTGCTTGTCGTGAATGTTGTGCCCAAGGGTCGTTGATCTCAAGTCATCCAAGCGCGTGGCGTCCCTTGGTCGCGGATTGCATGACGTTTGACATCCTCAGATCGGGGACTTTTTGGAGGACTCGGGCGATTCAATCAATCAACACATTGTACTCAGTTCCTTCCACACCGCATCCTTGTTGCCCTAGCACACAGGCAAGTAAACCCGCCAGAATGAATAATCTTACTACCACAATGCCTCGATTGGCTAGCCGTGCCTTCAAACAACAGGGCTCTTCATGCAAGCGGTGCCTACACATGAACCTCTCGCAACGAACCCAAGCCATCAGAACATCAGCACCAGCACCACTCTCCAGACAGCAAGCCACCGCTGCCTTCTCTACATCACCAGAAATATGCTTCCACGCCTCCGCGCGCGCTCTCGCAGCGCCCAAAAGCAAAGACCGCGGCCCTGCGAGTAAAGAAGACACGCAGACAGATTTCGGCGCACTGGATGTTCTAGGAGGAATGCCACCACCGACCACAGGAATTGACGCGTGCATGGAAGACGGCTTCGCGCTGAACAACGGCTCGCGCATCACTGGTGCAGGCGTCATGCTCGTAGGCGGCGAGGCATTCAAATGGCGGCCCTGGATACGGGAAGGCAAAGAAGGAGGCAGCGCAAACAACAACAAACTTAAGAATGCCAAAGGACAGTGGGAAGCGGAGAGCTTGGTTTGGGGCGCTTTGGATCTGGTGTGGCCGAAGCCTGATTTGCTTATCTTGGGCACTGGGCCCGGGATCTTGCCTCTGAGTCCCAAGACTCGGAATGATTTGACGGAGCTTGGGGTTAGAGTCGAGGTGCAGGATACGAGGAATGCGGCGGCGCAGTTCAATCTGTTGGCGACGGAGAGAGGGTTGCAGCAGGTCGCCGCGGCATTCGTGCCGATTGGGTGGAGGGAGGGAGCGTGAAGTTCGGTCGTTGACCATGTGAAGGTAGATTGGTGGTCGTTTGTGGATTTACTGTTGATGGCTGCGATGTACAGTATATGAATAAGGACTAGGGCTGGTGTATTTCTATGGGCCGGGTGTACTGATATATCGTTCTGTAAGATTAGGCATCACCAGTTGAACACGGTCGCATTCTCACAAATGCTAAAAAGCAGACGATGCGTTTGGGGCTACTCATACTAGCGATACGGCTATCACTGCGATATCAGTGCTGTGAGTAAAAAGATTTCAATCTTGGTGAGAATAATCGAGGAACAAGACTTTCTTGGCTGACTTGTTCCATTGGCATCATATGTTAAATTTCGAAAGTCTGTCTGCGATTGCCAGATATCGTGGATGACTCTCGAATGACCCGTATATATCTAGGTACTGTACCTTGCTTTATGCTGCGCTTGAAACCAGGTCGACAACTTGGAGGTCGCTTGAACTCTTTCTTGGTCACAAATCGAATATGGATATAGTCAGTTCACACGTATGGCCGGTAGATTGTGGTTGATATAGAATTGACAGCATCTCTAACGAGCTTGGATTGGATGGTCTTGGGTGATTGGATAAATGTATAATGTCATGGCGAAGGACGTTACGACATCAAGCATACGATGGCGGAATGAAGGTGCAACAGCTCCTCGCCTAGCGCCGGCCTTGCTTAGGAATCGAAGCACGCCTTTTGATCACCTGCCAACATTCAAAAGTATATAAGCTCGCACATCATCAGCACTCCCATTCATCCACAAAGGAATCCATTGTCTTCTCGTTATTCAAACGAAATATCCGAACATATCACCTGAGCCGTCAGAATGCCTCCTCTTGTGGACACCATTGCTTCGATGTGGTCATTTTGTCCTTCTGGAGGACCCATCAACATCCCTGTTCCGCCTACAAGCCCTGGTACCATCACATCTGAAGTCGACCCAGCACATACACCAACGAAGAGTGGCTGAGAAACTTCTGTGTCACCAATCTCATCCAAGCTTCAAATACACAGCTTCGCTGTTCAAAGCGCTTTCATGCAACACCTTACACCAGCGAGCTAGCACAAGCCTACGGCCGATCTCAAGCACAAATCCGTAATAGCTTGCACGACTACATGTGTTTTCCAGCACAAGTCACCGTTGTCGATGCGGTGACTGGCACGGTGGTTGCCCGTACGTTGACGGGGCGGACTATCGAGACACAAGTCGGTCGTTGGATGGCTTGACGACATCTCGTGAACGATGCCCGGTGCAAGGCCGCGACTAAGAGCGTTGAAGCTCAACTTTCATTTCAGTCTTCGAGCCACGCACGAGAATTACAACATGTCGTCCGGAATACTAGGCGTTGGAGTGCCGGCTCGCTCCGAGAGGTTTTGGTCAACGCATTGGAGAACGTGTGACTTTGCATAAGTTTTAAGCATGTGAACTAGCTTTCTGAGGCTGGGAGTACAGAAAAGTGAAGTGAATGATGTGCCAAGCTTTCAACCTCACTTGACTCCCGTGACTTCTCAGGCCTTCACCAGCGGTTTTGATTTTGTTGTCTGCCACCGCCGAAAGCTGCATGTGGAAGTTGACATTGCATGTGGCACTTTTAATCTTATGACAGGGATTTCAGCGGTTTCCTGTGACTGATCAGCGCGTGATAAACCCAAGACCATTGAGCGACAGACCGACAGCTCGGCAGTTCGCCAGCTCTGCCACCTAGCTCTGCCACCCAGCAACTTGACCTTCGCACCAAGTTCAACTATCCACCAGAAACAAACACACCAAGCAGCTAGAATGGCCGGCTTCCTACCCGAAATCGCCCTTCTTTCGCCCAAAACAATGTACTCGCCATACCGCGAAGGCGAGCGCAAATCCATATCAGCACCAAACTCAGCAAAACCGACCATCTCTTCCTCACCGACCCTCGAGGGATCCATTACCTCAGCACCAATGGCTCCCGGACGCCACGGCCATTCGCCAAAGCCGTCTCTCACCCTCAAAACTTCCAAGCTACCGCTTTCCATGGCCAAAACAACGCCACCGCTCGCAGGCAGCGCTACACCCGTGCCGGGCTGTTCTCCAGGCC
>Ga0265797_10006367_pt1 | contig 16702 bp, 11 predicted proteins | sample P2T30metagenome_FD_192433 | JGI IMG/M metagenome (GOLD analysis project Ga0265797, IMG submission 192433) | Plant litter microbial communities from East Loma Ridge, Irvine, California - P2 T30 | ecosystem: Environmental > Terrestrial > Plant litter > Unclassified | place: USA: California...
GGGACAAGTATCGTTAGTGACGATTGACCTGGTATGGCACGGCGATACAGATACCCGCCCCCGAAGAGAAGCCTAGCACATCTCCGCACGAGCACGTCAGATAAAGGGTAACTGCTGAACTCCATCACAGACCAACAGCATCGGAACCTAGCGAGGCCCTGTCCAGCCCATAACCATTCGTTGACCAATGATTTGTGCTGTTGAATATTGATTCGTTCACTGGTCCCGAAGAGTCAAGACTTATGCAAGGAAAATTGTGCGAGCAAGGGTGGGCACGTCTATCAGGGTTTACCAGTGCCGGTGCCGGCGCCTGGATTTTGTTGTTGTTGTTGTTGCTCGGTGATCCATATGGATGTGTTCTGCTAATCGGCCCGTGAGATGGGGAGGAGATTAATCCATCGGATTGATGCCTCCTTCGAAGCCGCAAGCCGGATTCGCGAGCTTGGCATGGACCGCATATACGACATCTATAACGTATGCGAGGAACCGTCCCAAATAAGTCAAATGGTATGTACGAGTACCTAAACCTCTGAGCTCTCGACTATGGGAGACTACTACACGTCCTGGTGAGATCAGTTGCGATGTGCTTTACACCCATTACCACGGATTACTACAACCACCAACTATACCCACCGATGCCGTTTTTATCTCCGGCTAACCGTTGGTTGCTCGTCTGACAGCTCGCGTGCACTACTGCAGCCTGGAAGGTGTGCGTAAGGCATATAGTCTATCGTTCAGGCGCGGGGCCCATTCTTGCCGCAGTTGGCCGTTGCGTTCCCGTCGTTGACTCGTGTCACTCTGATTACCATGGATTGCATGCATGATGATGTCGGATGTGCCATGACCAGAACACCATGACGCAGCAGGCAGGTATCACTCATAGTCACCAGGTACATGTCGCAAGGTTGTTAGTATGGCAAATGCAGTTTGGACGTACGTGGAAGATTAGCTGTTGATAATGTTACCATCGGCCGCTGCCCGGCCATCTATTCACTACACAGATGCGGTAAGCAAAGAGCTAGATGACCACCCTTTCAAGCACAGCGCTGTAAAGCAAGATCTACTCTAGTTAATCTTTGATATTCAATAACGCCGCTCGCTTACCGCTCGTGAGAGAGAGACGGGGTGATGTTACAGTCATTGTACTGTGAGCATCTACTAGCCAACATAACAAGAGTGGAGGAGGGGAATCAATCAGCAAAGAAGCAGGAGGTGTACAGAGCAAGCGAAAAGCCCTGCCTTAGAAACCACGCCTCAAACCTGAGCGATAATTTTTTGAAACTCATCCCACCCAGGAAAACAACAAAACGCCTCGCTTCCATGCTCCAACCTGCCCGCTAAGAGAGAAAGTGTGATCATGTCATGCAAAAAAAGGAGAAAAAAAAAGGAGCCACCGCAAAAAAGAAAGCCCATCAAGCTGTCCCGCTCCTTTTCATGCCATTTGTATATCATAAGCCAAAAGTAATGGAGAGGCCTTTGGGGAAAACCCAACTCATCATGTGCTCGATTTCTCAACAAGGCGCATGCGGTCGAAATCAACGACATCGACGAATTTATTTCATGTCGTCTTGAGCGCGGCGGAGCTGGAAGTCGGGCACCTCGTTGAACCACTCGCTCTCCTTGTCCCACTGGAAGGCCTTGAAGTCGACGCCGTAAGGCTTCGGCTCGAGGCAGTAGAGCATACCGATAGGGACATCGAGGTCTGCGACCTCCTCGCGATCAAGGCCGCGGAAGTAGGCCAATAATACACGTGCAACAGAGCGATGGCCGACCAACAGCACGTGGTCGGTCATACGCTCGAGCTCGACGATGACTGGGCGCAGACGGTTAATGACATCCAAGTATCCTTCTCCGCCGGGACCTGGGTAGCGGTAGTGCAGCTTGTCCTGTTTGCGGCTGCTGTACTCCTTCGGGTGCTGGGTCGAGATGCAGTTGTAGGTCAAGCCCTCCATGACACCAGCGTTCAGCTCGTCCAGCATGCGCATCTGTTTGGTGTCGTAGTCTTCATCATTGAAGAATTGTGCTGTCTGGATCGAACGCTTGAGCATAGATGTCCACACACAGAAGGGCTTCAGCTCGTACGGCTGCGCTTCGGCATGGTTGCCAGGCGCAGAAGTTGGTGCAGCTGCTTGCTGACCAGGAGACTTGGGCGAGTAGTGTGGGTTGGGTGGCGTAGCATCGCCGGACTGTGGTGGGAAGTGCGTGTTGGCCGCTGCAGCTTGTTGACGCTGCTCCCACACGCCACGCTGGTAGTCCATGAAGCGAGCAAGAGAACTGGCGTAGCGAACGCCTTCAGGAGATAAGTCAGAGTCACCACCGATTTTACCAGAGATGTTGTCAAGCGAAAGACCGTGGCGTGTGATCCAGATTTGTCGGGGAGCGAGATTGAAATTCAAGAGGTAGTAGTTAGCTTGCGCCATGAGGAAGCCGCGGATTTGGTGGGATATGATCTTGCGTCCCACATCGATCATTTGGATGTAGGGAACATTGTTCGATTCCTCGTAGTCGCCTAGTGGGAGATACGCCGTCTCGTACACGGCGATGCGCTTCTTGAAATCGTCTAGCGCGACGTTCGGGTCCATGTCTTTGTAGTCGGGTCCGCTCAGCTTAAGACGCATGTTCTTTTCAAGCAAGTCGTTGTCCACGCAGCGAGATTCGAGGAAAAGCACGTTGAGATCGGTGCCAGCCCTTTCACGGATATGGCGAACGACCATCTTGCGGCGCTCAAGTGTGCTGTTCGTCGCGTCCAAAATTCCAACAGCACCGTTCTGGTCGAGAATGTAGTCCAGGAGTTCATCCAAGGTGTCCATAGCCAGTTGCTCGCGTATGAGAGCGGCTTTTGTGTTCTTCGGATCGAAGAAAGCAGCGCTCTGGTCCATAGCCTCGTTCTCTGGAAGCGCTGTGCCCTCCGATTTCGCATTCTGCTGAGCTTCCATCAACTCCGGGAACTTCTTCTCCAACTCTTCCATGTCCTGGTCCTCGGGATTCTTGTCTTCTGGTTTCTCCGAATCCTTCTGGGCAGAAGATTGCTTTGGTGGTGTGGGAGGTTCGACCTTCGTCTCGCCGTTGAGGATGATCTGGGCGACCGACACTGGCTTGTTCTCATTGCTCTTGGTCTTGGCCAGCCCTTCTTGATCGACAATGCTTCCCTGTCTGCCAGGCGCCAGGCTGGGTCTGTGGCCCTGTTTCCCGCTCTGGTTGGACTGCCGGCTAGTCGTCTTTTCCAATGTGTTGGGTCCGCCAGCCGCCACACGCCTTCTCTCGCCCACATTGAAAATCCGTGTGTCGTGTTGCAGCCAGTTAAGGTATCTCGCCAACTTCTTTGTGATGTAACTCTTTCCTCTGGCCGGCAGTCCGACCATGACGATCACCAGCTTTGCACCGACATCTCTCTGTGCTATCCGACCGTCGGGCGAAACTTTGCTCTTGGTGAGGCCGGGAATGTCCAGAGTAGTTGGACGTGGGCGAGGTGTGCTGATACCAGACATCTGTCGGATAGGAGTGCTGAGAGACAAGTTAGCGGCGGATCCATCGTGCGTAGGCGATGTGCCGTACATCCGAGGACTGCCAGGTGCAGTACTGGGTGCAGTGGTAGCCGGTGTGTCGTTAGCAGGGTGCGTTATACCACTGCCCTCAGGGTAGTGACCGGCCAGCGCAGTGGCCATGGCGCTCCCTTTTGGTGGAACGGGTGCAGGACGCGCTCTTCCAGAATGTGCGCTCCTCTCTGCAGCCTTCTGTGCGTGGTCCTCACCGAGAACAGCGTTCTTCTCCAAAGTAGGCGAAAGAGCGCGGTCGAGGTCAGAGCGGAGTTGCTCGACTTCCTTCTCGCTCGGTGGCGAGCCTTCAGTGCTGTTGGATCGTCGCATATCGCCGTTGGTTTTTGTGTTGGAGGCCATGGCGTATTTAGCCAAGTTGGATTGCTGGCTCTGGCGGCGCCTGTAGTGGCCCAGCGGGGTCGTGTCTTCTTGCACACACGAGCAACGGCCGGCGTTGTGGACGTTGTCGCTTTTCGCGTCAACTACTGGGTGGAGGGGAGGCGATTGGGCAGGTGTAGGAAGCGAATTGTTGTCGCTGGAGGACGAGTTGGAGTTGGAGTCGGCGAAAGGAGCGGCTTGCCAAAGCGTCGAGTGTGGCATTCCGGTTGAGTCGCGGACGCAGCGGAGGGTGGATAGCGCTTCAAAAAACTCGTCGGACTGACGCAAACCTGCGCCAAACGCTATTGTAGCGCGCCTTAACGTGGGCCGAGTGCGGAGAGGCAAGCGTCGGACCCGCCCGTCTTGCACCTTGCCCAAAAGGTCTGCGATAGGAAGTAACTCGGCGACGGTGGACGCGTTGCGATGCGGCGTGATGTAACTACGCTAGGTGGGATGCAGGTCGGTGGAGCAAGTGTGAGTGTGAGTGTAAGTGGTGGTAGTAGCAGCAGCAGTAGTAGTACTACGAGTCGGAAAGTTAGGTTGATCAAGGTACGGTAGGTAGGTCGGTGGGAGTCGCAGAGGGGCAGCTGGGTATGCGCGGAAGACTATATTATTATTGTTGGCGTCGTTCAAGGTGCAGTGAAGAGGCACACGCCTTGTACGGGGCCGATTCACGGAGACCCAGAAAAGTTAGGCTTCTGTGGCGGGTAGGGCAACGATGGAAGAAGTGTAGTTGGCCGGCATGGGACAATTAGCCTCTTCTACCCCATATGGAGATGGAGGACAAACATGGCGGCAGCGCTCAGCAGGAGGCAAGACAGCGGCTGCTCGCTGGTTGGCGGATGCGGAGGTGACTCAGGTTGCACATCGGTTGCTTTGGAGGCGCGTGCTTACGGAAGAGGCTGAGGCGGATTGGAGAGAGAGAGAGAGAGAGAGGCAAAGTGAATAACGCAGGTGCAGACGCAAATAATGCCTGAAAAGCAGGGCGGAGTCAGTCTTGCTTGCGACCCGACATAAAGAAAGCCGTGGAAGCCTTTCATTTGCTTCTCGTTGTTGGCCTGGACCTGGCCGACTGGCTGCAAGATACGTCAAACCCGTGTCATTCGTCGACTGCATCAAGTCTCATCAGTATTACACACATACATGTGTTCACCAAATGCAAGTCAACGAGTCGAAACACGCTTCGTTAGCAGCCGGTACGCACGCTCAAAGGCACGCTACTGCAGTTCTGCTGCAGGCACATCGAAGGTTGTTGTTTGTCCGGGAAAACAGAGTTGCACCCTGCAGCCAATCCGTAGCCAGCCCTCCATCACGCCCACCAGCTCTGAGCTCTCCGTCACTCGTCCATTTGCACATGCCTTATCAGACAAGCACATGCCTCGTGCACCCGCAGACGTGCCATAGCGACTGACTTGCAGCGCCGCCCGCGTGCTTGCAGCAAGCCGTATGCTTCGTCAATCGTATAGGTACGTGACGTGTCCCTGCGAGTGCGCTCACTGATCAGCCGTCGGGACATCTTTTCCCGTGCGGCGTCCGGATCGCAAGTCCTTCGGATGTCTCCCAATCCAGAGCGGAAGAGAAAGGAGTCTCACTGCGTCTCAAAGCTGGATCGCATGCAGATTCTGGATCGTCCACATGTTTGCCGTGGCCGTGACGTCGGGTGTCTTGAAATACTTCTCCCAGCCGTCGTGCTACTGACTTCCCCGGACTCCGGTTTCATCGACGGTCTGTGTTCACGATGCCAGCTGAAAGCGTGGAGGGGAAGGGGAGAGCTCGCTGCCCTTGCTCAACGTCTGCTCTCACCCGCATCTACATCCACCCTGGTTACGTCCACCGTGGCAGACAAGCAGACAGACAGGCAGGAACTCTACTCTCCAGCAAATGCATCCCTCAACAGAACTACTCTCGGGCATGCGAACCGCTTGGAGCATCCGTTCTTGAACCCGGATCCGGAGATTGCGCTGAAGTCACCTACCATACAGTGCACACGGCCCTCCACAGTATGCGCAGGCCCGGGCTGCCTTCATGGTATTCTTTCAGCTCTATTGGTGACTGTGAAGCGGAGGCTCGAACGGCACTATAACATGCAGTTGAAAGAAAACTTAGAAAAGACAACTCTCGTGGGCCGATACGTGCCACGGCCGCTCCAGACAACGGAGACATTTTCTGCAATAACGGACAAGTTGTAGGAGACGTGTCGCATCTGACATTCGCTTTCGTACTGTGTCTGTACGGTTCCTCTCGCCCATTTCTCAAAGGATCGACGGCCTGGAGAGGTGACTGCCAAAAAAGAAGAGAAAAAATAAAACGAGAGACTGCTCGTGTCTCTCGGACGCCTGCTGACCATGCGATGCCGCAAAAGCGCGAGCAAAAAAGAGCAAGGGGGTATATGTATGCTATCGCAAGAAAAAAAAATGAAAGAGGAAAGACAAGAAAAACGAGTTTTGAAACCATCAGGGAATAAAACAATCCCATATCGCGTCGCTCCCTTGCGGGCTGGCTGCTTCTCGTCAAGGGGTTGATGTCGCATATGCATCAATCAATAATCATTCATCGGTGGGCCAAGCAGCGTCTGCGAGGGCCTGAACTTGGTGCTTCACATCGACAATGGCAGCTGTTTGCGCCTCCACAGCAGTGTCGAAAGTCTTCTTGGCCTCGCTAATGGTGGCCTCGATATCTTTGCGCAGCGACGCCACCTCTCCCTCCACCTTTGATGCACGCACATTTCCTTCAAGGGAGACTTTGTCTAGTCTGCTCTCGAGGCTTGCATTCGCGCGCTGTAGCGCACCAGCAACGACCTGGAAGTTCTTCGCTTCCGGATACATTTGGCTCATCTGGTCGACCATTCCGCGGACCACCTCGTCGGTGGTCAGGTTGTCCATACGCCGTTTCAAATTGTCCAAATGGCCCGACAATCCTCTCACTTGATCTGTCAACACAGTGATTTCTCGTGGAAGCGGTCCTCCGATATTGTTAGGAAGGCCGAAGGGACTTGTGGCGTTTCTTGGAGAACGGATGCCGTTGGTCTGTGCGGTACCAGAAACACTTCCGGGCCGGGAGTTCGGAGCATGAGGAGACTGCCTAGCGATCGGTCGGAATTGCTGGGTATCTTGTGCTGTGGAAGAAAATGCTAATGCTGCTGCCGGCGCTGGCATTGGCGCACTGGACGTAGGGCGCTTCTCCAGTGCGGCAACACTCTCCGACAAGGATTTCGTCGTGGTTTGAAGGACTTCATAAGTTTCTTCGATCGTCTTCAACGTATCCCGGACATGCGCGGCAGACTGCTCGTGCTTCTCATCGCTAGTCTTTTCCAATCGCTGGATGCCACTACTGCAGGTAGAAACGAGCTTTTCAAGCCCCTCGACCTTTTGAGAAAGCGACGCCAACTGGTCCTTGATGAGCGCCAGATCAGCCTCCTGCGTATCAAGTGCGTCGCCAAGCAATGCATCTCGTGCGTCTGCACCGTCTTTGAGCTGGTCCATTGCGTCCTCAATGGCAGTGAATCTCTCCCTTGCTTGCGCCACAAAAGCGTCTTTAACATCGAGCGCTGCCAATTCGCTGGTTGACTGTGGCGCTGCGATTGTGGCAGGCTTTGGGGAGTCTTTGACTTTTTGAAAGTCGAGCACCAGATCCTCATAGACTTTCTCAATGCTTGTGTTCTCGCTTCGCAGAGACTCTACAAGATTCCGAAGGTCGTTGTGTTTCTGCTCGTATCCCTCCAGACGTTCCACAACAGTCCTTTGTCTGTTGTCGATGTTGTGGAAGACTTTGGCTTCAACGTTACTGATTTCGTGCTTAGTAATCGCAGCGCGGTCTTCTAACTTGACCAGACTTTTCTGTACACCGGAGACGGTATTCGTAGCAGCGTCTATTGTACTGCTCAGCTGGCTGATGACCTTGCTTTGGACGTCAAGCTTATCCGTGATCCGAGTGACTGCAGTTCCGTGCCTTTCAACGGCGAGTCTAGCGCGATCAGCAACTTGAACTGCGTTGACAAGCTGTGACTGCATCTCTTTGCGCATATGATCGATATCAGAACGCGTAGATGCATTCGCTTGTAAGCTAGCTTTACTAGCTTCTGCGTGTGATTTCTGCAAACTTTCAACGCATTGCTGCTGTTTTTCGACGAGATCTTGTTGCTTAGCAAATTGATTTTGCTGCTGTTCGAGCAGAACCTGCTGCTTAGCAAACTGCTCTTGTAGCTCTTTGAATTCATCGCGTGAGACAGCAGCAATCTCGGGCACGCGTCGGGCTTTCTCGGCCCTAGACGAGACCTGCAAGAATGCGGTAGCCAGAGATTTCGCAATGCCAGGTTGTGCATCGACGTTGATCTTGAGCTGTCTGTCGAGCTTCACAATCTCTTGATCGGCTGCGGATTTACTCTTGATCAGTCGCTCGCCGATCTGTGGGAATCTCTGAAAAGCATATTCCATGTTCTGAAGCTCGGCAGTCGCGCTTTCCAATTGGCTTTTAGCCAACTTGTGCGCCACCTGAACACGGCTATCCGCACCCGCAAGAGCTAGGAGCGTCCCTATAGAACCGAGCAATGGTTTGATGGCGGCGTCATCCACATCGAATGCGTTGCCTTCGTCCTGTGAAATTGGTGCGGCAGATCTAGTCTTCAAGCTTACAGGTAGGGGTGTCGATTTCGAGCTCGCAGAATCTTGGTATACGCTCCCATCGGTACTAACTGGAGAGCGAACAACATTTCTTAGAGCCCCGCGATTCTGTCGTGGGTCCGCGCTGGCGTCTATGACGCTGGCGTTCGCGCTGGAATTCTTCCGACTGTCGTTGCCTGTCGGCAAGGAGTCATTTCTCAGTGCCTTTTTCTGGTGGTTCGACCCTTCAGGCGAACGGCTTGACTTCCTCTTGGTTGCACTCATCCTGTGTTAACACATAACGTCAGTCCTGTAAGTCAGGTAGTATGGTCGGACAGCTTTTGTCTTGCTATGCACTGATATGTATAGTGACAGAAACGACAGTACTTTGCAACGCAGGCTTGCTGCAGTCACTTACCCTGGATGTTGAGCATGGTTGGTGCCTCTGGCGGGGTGCGATGACCGTCGTGGAGTCTCAGATAGCAGCTCACTAGATGGCCAAGGAGATTGGTACCCGCGGCGATCCCTATGATCGTACTCAGGCCTGTATTGACGCAGTGAGCCTGTGTAGTCATTGTGAGACATTGTCTTTTGCTCTGCCTGCAGTTTTGGTACTTTCACCACCTTATGTAATATGCAGTGGGCCTCGAGCCATCGCGAGGGAAAAGTAATGGTATGGTGGAAGTCGAGTTGTTGGACAACGAACGACAAAAACAGTCTTTAAATATGCGGTGAAAACAAAACTGTGAGCACGTACCCCTGCTGACGTAAGCGGCGCAAATTGGCCTGTGGAAACTCTCGCTTCGCTTCACTTGAAGTGAAGCGGTCGAATGAAGAGGCGAAGTGAGGCAGAAGTGTCGCATGTTATACAAGCACGAAGTGACAAAGTGAGGTGAGTTCCACAAAAGCTAGGCCTAAATGAGACGACTTGGACGCGACGGAAACGCGCTAGCAGATCGAAGGCACGGTGCAACAGGCAGTCTGTGCAAGAAGCCTGAGGCCTGGTCGCAAGAAACGAGTGCACAGGAAGGCATCTGAAGCAACTCGCAACACCCTATATCCAACCACCCGACCTTTATCACATCTCTTCCACCGTGCGGCTGAATCATTGAAACGTCCTGTCGACCTCAAACATCACTCCGCACAACTCAGCCGAATTTGCATCAAACAATCGCGTGCGGCGCATCGCAGACATCATGGCCGCAGTGAGTGAGGGCAGCAGGCCGAATCGTGTCATGAGCTAACAAGTACAGCCCATATCTACCATATCCGACTCGAAAGAGCGTCAAGGTTTGAACTTGATCGCAGCACATTCACACATCCGCGGTCTCGGCGTGACACCCGACACACTCGAAGTGAAGCCTAGCGCAGATGGCCTCGTCGGTCAGCAAAAAGCGCGCAAAGCTGCAAGCGTCATCCTTCAGATGGTGAAAGAGGGCAAGATTGCAGGCCGGGCGGTGCTCATTTCTGGACCTCCCAGCACAGGAAAGACGGCCCTGGCAATGGGCATGAGTAAGGGACTGGGTGATGATGTGCCGTTCACAATGCTTGCCTCGTCCGAGATCTTCAGCTTGGAGATGAGCAAAACAGAGGCTCTCGAGCAAGCTTTCAGGAAGAGCATTGGAGTCAGGATCAAAGAGGAAAGCGAAGTCATTGAGGGCGAGGTTGTGGAAATCCAGATCGACCGATCAGTCACTGGCGATAACAAGACTGGCAAACTTACTATCAAGACCACCGACATGGAGACGCTGTACGACATGGGAACAAAGATGATCGACAGCATGACGAAGGAAAAGGTCATGGCCGGCGACATCATCAGCATCGACAAGGCGAGCGGCCGCATCACAAAACTCGGACGTTCATATGCGAGATCACGCGACTACGATGCGCTGGGACCGGACACGAGATATGTACAATGCCCGGATGGCGAGCTCCAGGTCCGCCGAGAGACCGTACACACCGTATCTCTACATGAGATCGATGTGATCAACTCGAGGACTCAGGGCTTCCTTGCTCTCTTCTCTGGCGACACTGGCGAGATCAGGAGTGAAGTGCGGAATCAGATCAACACCAAGGTCGCCGAGTGGAAAGAGGAGGGCAAAGCTGAGATCGTCCCAGGCGTTCTGTTCATCGACGAGGTCCACATGCTCGACATTGAGTGCTTCAGCTTCATTAATCGCGCGTTAGAAGACGAGCTTGCACCCGTGGTCATCATGGCCTCGAACCGCGGCTCCACCACCATCAGAGGTACCAACTACCGCTCACCACATGGCCTGCCTCTCGACTTCCTCGACCGTGTGGTTATCATCTCTACCCAGACATATGCGGCAGACGAACTTAAGGAAATTTTGGCCATTCGCGCACAAGAAGAGGAGATCGACATCACTGCCGACGCTCTTGCGCTACTCACCAAGATTGGCTCCGAGACTGGGTTGAGGTACGCTGGCAATCTGCTGACGACCTCGCACCTGCTCGCCAAGAAGCGTAGCCCCAGAGGTGCCGACGCAACAAGGCCAATCGAGGTCGGCGACGTGGAGCGAACCTTCCGCCTATTCTACGACCCGGCTCGCAGCGTGAAGTTCGTGCAGGAGTTCGAGAAGAGATTTATTGGCGAAGACGGTGTGGTTTCGCTGAGCAATGGAGCAAATGGTGTCAGCCAAGGCGGCGACGCTATGGAGGTCTCATAGAACCCGTGAACATCGAAAAACGGCAGGCGGGTGTAGCAATGTAGCAAGGCGGTTGGAGTTTTAATGTACGAGCTAGGAAAATGGATCTCAAGTGAGAGTGAGGGGGTCGCCGCTGCCTAGTAAGACGCTCAAAATCTGTACCAACACCTTCCCATGACAACCCGTTGCAGTTCCGCGCCACGTCTTCGATCAGTCCCTCTTCTTCTCAACCTCCCTCTTCAAATCGTCATGGAAGCCTTCAAACAGGCCCTTCACGTGCGTGCGAATCGGCGACCAAGCCATGAACATGACCGCCGCATACCCCTGCCACCAAGCAACATGCCTAAACAACGTCCTGTGCGAGTCCACTGCTCCGGTAACCGCCGGCTCGGGCGAGAAGTAAAACGTCCTCGTAGCATCCAGTCCCAGTTTACGACCCGTATACTCGTAGCTAAACACTTCCGGGCTGTTCTCCTGCAACGATGTCAGTTGCCAGTACGAGGTTTGCCTTCTTCCCCGGTGAGGACCCGCAGGAACCCATGAAAGGTCACTAACCCGGACCTTCGCCAAACCGACGAATCCACCCGAGAGGATGGCCAAAGAATCGCCTGGCACCGCTTCGATTCCGCGGATGGGGTTGTTGGAATCAGGGCGTGTGACGGTCGTGGAGACGATGAAATCCGCGTGCCATGCAGAGAGGCGATCGAAGTCTAGGCACTATGGTTCACATAATTTCTCTCGTGTTACTCATTTGCTATGTTCTAAGAGCAGGCGAGGCTGCCCTCATATGAGACGTGTGTGTAATGTACCACTTCGCGCACTTTCTCCGGTGGGGCGTTGATGATGGTTGTTGTTTCAAGCATTGCGCTGAACCAGGATGTCATTCTGGGTAGAGTGTCGACGAGGTGAAAGAAATTGGAGTGTATGTAGGTAGAATGCAAGTCTGGGCTAGGTAAACATCGCCAAGGGCAAGCTTGGATGTGTAAGTGAGGCTGAACGATGGTGGGGCACCTTCGGCGCTACTGATCCTTCGAGATATTGAGAAAACTAAAGGCATGCACGCACGGTGTCACGTCTGATAGAGGGGAGCTTCTTTGTTTCATTGAACATTTGGTGCGTGCTTGGACTGATCCGAGTATGGATGCCATGATTCCCATCACTTCTTCTTTCCCTTCGTCTTATCCAATACCTCAATCCACCGCGAGTTCACGCCTCTCTTCTCCAACGCCTTCACAACAGCATCCTTCTGCGGCCCTTGTACCATAACCTCTTCCACGGGCTTCTCCGTCTTCTTCGCACCGCCTGCCAGCGGCTCGACAGATGTGCTCCCTGCACATACCTTTCGCAGCTCATCCGCCAGCGGCCGTGGGTTGACGTAGTACACCTCCAGCCCCGACACCTTGGTGACCATCTTGTTTCCACTGCGAGTCTCGAGCGTGATGTGCACCTTCGGTGGTGTGCCTGATCGCATCTTCACTGAGTGAGGATCTGCTCCGTTACGTAAGATAGCATACGAGCCGGTCATCGCGCGGCTAACGCGATCGATCAGCGCGTCACGTGGCACACTCCCCTTCGCCAATACCTCTTTGTCGAGGCTACCAGAGCCATCAAAGACGGCATTCGCAAGTGTAGGGTTGAGCTTGACAAGCCGCTTGTTGGTTTCGGAGATGAGTTTCTCGGATTCGACGTAGTCGGTCACTACTTGGCGAATCTCTTGCGCTGTGAAAACGGATTTGTCTGATGCGGCAAAGATGGGAGAAAGTTTCGCTGTGGGCTTGTAGAATGACTTGATCTCGAGCTTCTGACCGACTGAGTCGTCTCCGGTGTCAATGCTTTCGGTTGCTTTCTCGCCTCTTCCGAGAGAAGTACCTCCCACTGTCTCCTTCTTTGGTAAACGGTAGGGTTTGAAATTTGCGATTGCGACATCGTTGAAATCGACGTCTATGATTGTAGTTTCGTTTCCTTGCTTCTCTTTGCTCTTGACAATCTGGTCCTTGTCAAGTTGCTTCACGAACTTCTTAATATTTTTCCAGCTGGTGTTCTTAATTTGAAGCTGTTGGGTTTGCTCCGGTGTAAAGGCTGGGAGGAAAGGATTGATGAGTGTCGACATGATCAATGACTGTGTGAGTGGGAATACAAGACCATGGTTCCGCTCGTTGGCGTTAGTGGTCTTGTGATGGTGAAGGCCGTAAAGGAATGCATTACGGAATGCAAGGTCGATCTCTTTCTGAGATAATTTTGCTGAACCAGATTCCTCTGCTGCCGGTTGGTCTTCGCTATCCACGGCAGATGCCCGACCACCTTGCGCTTTAACCGTATCGTCATTGGTCTCTCCATCTTTCAGAGAAACTCCACCGTCATCGTCAAGGTCGTCGACATCTAGAGACTCGACCTTCTCCGTCAAGCCCCTGGTCTCTAGGACGTGTGCCCATCCTTCAATTCCCTCTGGTGATTGCTGACCAGGCCGACTGCTTGTGCTATAACTCCAGAGCTCGTCACCGTACCAGTGAAGCGTCTCGACAGCATGGCCTCTTGCACCTTGCACTTGTTGCAATGCCGAAACGTCGATCTTGCAAACTCCCACAGCCACGGGCACGGTGGGTGAATCTGTGCTCGCAATCGCAACGACCGCGCCCTGCTTCGCTTGCTCGGGAAAGGGCGGTCCGCCAGCCAGCCCAGGTGTCATCAGATCGGCGCCACCCTGCAGCTTCTTCACCACAATGCCCGGTGTGTGCAGCAGAGGAACGATATCTGCATTCCTCCAAAGTGTGTAAACCGAAGGGTACATCTTCCCATCAATCTGCCACCACAATATCCTAGCATCTTCCCCATTTTGACTGCCAACGTAGACGCTTCCAGAGGCGTGCTTCAGGTCCGGTCCGTGTGTGGTGGTGAATCGTGCCGATTGTACGTTGTCCGGTAGAAGTGAGCTCCGTAAGCTCGATCGCGCGGTGACCGCTTCAGCCTTTTGCTCTGCGCTCTCGTTGTCGGCTTGTGGTAGCTCAAGCTGGTATTCCTGGATGATTTGATCGGCGAGCTTCCTTCGGTCGGAGGATCTCAAGGGTGCTGCGGGCTTGATTTGTGGCTTTTTCTTGAACATGATTGCGACTGTTGAAGTAATGAATGGAAAGATAGCTATTCTAGGAGCAACAACACGGGTGATGTTTTGTTTCAAAAAGGTCGGCGAGATGAGTCGTTGACTTTCGGCTCATTCAGGTGTGACATCAGAAGACAAATCCACGTGGGGCAACGACGAAGTTATGAGCATGTGATCGAAGGGAAATCGTGCACATCGTTCCATCACTGCAGACAAGATCAAGATAAGATCGCTGTGTTCATAGTTGGCTTACTGCGACACGATTTTGCTTTCTTAGTCGTTTACTGAATATTCTGAATGAAATTCAAGCATGCGGTGTGCCAAAATATTCTTTCTTTAGCCCCTTCTTCGTATATACATGTCTCATTCACTCATAAATATCTCCGTACTAGCAGCCTCGAGTATAACCGCCGTAGTTTTGAGAGTCTCGTGTGTAGTCGTCTTTGTAAGCCGAGGTGCTCATATGTACAATAAGTTAAACCTCACTCTCCACCCTGGTACAGATTCAGACCCTCTTTTCCCAGGTCAGATACCCTGATCCCCATGAAACGCCTTTGCAGAGTGACAAGCAGCCTCATAGACTCAACTGATCCGTACTGATCCTGTCCGCGCTCCGATCCCTCCTCACCATGCTCAGTTTGTAGTACTTCTCTTCGCCGCTGGCGGTCTTCCCACCTATAAACCACTTCTCTCCGCCTCCACGCACATCTCTGAAGCCGCCGGAGTCGCAGCTGCTGTCGCTCCCTCTTCGTGCCCGCCTTGACTCTTGTACCGTGGGATATGAAGGCGATGGCTTGTTTTGCGGTCCGTAAACGGGTAGTCCGGGTGTTGGAGGGGAGCGTGGAAGGTGTGTTTGCGGTGTGACGTTGTGTTGTAATGAAGGGTGGCTGTGTTTCTCTTGTTGCGACTGCGTGTTGTGGTGCTGCCCTTTGGCGTTTATGGGCCGTGGATGTGAGACTGCATTCTCGGATGCACTCGTGTTCGAGGTCTGAGGCTTTGTAGGCTGCGACGTCCAAACTGTCTGAGTTGATGCTGAGGCTGCGGCTGCTGAAGTCGTGGACAATGAGGCCACGGACTTTGGTAGTGGCTGGGTATGTGATCGGAAGGCCGCCAGGAAGTTGCTCAGGAATGGTCGTTGGGTTGGCATCGTGAGGGAGATTGCCGGACCGGCCGGTTGTGTGGAAGCCACAGAGAGCTTGTCGTGAGATTTGTCTCTTCGGCAGACAGTCCTGAGAAGGGCGTCTTGGGCGTATCTGACGCTTCTGATGTTTCGCGACGAACGACGGGTTGGTTCGCGACGAGGGCGCGATCCTACTTTACTGTCTTTCAAGTAGGAGTACTGTTCCAAGTCCAGTGTCCAGGTAAGAGGTATGTTGAGGTTTGTAGTGCAAGTAGCGGCAGTGTCAGTGACAGTGATGGCTGTTGGAGCGAAACCCTTGGTAATCGCCAATTAGATTGTCGTGAATACTAAAACTCGGTTGTTTCCGGAGCATCCAAGTCCCCCGCAAGCAACCGGCTCAGCTGATCTTCCTTTGGAGCGAGTTTATGACTTTACTCTTACAGAACTCAGTTCTACACGAGTTGAGGCTTATAGACGATCGCATTCATGACTGAACTCTGCATCCTTGGGAGAGACACTCGCTCAATCACGATGAAGGGTCGCTTGCATCACCTCATGATTGCTCCGTAAAGCGCTGACCAACTTTTGCTTTGGTCAACCCCGCACATCAACGGCGACATTGCGGCGGAATGATACGGCATCACGATCTTGCGACCTGCCGTAAATTGTTCGGAAGCTGGATCGATACTTGTAAGTTGTACACGATGACAGAACTGATGATAGGTAAAATGTATTGGTTGATAGATTTGTAAACGTCGGTGCATATGTTGTCCTCGCGATGAAGCGTCTCTCATGCAGCTTCGAAATGAGAAATGAGATCAACCAGAACACAGAAACAATAACGGCGTCACCTGACCGCAGTATCGGATTGCTGCGATGCGACCTGCATCTTGCATCTTGTGGCGTGAGATGAGGTGCGTGTGGTTTGCATGTGCGTCCATCCATCCAGTGGACTGACAAAGGTCCGTGTCTAGCGGTTTCTCTTTCCTTCCCCGTCCTCGAGCACCTCGCTATCCATAACAAAGTTCTTGTTGCTTGCCCCTCGAATTCTTGCGTCGCTTTATTTGCGTCAGGATGCATCTGAGTGTGAAGCCGAGCACTATGGCGCATGCCACCGAGGCGATGACCATGGTGGTCCACGATACTGATGGATCCCCGACCTCCCCACGATAGGCGAGAGTGTGGATGGCTGGCTGGATTGTGTCTCCGGTCTCTGGTTGCGCGGAGTAGTAGAGACTACTGTGTACCGTCGAGAGATGCATTCTGTAGACTTTGATTGTTGGTCAAATGCTCTAATGGTCGTTAGG
>Ga0265797_10006368_pt1 | contig 16701 bp, 17 predicted proteins | sample P2T30metagenome_FD_192433 | JGI IMG/M metagenome (GOLD analysis project Ga0265797, IMG submission 192433) | Plant litter microbial communities from East Loma Ridge, Irvine, California - P2 T30 | ecosystem: Environmental > Terrestrial > Plant litter > Unclassified | place: USA: California...
GAATTGCAGGCTCTCGAGGTCTACCTTGGCATAGCTTCCTATTTCACCCTTGTAGAGATAAATCGCAGTTACCTTCAGCTCCGTTCGTAAAAATTCCGCCAGCGTTCTGAGTCCGGTGCTTGTGGTCATGACAGGGCGTGCAACCGTCGCGCTACCGGGTTGGTCATCGTAAGTTCTGACGAGAAACTCATCGACACCATCCAGAATCAGGTAATTGAAACCTCGATACTCATAGCCTGCGTCGTAGTCGACATCATCGAAACGGTCGACCTTTTCTATTCTCAAGACGCCGCCCCTAATTCAACTCAAATAACTGAAACGGTCTGGCGCCTGGAAAGTAGATGGAGCTCCATCCACATCATTTACCAACTACCGTACGGGATGCCGAACTTATCAATGTATCGCTTGGCCTTTTCACTCACGGGATAAGCATAGCGCCCGCCATGCTTGCCCTGCTCAGGGCCGAGAGGTTCGAGTTCGCCTTGAGCATGGGAGACTTTTATCGGGCGGTGGCAGGAGTCCCTGACCCATGCTTGAAGCACTCCCCCCGGGGCGAGCCCCACAAGCAGCGTTGCGGAGTAACGTGCGGTTCTTTCGGGAGTCTTTGGGCACCGCTGGTGTGTGGACTGCACCATCAGTTGCCTCGCTTCTTCTGGAATCTCTATGAAGCCTTTATAGGTTTTCTGCTCCGATATCGACTGCCAACGGACAAAAATCATTCGAGGAAGGTCAGCACCGGTTACCAAAACTCCAGAACCACCGACTGTTCCCCAACCGCGGGCAGACTCCGTCCCATCTTCTGGTTCGCCTCCGGGAGCGGATTTTCCACCGACTCTGAAAAACATTCTGTTATTGATATCCAGCACCGAGCTGTCCTCAACCCAGATCTTCATGTAATTCGGCTCAACGAATCCTATTTGCCACCAAGGAGACTTGGGGTCATCTTCTCCACTTTCGAAACCTGCTTTCTGGCAGCCCATTAACAATAAAGCGCCAAGCAGAACGATTACAGACTTCATTACCAGAGTTTCCAATCAGCTACGTGAGGGTGTTGTACACGGATCGCGTCTTCCGTCGGGGCGTTGATGTAAACAGCATCAATGCCGCTCCCATCTCTTCTTCCGAGGGGATGATTCCAGTTTGCAGAGGTATGAATGTACTTCAGCTTGAGCAAAGCCTCTTCTTCTGCAGTTGTTCTGTAGTTTCCTGTGAGAAATCGGTCACAAAGAGATTGGAGTTCTGCCGGCACGGAGTATTCGTCATCTTCGGGTATATCAATGAATTGAACACCCTTTTCTTTTGCCAGCTGATACATGACTCTTAAATAAACTCTCGAAAGTTTTCCACTCACCGGACGTTTCAATTGTAGAGCGGCATATACGCGCTTCTGCCCCGGTGAAAGCCTGTCTTGATGCTCCTGCGGAATTTCGAAGGAGGCCGGGGTGACAATATCCAGCAGATGCGCAGGCCATCCTTTAGCAATCCACTCGCTTTTTACACGCGCGGCGTCGTGATAAATCGACGTCGTTGAAACGTCTACGTACCGAGGCACAGCGAGAGTTTGCATAGGGCTGACGAGCACGCATTCTTCGACTTCATCGAGATAGCTGCCGCCAATATCCGAATGAACCCCAGGAAGAGTGTACTCAGGGTGCGCGGGTTTCACTCGGCTGAGGGCAAAATTAGCGCGACATTCATCACGCGCTACGAGATGTACGACATCCATGAAGTATTGACGGTCCAGGTAAAGCCTCACACCGGGAGCTATGGGACTTTTCACCCGGCCGAGATTGGTGAAGCCGGCAATCGAGGGCACCGTGTCAAAGAGCCCGATGAAACCCATTTTGATGCCGTTTCCGTATTTATTATCAAAGGTGCGACTGAAATCTGCGGCGTTCCGGTTTAGGATATCTCCTAAAGCTCCTTGCTTACCCCGCACCACTTCATTTGCGAAGTGCCGTGCAGCAGCAGCCCCACGGCTGAAGCCAAATGTATCGAACGTCAGGGACGCAATTTCACTGTCGGGATTCTCTTGCAGTGCCTCTTCGATAGCTTGTTTTATCTGCGTGAAGGACGCTTGTACGCGACTCGTAACACCAGTCTCACCTCGCCCCGTTCCAGCACCTACAGCGCTATCCATCTGATTGCTTTCAGTGCCTATACCTTCGACATATATTGGGCTTGAGACGTACTTAAGAAAGCCATCGCCTTCGGCTTTCTGGGTCTTTTTATACAGAGAAAACAATTTCTTGATATTCGTAGGCCCGGCACCATAACTACTATCCGGATCACTCATGTAAGGCATACAGCTAGCCGGTATATCCTCCGGCGCAATCGGATGCTGAGCACCACACAACAACCCCGCAGCAGAGTTGTTCGCATTGTTGCCCGTGCCATCAAAGAACACCCCGATCCTCAACGCAATGCCTATTTTCTCAGGCTCGCGCGCGGGTTCTTTCCCGTGTTTCTCATACTCGGCCCAGTGCTGGGCGTGTATGTCGACGGGTTTGGCTTGTTCGTAGCGGTAGTTTTTCGGCGGGTTTGGAACGTAGCCACTCAATCCTTGATTCCTTGTTCTGATCCTTGAAGAACGGCCCGAAGGGTGACAGTCGGGGCCGGGTGGTGCAAGCCGTGGCGGTGTGCCAGTCATGGCACAACCGGGGGATGCGACGAGGTTTGGCGCTCGTCGCGTTGCGGGTTATTTGGCTATTTCGACTTTGTCCAAAGCCTGATTTACCGCGATTTCGCCGAGCATGACGACTTGGGCGATGCCCAGCAGGGTTTTGCGGCGCGGGTTGTCGAGCAGCGCGGCGAAGTCGTAGAGCATGGTGGTGGCCGAGCCGAGGGATTCGCTGGCGTTGGCCAGCAGGGATTCGGTGTCGTATTTCGGATTGGCGAGGAACATCTGTTCCGGGGTGTTGGTGCTGGCCAGGATTTCAGCGGGACCGAGATAGTGATCGAGGGCGCGTTCGGCGGCTTCGTGAAGCTTTTTCGAGGCGCTGGATTCGTAGGGCGATGCGGGGTCGTTGGTTGGGGGATTGGGTGTGACTTTGAACATGGTGAAACTCCTGATTATTCGTCTGGAGCTACCAACATCACTTGCAGATGATGGGTGGCAGCTGTGTGCGGGTCTGCAAGACCGGGAAATCAGGAACCCGGCAGACCCGAAGGTCTCCCGCACAAAGCCGCCATTGAGCGGACACGAACAAGTGTCCTTTGGCAGGACGATGCGACTGATTTCCGACGGGCTTGCAGACCCGATCACTGATGAGCAGTGACAGGAGTCAAGTTACGGAGGGAACGGCAGACGCACAAGCCGGCGGATTCTGGCGTAGTCGTAGGGAATGGCGCAAGGCGTTGTAGCCGTTTGCTTGAGTCTGGAGTAATCGTTTAAACGAACTCGGTATTTTGTGTTTATGTGGTGACGAATGGGCTGGCGTCATCGCGAGCAGGCTTACGCTTGCAAGAGGGATTTGGCGGAGCCGAAATTACCGGTGTCTGGCAGCGCATCGCCGCCAACGTGTTCGCTTTCTGATCGCCGACCGCCTATCAAGGATGGCCGCGAAATCAGGGTTTGACGGTGCCTGCGCCTTGCACCAGATCAATCAGCCATGTGCGGAAGGCCACGACCTTGTTGGAGTTGGCAATTTCCAGCGGTGTCACCAGATAGAAACCAAGATCGGATTTCAATCGAAGGTTGAATGGCGCGACCAGCTTTCCGGCCTTCAAGTCGTCATCGACGTAGGTCGAACGTCCAATGCAGACGCCGAGACCATCAATGGCGGCCTGCACCGCCATCATCGCCAGATCGAACGTCAAACGCGTACCCTCGGCCAGTTTTTTCGGCTGGCCCGCCGCGCTTAGCCACATGTTCCAGTCATTGCTTGTCATGCCGCTCACTTGCAATAACTTGTGATGGGCAAGATCGACGGGAGTCCTCAAGGCCTGCGGGCCGAGCAGTAACTTCGGGCTGCAGACCGGAAAGATTTCGTCCGACATCAGCCAGTCTGCACGCAGCCCTTTCCAGTCACCGAAGCCATAGCGAATTGCCGCATCGATACCGCCCTTGCGGAAATCGACCAGGTCCGTCGAGGCGGTTACGCGCACGTCGATATTGGGAAATGCATCCTGAAAAGATGCCAGGCGCGGCAAAAGCCATTTGGAGGCAAGCGACACCAGAGTACTGATGGTCAGCGCACTGTTATTCGTGGACTCCAGCAGCATTTCAGTCGAGTAACGCAACTCATGAAATGCCGAGCGGATACCGGGCAGGTAGGCGTGGCCTTCAGTCGTCAGCGCCAGGCCGTCCTTGAGTCTCAGAAACAAACGAATTCCGAGTTCATCTTCGAGGCGACGAATCTGATGGCTGATGGCCGTCTGCGTGACATTCAGCTCTTCGGCCGCCTTGGTAAAGCTCATATGGCGCGCAGCGGCTTCGAACGCTTTCAATCCATTGAGAGAGGGAATCCGGGTAACCATAAGACTTCGTAATGCTCATGAGATTTTGTCATAAGGTAACAGCGGAGAAGTCCTTTGCAAAATGTTTCAGCGGTCGTGGATTCTAGCGCCGTTCCTGAGCCATTACGGCTTCGGGAACACCCACTCAAAGGATGAGGTCGCCATGAATAACGCCGTTGAAACAAGCAGCGTCGCGCTTGAAAAAACATCCCGGTCAAAAGCGCGCAATGCGTCGAGAATGGCTGAAATCAGCCGTCCGCATTTCGATGCTGCGTATGAAAAAGGTCTGATGGGGGTGTCCTGCCGCGTGCTGGACAACCGCCGTATCGAAATCGCCACCAGCGGCAAGGAAGTGATTGACTATACGCGCTGCGGCTACCTTAACCTCGATGCGCACCCCAAAGTGCTCGCTGCCGCCAGGGCCTCAATGGAAGAAACGCCCTCCACGCACTTTTCGGTCGCCCGTACGCGCCTGTCCGCCGAACCGCTGGTACGCCTGGAAAAAACCCTGGCCAAACTGTTTGACGTCAACGGCATAGTGGTTTTCCCGACAGTCGCCGCTGCCAATATGGGCGCCCTGCCCCTGTTGGCTGCCGGCCTGTTCACCGGCGGTGAAAAGCCGCTGATCGCCTTCGACCGCTTTGCTCATGTGACCTTGCAGTACCACATTCCGGTCTTGCGCGAAGAGACTGACGTAATCGTCATCGAGCATAACGACCTCGATCACCTGGAACGCTTGTGCAAAAGCGGTCGTAAGGTTGCGTATGTGGGCGACGGTGCCTATTCGATGGGTGGCGCCGCGCCAGTTCGCGAATTACGCGCGCTGCAGGATAAATACGGGCTGTTCGTCTATCTGGACGACGCCCACGGGATTTCGGTGGTCGGGCAGCGCGGCGAGGGCTTCGTTCGTTCGCAACTCGACGGTCTGGATGAAAACACCATCGTGGCCGCATCGCTGGGCAAGGGCTACGGTGCCGCCGGCGGGCTGTTGATGCTGGGCACCCAACATGTCGAGAACGCGATACGCCGTTATGCGCCGACCTACGGCTTCTCCTGCGCTCCCAATATGGCGGCCGTCGGTGCTGCGCTGGCTTCGGCGGAAATTCATGCCACGCCTGAACTGCACAAACTGCAACGGTCACTGCGCAACAACATGGCGCTGTTCGACAACCTGATCCCGACCGAAACCAGCGGCAGCGAACTGCCGATTCGCATCGTTCGTATTGGCAACGAAGAGCAGGCCATTGCCAAAGGCGAGTACCTGTTGCAGCAGGGTCACTACACCTCCGTCGTGTTCTTCCCGACAGTGCCGCGCGGCCAGGCTGCTCTGCGCATGTCAGTCACCTCGGCACACAACCCGGCCGACATCCTCGACCTGAGCCTGATGCTCAAAAGCAGCGTGTCGCCACAAGTGAACCCGGGTGCCGACCAACACCAGCCTGCGCTGGCTGTTTGACTGACGTCGTGCAGGAGACACTTAACGTGAAGCGAATGGATTTGACCGACACCTTTGTCACCGCGGTGACAGATTTCGATATCAACACGGCGTCCCTGAATGAGATTCGTGCCATTCAGGAACTGGTCTACGAGCGCAAAGTGGTGGCGCTGAAGAACCAGCGATTGACTCGCGAAGGCTATCAGCAATTCGCCGGATGTTTCGGCGAACTGGAGCAGTTCAGGCTCAAGAATTACCACGACCCGGCGTTCCCGAACATTCTGGTAATCAACAATCGCAATGGCGGTGGCGCAACCGGTGCACGCAAGCTCGGCAACATGTGGCACAGCGATTCGAGCTATCTGGCAGAACCGTTGCCACTGACCATGCTGCACGCACAGCAATTGCCCGATGCGGGTGGCGATACCCTGTTCGTGGATATGCAGTCGGTGTACGACGATTTGCCCAGAGACTTGTATGAGCGGGTCAGGAATCGACAAGCCGTACACGACGTGCGCTGGACCTACAAAGTTAAGGAAGACGACGTAGGCGAGTCGATCCAAGAGATTTTCACACGCCTGGAGCAGACATTTCCCGCCAGCACACACCCCACAGTTGCCATACATCCGCGCACCGGACGCGAAAGCCTGTACGTCAATCCGGGTTACACAGCGCACATCAGCGGCTATTCGCCAGAGCAGAGTCAGGCATTGCTTGACCAGCTTTTCGCATTCGCGCTGACGCCGGAGCGGATCTTCAATTACCAATGGGAGCCCCACGATCTGCTGATCTGGGACAACCGCTCCGTATGGCACTGCGCCACCGAACTGCCCCGCGATGCCCAACGGGTGATGTTTCGCATTGGCGTCAATGACGGCGAGTTCTTTGCCAAAGATGAACTGAAGGAGCATGTCGCATGAGCAAAAAGCGCGTTTTGATTGCTCATATCCTCGGCGATGAAGGGAAGCGCCTGCTGCGCGAGCGCGACGATATCGAGGTGGTGGAGTTCGCCAATACGATTGAGCAAAGTCAGTTTCAGGCACTGCTGGAAAGTTTCGATGCCGTACACGGTGTCGTCCTCGGACTGACCCGATTCGGCCCAGCCGAGTTGCAACGCGCGACAGGGTTGCAGGTAGTGTCACGGATCGGCGTCGGCTTCGATGCGGTGGATATCCCGGTAATGACCGAAGCGGCGATTCCGGTAATGGTTTGCGCCAACGCCAATCACCGCGCAGTCGCCGAGCATACGCTGGGATTCATGTTGGCCTTGGCCAAACGCACCGAGGCGCTGAGTCGCCTGGTGCGCAATGGCGATTGGCATCAGCGCTACGAGTATCTGCCCAGCGAGCTGGAAGGTCGTGAAGCATTGCTCATCGGTTGCGGCCGAATAGGCGCTCGGGTCGCCACTCTGCTGTTGGCACTGGGGATGCGGGTCAGGGTGTATGACCCTTATCTCGCCGCGCAGCACTTGCCCCACGGCGTGGAGCCGGTTGCCGTCCTGGAAGGTGCATTGGCGAGCGCCGACTACGTCAGTCTGCACTGTCCCAAAACCGCCGAAACGGTTGGCTTGTTGTCCGCCGAACGCTTGGCTTTGATGAAACCCCACGCGTATGTGATCAACACCGCGCGTGGCGGCATCGTCGATGAACAGGCGCTGTATGAGGCGTTGAGGGAGAACCGACTGGGGGGGGCTGCGCTGGATGTATTTCTGCCGGAACCGCCCGCTCCTGGCAGCGGTTTGCCAAGTCTGGACAACGTTATCAGCTCGCCGCACCTGGCGGGAGTATCCCGCGAGGCCGTCAGCCGCATGGCGAAACTGGCTGCGGGCAATGTTCTCGCGGTTTTCGACGCTGAACCCAACCACGACAACGCGGTGAACCCGCAAGTATTCGCGCGTGCGTTTCAGCTCGCCGACACGCAGTCAGCCAGCACGTTTCCTTACCCAATCTGAGGCCATGCAATGTACTTACGCTATCAATTGTTCGACGACCAACGCGACGCAATGATCCTGGTGGCCCGGATCATGATTTTGATCCTCTACGGTTACTTCGGCTTCACCTACGTCACCGATCACGGCAGCTTCGTCAGCTATCTGAAAACGGTAAACGCGCCGATACCCGAGTTCACCGCCATCGTCGCCACCATCATCGAATTCTTCGGTGGTCTGGCACTGTTGTTCGGCTTCTGGACCCGGCCGATCGCGGCGATCTTCGTGGTGTACACCATTGGCACCGGCATCATCGGCCATGCTTTCTGGAACAGCACCAACCCGGCCGATCATCACACGCTATTCGTGCACTTCTTCAAGAACGTGAGCATTGCCGGCGGTTTCCTCTTCCTCTGCCTTCTGGGGCCTGGAAAGTACTCGATCGACAAACGTTGATCCTCTGGCGACGGGCGCAGCAATGCTGCCCGTCGCTTCCATTTCAGTGCTTGCGGATATCCAACATGAACGAATTGATTGAACCGGTTGCCGACCTGCGCGACTGGCTGGCACGGGCCGAAAAGATCGGCGAATTGCAGACTGTCTCGCCCGCTGTCGATCCGGTTGAGGAAATGAGCGCCATCACTTATTTGTTGGCTCGCCAGGCTGCTTCGCCTGCGGTGCTCTTCGACCAGGCGGACTCGCCGCTGGGCTTACGCCACCTGTGGAATATTTTCGGCCCAAGCGTGGCTCGCACCGCGATCACCCTGGAGGAAGCACCGGATACGCCAACGATGGAATTGATCCGGCGCACCAAAGACAAGCTCAGGCACAGCATCGCCCCGCTGGAGGTCAGCGCTGAAGCCGCACCGATCTATCAGAACACCCTCACCGGCCATGACATCGACCTCACCCGGCTGCCGATTCCCAAGCACTGGCCCCGAGACGGCGGCGCTTACGCCGGTACCGCGGACGCGGTGTTCACCCGCGATCAGGCCTCGGGTTACCTGAATGTCGGCACCTATCGAATGATGATCCAAGGCCCCCGCGAGGTCGGCCTGTCACTGGCCCCAGGCAAGGACGCTTTGCGTCACATTCATCAGGCATGGGCCAAGGGCGAGGCGCTGCCCGTTGCTGCTGCCTGGGGTGTCGACCCGCTGATGATGGTCGTGGGGTCGCAATCCCTGCCACCGGGCGTCAGCGAATACGACTTCGCCGGGGGCATCAAAGGCAAGCCTATCGAAGTGGTACGGGCCAGACATTCCGACTTGTTGATTCCTGCGGCTGCCGAGATTGTCATTGAAGGCCTGATTCGTCCCGGTTCGACCCGCGAAGAAGGCCCTTTCGGCGAGTTCACCGGTTACTACGGCTACAAGGACATCGATTGCCCGCTGATCGAAGTCACTGCCCTGCACTATCGCACCCGACCGATCCTGACCAATGCCTTGATGGCTGATTTCCCCTCGAACGAACAAAGCGCATTTTTTTCGACGATCCGCTCGGCGAAAATCTGGAGCGATCTCGACAAACTCGGCATCCAGGGCATCCACGGGGTGTACTGCCCTCCGGCCGCAGCCGGTGCGTTCGGCATGATCGTGATCAGCCTGGAACAGAAATACGCCGGTCACGCTGCACAGGCCCTGGCACTCGCCAGCCAGGTCCCCGGTGGCGCCTATATCAGCAAGTGGATCGTCGCGGTTGACGAGGATGTCGATCCCACCGACATGAACCAAGTGCTCTGGGCAATGGCCACACGTGCAACTCCCAGCGATGACATCGATATTCTGCGCAACACGCGCGGCTCGCCGCTGGACCCGGCGCAGAACCCGCCAGAGAAACGTTTTTTCGGTTCCAAGGCCTTGATCAACGCCTGCAAGGATTACCGCAACATACGCCACTTCCCGACGCGCACGTTATTGCGCCCATCGGTGTACGCGCGCGTCAGCGAACGCTGGGCCGCGTTGGGCCTGCCGGGTCAACCGCCGTTGATCAGCACATTCGACGAGGCGGTAGATTCTCATGAACAGCCCTGAGCGGCGGATTGTCGTCGGCATCAGCGGGGCCAGCGGCGTGATTTATGGCGTGCGTACGTTGGTGCTGTTGCGCGAACTGGGCATTGCCACGCATCTGGTGATGACCCGCTCGGCCCAGGTCACATTGGCCCACGAACTGGACATGAAAGTGGCGGACGTCAAAGCGCTGGCCAGTGTCGTACACGACCCTGCGGACATTGGCGCCTCGATTTCCAGCGGTTCGTTCAAGACACTGGGCATGGTCGTGACTCCTTGCTCCATCAAAAGCCTTTCGGAGATCTCCAGCGGCATCACCGGCACCCTGCTCAGCCGTGCCGCCGACGTGACACTCAAGGAACGTCGACCGCTGATTTTAATGGTGAGGGAAACGCCGTTACATCTGGGGCACCTGCGCAGCATGACCCAGATTTGTGAAATGGGCGGCATCGTGATGCCGCCAGTACCGGCGTTCTATGCCAGACCCCAATCGATCCAGGACATGGTCGACCATACGCTTGGGCGCATGCTTGATCTGTTGGGACTGGATACCGGAACCGTGCGGCGCTGGGGCTGAATTCCCGGTTGGCTGCATCATCGGCAAGTGTGTCCAGACGCCTTGCCGACTCGCTCTTTCACAATCAGGAACCACGCTATACCGTTGCGTTTGCCTGCTCGCTCAAACCGAGTGCGGCCGGGCGAATGCAACGCTGTGTCATCGAAACACTCACCGGCAAGCTTCGGCACGCCGGTCAGCATTCACCCACAGCATCGACTTCGTCGGTGTAAAGCCGCATGACGGTCAGCACGGCCGCCGCCGCAAATGACAACGCAATGATTGCCAACGCAGCGGTTGCGTGTCCCGAGCCCTGGAACGTCGCACCGAGCAAGGCAATACCCATCACTCCGCCACACTGGCGGGCCGCATTGAGCACGCCGGAGCCGATTCCGACCTTGCCGCTCGGCACACTTGCCAGACAGGCACCGACGATCACCGGCAAGGTCGCACCGCCGAGGCCGATCAACAAACCGCCAAGCACCAGGCTTACAGCATTCATATTGAACAGTGCCAGCGATGCCGCGCCGAGTGCGCCGCACAACATGCCAGCAGCACCGACTGAGCGGGCACCCAATGCATTCGACAGGCGTCCGGAAAGGCTGGCCATCACACCGGTTGCGAGCGTCATCGGAATCATCGCCACGCCGATTTCAACAGGGGCGCGACCTTGCCCCTGCAAGGCAAACGGCAATACGAAAAGACTGCCGTAGTAAGCCAGCGTTTGCAGAAATCCGGCGCCGATCGCTGCAGAAAAGGTTCTGGAGGCAAACAGATTCAGGGGCAGCATCGGTTCGCGCCGAGTTCGCTGCGAATGGACGAATGCCACGGCGGTCATCAAAGCGGTGAGCAGTGCAGCCATGACCCACGCATGTCCCCAGCCCCATACGGGGCCTTCAATCAAAGCGAAGATCAACGACACCAGCGCCAGGGCCGAAAGCACCTGCCCTGCCCAGTCGATAGAACGTGGCCGGACGGCAACGGGCCTGCTGCGTAGCGCGCAGCTGAGCAGCGCAACCATACAAAACGGCACATTGAGGTAGAAAATCGCACGCCAGTTGATGTGCTCGACCAGCAAGCCCCCCAACAAAGGTCCGCTCACCAGCGCCAGCGCCGAGATTCCACCCCACAGCGCAACGGCCCTCGCCCGTGCGCCGGGCTCGGGGTAGGCCTCGACCAGCAGCGCCATGGAGCTGGGCAGCATCAATGCCGCTCCGACGCCTTGCACGGCACGCGCCGCAATCAGCGCCAAGACATTGCTGGCCGATCCACACGCTATCGATGCGCCCGTGAATATCACCAAGGCCCACACAAACACTCGCCTCGCGCCCAAACGATCGCTCAATGCACCGGCAGACAGGAGCAGGCTGGCAAAGACCAGCGTGTAGGCACCGGCAATCCATTGCAGACGATCCATCCCCGCTGCCAGGTCGCGACCCATCTCGGGTAGCGCGACATTCAGCGCTGTGACGTCCAGCGCGACCATGAACGAGCTCAACGCCACGCTCAGTAACACGGGCGTCGCCGACGCAGGCCTGACCACCAGATCCATTGACAGAGTTTTGCCCACCTTCCACCACCTCACTGTGTATTCATCGTGATCCTGAGGCGGTGCGCAGGCTCCGTAAAATTAAATCTCGATTACCTGAACATAAGAGGAACTACTGAGATGATGAACCTGATGCATTGGCGACTGCTGGTCGCCGTGGCTGACGCCGAGAATGTTTCCCGCGCCGCCGAGCGCTATGGCATCACCCAGTCGGGCGCCAGTCAGGCCTTGACCCAGATGGAGGAAGCACTCGGGGTCAAAGTGTTTGTGCGTGATCGACGCCAGACCACTGCAACGGCCATTGGCCAGCAAATCATTGACCGCGCGCGGCGCATGCTCAGTGAATTCGAATCGATTCAGAATCTGGTGGATGCATCACGTGGGTGTCACTTGGGGCGAATCAAACTCGCCAGCTTTCCCTCGGTATTCGCCAACCTGCTGCCACCGCTGCTGCAAAGTTTCAGTCGGCTGCACCCGGGCATCGAAATCGTCGCGCTGGAAGGCACCGATGAAGAAGTCGAACAGTGGCTGGCCAACAGCAGCATCGACCTTGGTGTGGTGATGAACCCCTGCCCTTCGCGCGGTGCGCTGTTATTGGGCCGCGACTCGTGGGTAGCGGCAGTCCCTGCGAACCATGATCTGGCGCGCAAGTCCTCGGCCAGCACGGTCGCGCTCGAAGATCTGGTGACAGAGCCTTTCATCCTGGCAACGGGTGGCTGTCACCTCAATGGCCAGTCGCTGGTCGAGCGTGAGGGACTCACGCTAAGAGACATCAAGATCACCGTGCGCGACTGGACCACTGCATTTGCGCTGATCAGTGAAGGCATGGGCATCTCGATCGTTCCTGCCTCGACATTGCCGCTGGATCGACGCGGCATGCGGGTCTTCGAATTGGCCCGACCGATTTACCGTGAGTTCGGGCTGGTCTGCTCGGCGGTCGGCGAACGGACTCCTTCCGCTCAAGCGTTTCTCAATGAAATTCGCAAGTCGAGTATTGGCAACGATATTCCGATGACGGTTCGCAGTACTGAAGCGAAAGTCGCCTGAGTGGACATAAGAGCAGCTAATGATGAGCGCATAAAATCGTAATTTTACCGATCCATGACACGCCACCAATATGTCTGGAACACGGTTCACAGCCATTGCGACGTGAGCCGGGCAATCCGTTCGGGTACGTGTTGCTTACTTCAAGGAGATCCACATGAAACTGTACTTTGCGCCAATGACCTGCTCCCTGTCGCCACACATTGTGTTGCGTGAGCTGGGCCTGCCCTTTGAACTGATCCGGGTCAACAACAAGACCAAAGCCACGGCGGACGGCCGTGATTTTCGCGCCATCAACCCCAAGGGCTATGTGGCCGCGCTGGTGCTGGACAACGGCCTGGTGCTGACTGAAGGGCCGGCCATCATTCAATTCCTGGCCGATCAGGTACCGGGCAACGCTCTGGCACCGGCCAACGGTACCTGGGAACGCACTCGCCTGCAGGAACTGCTCAATTTCATCACCTCGGAGATCCACGGTGGCAGTGCTCCGTTGTTCAATGCAGACATTCCGGAGCCGGTAAAGGAAATCTTTCGCCAGAAACTGTTCAAGCGCCTGGATTACCTGAACAAGGAACTGGTCAACAAGGATTATCTGTTGAGCACTTTCGGGCTCGCTGATGCCTACCTGTTTACGGTTTTGAAATGGCTTCCTTTCTTCAATATCGACATCGGCGACTGGCCGGAACTGGCTGCGTTCGTGGCGCGCATCGAAGCGCGTCCAAGTGTGCAGGCCGCCATCGCCGCGGAAGAGGCAACACAGCCAGTGTAATCATGGATGACAGAAGCTGGTCGATGCCGGCTTCTGCCTGACTTCAACAAGGATGAAGCCTCATGCAGACCATTGAACGCGTCCCGAGCGGCCACGCAGGACGCAGCCGTTCCTGCGCCTACGCCGACCTGGTTTACACCGTAGCGACCAGCGCGGATACCTCGCTGGACATCAGCGGCCAGACCCACCGGGCCCTCGCTACCCTGAGCGCCAGCCTCGAAGGACTCGGCTCCAACGCCTCGCGCATGCTCTCGGCGCAGGTGCTTCTTGCCGACATGGCCAGCAAACCCATTGTCGATGAAATCTGGGCGCAGTGGATTGGCGACAACCCGCAGCACTGGCCTCAGCGCGCTTGTTACGGCGTTGATCTTGGCGGGAAGTTGCTGATCGAAATCATCGTTACAGCAGTGCGGGGAGCGGCAGATGACGCTTAACGATCAAACCGATCTGCTGATCCGAACCTGCGAGGCACAGCGTTGCGCCGCCATGCTCGGTGGGCACCTGGATATTTTCAGTTACCTGTTCCACCCCGATCTCACCTACATTCACGCCAGCGGCGTCATCGACAACCTCAAAAGCTATCTGGAGAAATGCCGCTCTCGTGAATTCGTTTATCACACCCTTGATCTGCAGATCGACAAAGTGACGCGGGTCGGAGAGCTGGCGATTGCCTTGGGTGAAATGAGCACCACCGTAACCTCCGGTGGGGTGCGCAAACGTCTGCACAATCGCACGCTTACCGCCTGGCAGCGAACCGATGAGCAGTGGCAACTGCTGGTCTATCAGGCGACACCGCTCGAACCCGCTGTGGTGGTGGACGCGGGCTGAGCGATCGATCAAACCGGCGGCACCACCGGCATTCCTCACCCAGGCTTCGAAACCTAGAGTTTGCGAAGAGAATAATTCCAGGGTGAGGAGATCCCGCCATCAACTCCCGGCTACCGCCTCCCGCACGAAATCCTCATACCGACGCAGCGGATGCCCGATCAATCCCTCGATCCGTTCCACCGCCGCTGCCCCGGCCTGCATGCCGAAGCGCTGGATCCCCGCCATCATCAGGCGCATGTCATACGCCAGCCACCCCGGGCCGTAGGTCGCCAACTGCGCTTCAAACGCGGCGACATCATCGCCACCGTAGGCAACGTCGCGCCCCAGCGTGGTACTCCAGATTTTTGCTACCGACTCCCCGGTCAAAACCTGCGGTCCAACCAGTTCGAGAGTGACACGTTCCTGCGCAGAATCAGCTCGATCGCGGCGCAGCAGTTCCGCCACCGCGACGTCGGCGATATCGCGCGCGTCGATCATCGCTACGCCTTGGGAGCCGATGGGCATCGGGTAGACGCCGTAGTCCTGAATGGTCTGCCGGACCATCAATTCGTTCTGCATGAAGTACGCCGGGCGCAGGATGGTAACGGGCAAGTCAAGGCTTTCGAGCATGCGTTCTACGGTGTATTTGCCGGTGAAGTGCGGGACGTTGGTGAAGGTGTCGGCGTGAATCACCGACAGGTAGACGATGCGTTCGATGCCCGCCTCTTGGGCCAGGTTGAGGGTGATCAGTGCCTGGGTGACTTCGTCGGGGGTGACGGCGTTAAGCAGGAACAGCGTGCGCACCGACGCCAAGGCCTGGCGCATCGACGCCACGTCTGTGAGGTCGCCGACCACTTCGCTGACGCTGGCCGGAAAGTCGCGTTTGCCGGTCTGGCGCACGAGGGCTTTGACCTCTGCGCCCGCCTCGGCCAGGCCTTGCGTGACGAGTGAGCCGATGGTGCCGGTGGCGCCAATAACGAGAATGCTCATGGTGAATCTCCTATCGTTGCGGGCCCGCGTTTCGAAGCCCGATGAGGCGAAGATAGGCTGTTGCAGGCATAACGCACAGACACCAGAATGCAGACACTTCGTTTCAAATCCGGAACAGCCATGAACCTCAATGCCTTGATCGATTTCCTGCTTGTTGCCAGCAATGAGGGCTTGGGCAAGGCCAGTCGCGCGAGTGGCATTTCCAAGGCCACCCTGTCACGACGCATCGCCGATCTTGAGGAACAACTGGGCGTGCGTCTGATCGAGCGTAGCGCGCGCGGCTTGAAATTGACCGAAGCGGGTGAGTTGTTGATGTCGCGAACCGAAGCGCCGTTGAGTGAAGTGGCCGAAGCACTGACGGCGGCGCGCGAGGGTTTATCGACGCCGCGCGGACGTTTGCGCATCGCCGCCCCGGTGTTGTTTTCGCAACTGGCGATGGGACGGATCGGCGCCGAGTTCTGCGCGGCTTACCCGCAGATCGAGCTTGAAGTGATTGCCGAAGATCGTCGGGTTGATCTGGTCGAGGAACAATTCGATGTTGCCATCCGGATCAACCCGAGCCCGGACAGCAGTCTGGTCGGGCGCTGTTTTGCCAGGGATCGGCTGGTCGTCGTCGCCGCGCCGGACGTGGCCAAGCCAGCGCCGGGCAAGGTTGGCCTGGTGGCCGCCATCGTCATGCCGAGTTTCGAGCCGACTCAGTGGCGGCTGGATGACGGACAGTTGATTCTCCAGCCGAACCCCACGCTGCGCCTTTCTTCGTTCCTGATGATTCGCGATGCAGCCATCGCCGGAGCCGGCGCGGCGCTGCTGCCCCACTCCATCGCCCAGGCCTCACTGACTCGCGGTGAACTGACGCAGTGGGGCACGATAACGGGCGTGGAACCGGAACTCTGGGTGCTACACACGTCCCGCCGACTCGCCGCGCCAAAGGTACGTGCGTTTGTCGATTTCATTTGCGCGCGCTTCCCGGACAAAGCGTTGCTGCTAAATGCCTGACGCCGTGTAACCAACATGAACACTTGCCCAATCCTCATTCACAACACGGCAAGCCAAACACTACCCGCGCCCCCCTCGGCTCATTGCGCTCGGCCCACAATTTGCCGCCATGTCCTTCAATGATCGTGCGGCAAATCGACAGGCCCATGCCCAGCCCGGTGGAT
>Ga0265797_10006369_pt1 | contig 16701 bp, 17 predicted proteins | sample P2T30metagenome_FD_192433 | JGI IMG/M metagenome (GOLD analysis project Ga0265797, IMG submission 192433) | Plant litter microbial communities from East Loma Ridge, Irvine, California - P2 T30 | ecosystem: Environmental > Terrestrial > Plant litter > Unclassified | place: USA: California...
CCGCGTCGCCACCATCGGAGGACGTTCAACGTGAGGCGGACCACGACGGCCGCGGCGCCGAGCAGGAACACGAGCTCGGAGATCCAGGACAGCGACGGCGAGAAGCTCGCCACTACGGCGCCAGCCACGAACGCCGGCACCGCGACGACGGCCGTGCGGCCGGCGATGCGGTGCGTCATCGCGAGAGCGATCGGGTCGTGGAGGTAGCGGACCAGCCACGCCGGCGTGCGGACGTTCATGGCCGGCGCTACCGGAGCCCGTCGATCACCGCGGCGGTCGCGGCCAGCCACGCCTCCTTGGAGGCGGCGGTGAGGGAGTCGTATTCGATGCCCGCGCCGGCGTCGAGCCCCTTGTCGAACGGGACCGTGACGACCTGTCGGGTGCGCTGCGCCATGTGGTCGTGAAGGCGCTGCTCGAGGTCGGGGTAGTTGATGGGCGAGTTGTGGTTGATGAGGGTGACGGCGTTGGCGAGCTTGTCGCCGAGGCCGGTCGCGTCGAGCTTGTCGGCGAGGGAGGCGATCTTGACGGCCGAGTCCTCCTTGACGAGCGAGGTGAGCACGAGCTGGTCGGCGGACTCGACGGCAGCGCGCCAGGTGCTCGCCTCGGAGTTGTTGCCGGTGTCGACGATGATCAGCCGATAGAAGCGGGTGAGTGCGGTGTAGAGCTTGCGGAACTCGTCGGCCTCGATGACGCGGGTGTTGCCGACGACGTTCTGGGAGGCAAGGACGTCGAACTTGTTGTCGCGCTGCGGCCGGACGAAGTTCACGAGGTCGGCCTGGTGCGCCTGGTCCGTGAAGGTGTCGATGTGGCCGAGGAGGTCGCGGGCCGTGTGGTCGTGGTGGGCCTCGTAGGCGCGGCCGCCGAGGGACCCGTTGTACTCGTTGTTGTCCCACGCGAGGATCGTGCCGCCGCGGACGCGCCCGAGGACGGCGCTGAGCAGGTACGTCGTCGTGGTCTTGCTGACGCCGCCCTTCTCCCCGACGACGACGATGGTCTTGTGGCCGGCGATGCCCCGCTGGACCGAGCTCCGCCACCCGCGGCGGGTGAGCTCCAGCGTCCCGGGCGCGAGCCGGAGCATGCCGAACCCGGCCCGGTTGGCGCCTCCGCGCCACCCCTCGCGAGCGGGCGCGGCCTTCGGGGTGGGCTGGGACTGCACGAAGTCACGGGCGCTCAACCGCGCTTCGCGTCGGGTCTGGGGTGCCCGCTCAGGCTCCGCCGCCTCGTCGGCGCCGAGCTCGGCCAGGTGCTCGTCGTCGTGGTCGACGTCGAGCACGGCGCCGGCGTCCGCCGGGCGGGGCTCCTCGTCGGCGGCCTCCTGCGCGGTCTCGGCGTGTGCGCCGGTCGGCGCCGGCTCGTCCGGGACGGGCGAGACGGTGCCGTCGACGTCGACGAGGAGCCGGTACGAGCCCGAGGGGTCGTTGGCCGTGATGAGCACCGGGTGCCCGGCGGGCTTCACGAGCTCCTGCACGATCGCGTCGAGCGCGGCGCCGACGACTCCCTGCAAGCTGTCCCCGCGGAGCTCGCGGGCCGTGCCGTCGATGGTGAGGGTGCCGGTCCCGTCGGCGCCGGCGGTCACGGTCACCTCGGGGGCGGGTGCGGTGGTGGTGGTCATGGTGGTGTCCTTCCGTCGATCAGGTCGTGAGGTTCAGCGCCTCGCTGCCGGGCCCGAGCTGGTAGTGGAGGTGGTTGCAGGTGTCGGGGAACGTGTGCATGACGTTCAGGTTGGGCGTCGTGCCGCAGTTGCTCTGTCCGACGGCGGCGAGCGGGTTGCTGATGGCGTCGAGCTTGGAGATGAGGGCGACGGCGTTCTGGTCGCGGCCGGTGGTGGCGAGGCCGTTGAAGGCGTAGAAGTCCACGGCCTTGCCCTGCCAGTGCATCGAGTACACGCCGGCGCCGGGCGTGGAGTCGGTGCATCGGCGGTTGAGGTCGCTGACGCCGATCGTGAGGAACGTCTGCTGTGCGGTGAGGATGACCTGGAGGATCCGCGAGTCGATCGCGCACGAGCCGGTGAAGGTGTCCCCGTCCCAGTTGCTCGGGTCCGCGATGGCCTGCACCTGGTCGTGGTACGCCGGCGTGAGCCACGTGATCTTGCCCTGTGCGGTGGCGTCCATGATCGCCACGGCGAGCTGCTGGCCGTTGCCGCTGACCGTGCCGGTAAAGGCGTTCTGGCAGCCGCCGCCGCTGCCGCCGGTGAGACCGGACACGACCTGCTGCGCGGCCGTCCAGAAGCGCGTGTAGTAGTTCGGATCCGCGTTGATCTGCACGGCGTGAGCGGCGTCGGTCGGCTGCATCTGCTGCCATCCGGGGACCTTCACCAGGCGCTCGTAGAACAGCCTCGCGCTCGTGCTCGGGTCCAACCGGTCGCTCTCGGAGCCCCAGGAATCGCGCTGCTGAAACAGCCCGCGGGAGTCCGGACCGGCCGCGTCGCCGTAGGTGAGCACGCGCAGGCCGGACTCCCCCATCGCGGTCATCACCGCGACGTTCACGCCGTACGAGGGGACGCCGATCGCGTTGCCGGCGTCGATGATCGCCGCGGCGTTCGTGAGCTGCTCACCGGAGTACCCGGCGAGGGTCGACGTCGCGCCCGCGAGGGTCGCGCCGCCGGTGCTGCACGCTTGCGTGCTGGTCGCGGTGTGATCGCTCGTGCTGCCGATGACGACGATGACGGGGATCGTGATGATCCCGCCGAGGATGAGCACGACCAGTGCGATCGGGATGCCGAGCTTCCACGCCACCGCGACCCGCGCGGCGGCCGCGATGCGGGCGGCGTCATCGAGGGTTGATCGCTCGGACATGGGGACTATGCCTCCCCGTAGAACACGGTCTCAACGCGCGTCACGACCGGGGTTGCTCCCGTCGTGTCGATCGTCATGCGGAACGTGGCGGACAGCCGGGTCTGGCGGCCGGGCTGGAGGAGGACGTCGATGATCCCCTCCCACTGCGGGCTGGACGTCGACTCGTCGCGCCAGGTCCATTCGGCGACGTTCACCCGGTCGCCGGTGAGGTAGGTGCCATCGAAGAACCGGCCGCGCTGCGCGGCCAGGGCCTCGCGAGCGGCGGGCGCGGTGAGGCTCTGCCAGTCCTGCCCGGAGAAGTACGCGACAGCCCAGTTCGCGCCGACGGTCGCCGGCTCCGCCACCGCCGCCACGGCGGGCGATGGTGCTGCGCTGCCGGCCGTCGGTGCGCTCGTGGGCGTCGCGGCCGCGTGCAGCGCCGGCGCCGAGCTCGGGGCGTCCTGCTCGGCGGGAACGAGCGCGCCGACGACGGCGATGCCTCCGAACACGAGCACGCCGCCGATGCCGAGCACCCACGGGCTCCGGTCCTGGCCGAACGCGCGGCGGCGTAGCTGCTGCTCCCGGCTCCGCTGATCGGCGACGGTGGCGCGTCGGTCGGCCTTCTTGCTCGCCCGACGCGCACGCCTCTGCTGCCGAGGCGTCTGCACCGGCTCGGGGGCGTCGGCGTCGAGGATGTCCGGCATCAGACCCCTCCGTCCCGGCGAGGACGACGGTCGACCGCCGGCCGCGCCGGCGTGCGCGGCACCCGCGGCATGCGCGCCGCGGCCGGCGGCTGCTGGGCGGGACGCTGCTGGGCCGGTGCGAGCGACGGACGACGGGCCTGCTGTGCCGCACGCTGCTGCGCGCCCGCTGCGGCGCGCATGCTGGGCGTCCTCGAGGCGCGGGCTGCCTGCGCCGGCTGCCGGCCGGTCCGCGCGGCGTAGGCGCGCGTCGTGAGCTCGCGGGTGGGTGTCCCGCGATCGGTCGGGGAGAACGTCGGTCCGGGCAGCAGAGAGGGCTTGGTGCCGCTCTCGCCACCGCGGCCGGGTCCCGTGCTGCCGCCGCCCTCTCGGGGAAGCTGCTGCTGGAGGCCGCGCATGCGCACGGCGGATCCCTTCTGCATGCCCCGGTCAATCCGCCCAGCGGTGTTGCGAGCTCGCGTGATCCCGCGCGTGAGCGGGTTTCCTGCGGTCGGCCGGCGAGACGTGTTCGAGCCCGGTGACGATCCACGGCTTCGTAGCCGGCTGAGGCCGCGCGTGGCCATGCTCGTCAGCGCGGCACCGGCGAGGAAGGTCCGCCCGATCCCCGACCCGTTGGAGCCGACGATGGCCAGGAGCTGCTTACGGAACCCGAACGCGGCGAACAGCGTGAAGATGACCGTCCCGAGCGAGACGAACCATCCGCTCGACGCGGATGCGATGAAGAGCGCGGCGGTGAGCACGATCACGATCGAGAACGTCAATAGCGCGAGGAGCGTGATGACGATGGAGCCCACCAGCGCCTCGGCCCAGGCCACGCCCCACAGTCGGGTTCTGCCGGGGATGACCCAGAGCGCGGCGAAGAACACGCCTGCGATGAGGAGCATCGTCGTGAGAATGACGGAGGAGAGGGCGGAGAATCCGAGCACGATCAGCAGCACGCAGAACACGACGGCGGCGACGAGCGCGAGCAGGACGATGACGATCTGCACGTACCAGGTGCTTCCCTTGGTCCACTGGCCCGTCTCGGAGTCCTTGCCGGCGTCGTTGTCGCCGTTGCCCTCCGTGCGGTAGACGGTGCCCTTGATGACCTTGCTCCGGTCGTCGTTGGTCGGGTCGGCCGCGAGCATGGTGGGGCCGTACTTCGCGCAGGCCTCGAGGGAGCCGAACTGCGTGAGGCACCACGGCGTGGCCACGAAGTCGCGCCAGATCGCATCCCCGGTCTTTCGCATCATCGCGTCCTTGGAGGTGTTGACGCTGTAGTCGACGCTGTTCCACGGCAGCGGGTACTGCATGTCCCCGTCGAGGGCCTGGTTGGAGATGTTCAGCACCATGTCGGATCCGGTCTCGCGGATGTGCGTGATGCCATTTGTGAAGATCGAGGGCGTGAACACGAGGCCGAACGCGAGGGCGCCGGCGGCGACCAGCCACGCGATCTGGCCGAACCACGATCCCTTCGCCTGCCGCCCCTGGATGTAGGCCACGGTCGCGCCGACGGCCACAGCCGCTGGGAACACCCACGTGAGGAGGCTGCCGGAGGCACCCGAGATGAGGTCGGCCGAGGCGTCCGAGAGGCCCGGGACGCTCGTCGCACCGAACAACCACCACGCCAGCCCGATCGTCATGTAGACGAGGAGGACGAGCACGAACATAAGGGCGTTGATGATGCCGTTCATCGTCCGGTTGAGCGCGTCGTTGACGAACTGCTCTTGGTCCTGCGCGATCGTCCAGTGCATCAGGTCGTACGACTCGAACAACGTCTTGTTACCGCCGGCAGACATGTCCCGGATGGGGATGAGCTCGCCCGGCTGCATCGTCTTGGTCGGCTGGCACGAGTGATCCTGCAAGCACGCCGCGTCCTCGGTCGGGTGCATCTGCGCCGCCGTCGCCATGTTCGACGCGAGCACGCCCCCGGAGCCGAGCGCCCACAGCACGAGCGTGGTGACCAGGAACAGCTTCACTCGACGCCGTGACGGGAGGAGCCGACGAGGGGACGACGGAGCCGTGCTGGAGGTCAGTCGTCCAGCGCCGCGCATGTCTGCGCCTCCTCCTGCGTCTTCGCGAGCGCGGTGCAGGTCGCGCGGTGCGGCGTGCGGTCGGGAGTGCTGGATGAATCCACGAGCTCGTATCGGGTCTGCTTCCACGAGCCACCGTCCGGCTCGAATCCGTACGCCTCCCAGTTCGTGTACGGCCCTTGCGGATTCTTGCCGTCACCACGAACGAGGACGGCCCAGCCGTCGCTCCACTGCCAGGCGTCGACGACGGCCTCCGTGTCGCCCGGGGCCGGTGAGGTGGCGTCCAGGGCGAGCTGGGACACAGCGTCCTTGTCGGGGTTGCTCGGTGCTGCCCCGGCACAGCCGGCGAGCAGGGCCACGGCGGCGAGCACGCCGGCGGTGGTGCGGAGGTGTCGTGTCATGGCTGCATTACCTCTTCCTCGATGACGAGCTCATCGCCGGTCGTTTCAGCTGAGCGGGCGGCGTAGACGGGGCTGGTGTCGAGAAGCCGGCGGATGCGGTCGTTCGGCAGATCGAACTGCACCCGCGCGGGCCCGGACCCCGCGGTGTCGATCCACCCGATCGAGTCGCCCTTGATGTCCTCGCCGGCCGTGTGCGACACGCTCAACGAGCCGATGAGTGCTCGCGTCTCGGCGATGTTCTGCTCATCGGTCGGAAGCCGCAGCATCGCGGCCAGCGCGTCCTGCTGGGTGCTCGACTGGAGCTGGAGGCCGAACACGGCCACAAGCTGCTCGACGAGCCCCTCGTTGCCGGCGATGCCGGTCGCATCCTGGGAGTCGAGGATCAGGTGGGTGTTGTTGGCCCGTCCGACGCGCGCTGACTGGTCCAGGAAGCTCGCCCCGTCCCGCATTGCGAGGATCCGATGGACCTCGGGCATCGCGATCACCTTCCGCATGCCGGTCATCTGCCGGTTGCCGGCGACGTGCAGGGAGTGGTTGAGCACGCTGCGCTGGATTGCGACCCCGAGACGCTGCATGACGTCCCACTCCGTCACCGGAAGGTCGGCGGGTGGGTTGGTCGTCTGCGGGAGCTGGATGTTCCACACACCCGGCGTCGTGCGGAGCACGCTCACATCGCCCCGCTCGACCGGGCCCAAGATCAGCTTCCCGACGGGGCTGTGCGCGGTCGCCCGGAGGTTGAGCCCCAGCGCGTGCGCGGCGTCGCTGTCGCTCGCCACCAACGCCTCGATGAGGCGGTACGTCGAGGGCCGCTCCCCGGCGGCCTGAGCGTCCGCCAGCATGTCCTGCGCGAACTGGAGCACCACCTGGTCGGCGTACGCCCGGAGGGTGGACGGCGCGAGCAGGATGAGCTGGTTGGTGACCTCGATCGCCGCCTCATCCGGCGACAGGGACGACTGGAACAGGTCCAACGCTCCGGACTGCTGTGACCCGTCGAGCGTGAGCAGAGCGGTGGGAAGGCCGTAGTCCTTCGCCACCGTGACGATGCCGGTCAGGTCGCCCTTGGGGTCGATGAGCGTGACCCACGCATCGGCGAACGCGGCGTCGAGACACATCATCTCGACCCCGGTCGACTTCCCCGTCCCCGACCGCCCCACGAACGCGACGGTGGTCGACTTCTTGTTCTCGGCGAAGGAGATGAGGTTGAACCGGAACGGTGACGGGGTGCTGCCCGAGACGAAGCCGAGCGCGAATCCGTCCTGTGGCAGCGACGAGCCACCCCAGAACAGCGAGCCGAAGAACCCCGGCCCGTCCTGGATGTGGGAGAGGTCATCGACGCGCACCCGATCACCGGGCAGAGCCTCCAAGAACAGGTCCCGCTGCTCCTCCTCGCCGGGCGACACGTCGATGCCGGCATCCGCGTAGAACCCGGTCACCGCGTCGATGGAGCTCATCAGGTCGTCGTAGGAGCCCTCCGTGACGATGAGTCGCGGGTGGGACTGGACGAGGTACACCCGGTCATTCCGCATCTCCTGGAGCAGCTCGTCGGTGACGAGCTCGCTCTCCTCGATCGCGGATCCCGCGTCGCCGGCCATGCCCTGCGCAGCACTGCGCCGCTGCTCCTTCGTGAGCTCGTGGGCGCCCTTGATCTTCTTGCGCGCCTCCGTGCTCGTGAGCACGGTGAACCGCACGGATGCCTCCACGATCACCGGCAGGTCGCCGCCGTCCTCCGACGGGCGCGTGATGTCGCTGAGCATCCGAAGCCACTGGCTCTGTTCCTGCGCGACGTCGACCTGGATAGGGAAGTCGGTGATCGGCAGGATCGCCTGATACGCCGCCACCTCGCCGTGACCGTCGTAGATGCGCACGTGGTCCGCGTACGGGACCGTGCGACCGCGCGTGAGCTGTGCGAGCGCAGCGCCTTGGATGGTGCCCTGCGTCGGGATGGCTCCGCCGCGACGGAACTGCGAGCGTCCCAGCAGCCAGCTCAGGGACTCGGCCGAGGCCGCAGTGACCGTGAGGCGGCTCCCGGACCGAAGGCGGCGACCGAGGTTGCGCACCTCGTGCAGGTAGCCCGTGAGCTCGCTGTCGCTCACTCGCCGCTCGCCCAGCCCGAACGCGGCGCCGGCGGTCGTCTCGACGCTCGAGCGCGGTGCACGTGCCGCGAGGACCACCCCGAGGAAGACGTGCCGATCCGGCATCGCGGCCGCGTCAATCGCCTCCGCTCGATCGCGGACCCACCGCTTCCATTCGCCGGCACGGTAGAGGCCCTGCACGCTCTCCTCGTACTGAGCACCGGAGCTGGTCGACCACACGAGCCGGAGGTGGCATTCCTTGCCCGCGAGACGCGGCGCGATGACGCGGACGATCGAATCGACCTCCTGGTCGAGTTCGCCGTTGCTGAACAGGTCGGTGTTGTTCGTCGCGACCTGGAACCACGCGGCCGCGTCGGTCTGCGTGACGAGCAGCCCGTCGGCGATGACCTCGTAGACAGGGGCAGGTGCCGAACGTCCGCGGCCCATGCCGAGCAGCCGCCGGGTGTGGTCGATCGCCTTAACCATGCCGCGTTCCCTTCTTCGTCGGTCCCGCCAGAAGCGCGGCCGTTGCCTCGTACCCGAGCTGACGCACCCGGAATGTCTCTGCGGGCACGTCGGGCTCGACGGGGCCGGTGAAGTCCAGATCGCGTGGCTCGGCCTGCATCTTCCGGGCTCCCTGCGACACGCGATTTACGGCAACGGCGATGGCCGGGCGCGTGCGGTCGCGCAGGCTCAGCCGCTCGAGGCGAGACGGTTCGCGGGCACCGAGCGAGATGATCGGCAGATGCCCGACGAGCAGGTACCGGATCGTCAGAGCCACCACGGTGAGGTACACCCGCCGCGGGTTCGCCTCGGACGGCATGAACCCGACCATCACCACGACGAGACCGGGCAGCAACATCGCTGGTACGGCGAACTGCGGGGCGGCCCGGAGGAGACCGGTGACGCTCACGAGCAGGTACATGACCGGGAGCGTCGCGAGGAACACCAGCACGCCCAGCCCGGCCTCCCGGCGCCGGAACCCGTCGCCGAGGTCGATCCCGAACAGCTCATGCTGTCGGGCTTCGACGGTGAGGGCCTTGGTGATCGTGCGGCCGATCACTTGTCCGCGAACCATTCCGCGATGGTGTGCTTCCAGAGCCATCCGAGGATCGCCACGGACTGATCGGGGAAGTTGATGAAGCCGAACAGGACGACGGCCACGACGATTTCGGTGATCATCTCGCCGTAGCCCTTGCGCATCCACGCCATGAAGAGCCGGATGACGAGGGCTGCGACGAAGACGTTGCCGACGATCGTGAGGACAAGCTGCTGGAACGACACGGGAGGGGCCTTCTTTCTCGTTAGTTGGTGGCTGCGTCGAGCGTGGCGACCTGCCAGCGCGCACTGTCGCCGGCGGTGACCTGCGTGAGGGTGAGCCGGTAGCTCTGGGTGATGGTCGACTCCCCCGACTTCCACTCGACGGTCGCGAGGGCGTCGCGGGTGGCGCCGGATCCCGCGTAGACCACCCATGAGCGGACGTCCTTGAGGGCGTAGATCCCGCTGAGGCCCTGGATCTGCGCGGACGGAGCCGCGACGGCCGACACGTCGTCCTGCGTGGCGTACGCGGTGAAGAACGACGTCGCGTAGCCCGCGGTGCTGCTTGCAAGTGCGGCGTCCTCGTCCCGGTTCGCACGGGTGTCCGAGGAACCGGCCGGCCGAGGCACGGCGACTGAGGCCGGCTGGCCCGTCACCACCACGCGCCCCGCGCGAACCTCAACAGGCACGGCCAGAGCCTCGGTGCGCTGCTTTGCGGGCACATTGGCGGCGTCGTACGGCGTCACGACGGCGGTGACGGTGACCGTCGCGACCGTCGCCGACTGCGCCGCGACGGTGATCGTGGTCGCATTGGCGGCCGCCTGGTGGCCGTTGCCGTCCCACCCGAACTTGTCGCTGTCCTGGAGCCCCGGCACGTCCTGCGCAAGCGCACTTGACCGCCCGGTGGGGGCGTCGTGGTCCCAGGACAGATACGAGACGGCGAACCGCTCCCCGACAGCCGACGCGGCTGCATCGGGGAACGGCGCCGAGGGTGCCGTCGCCACCGGCGCCGCAGCCTCGGCTGGGTGCGTCATCTTGGCGACGCCCACCGCCCACGGCAGCCCGAGGAGCACGACGAGCAGAGCCCGGTACAGCCAGATGCTCCGGCCGGCACGACGCTCCGGGAGCGCCTGCCATGGAAGATCACCCGCTCCCCCGGCGGCGGCCTCGACCTCGGGTGTGGCCCCGACCTCGGGCGCCCGCAGCCACACAGACTCCCCACCGGCCTCTCGCGACTGAACCGCCGCAGCGCCCGTGGCCTCCTGCTCGCGGTACTTCCGCAGCGCGTCGACGCCGAGCAACTTGAGCACGAAGCGAGCCATCGGATTCGTCATGCTGACCCCATTTCCCCGGCCTGGTGATCGAACAGTGAGGCGAGCCTATGGGCAGCCGCCGACACCGGCGTTACCACGAGCATCTGGCCGGGTTGCCCGCTCGGGTGTGGTCGCCCCCGCGGGCCTATTTTTCCCCGGTCGGGGAAGGTCTTTCCCTGGGTGAGGAATGCGCGCCTGCGCCCATCGGTCATCGCCACTCCCCTCGCCTGCCCGCGGATCGCCGCCGTAGGATGAGTGTACCTGTTAGTTCAACCAACACCCAAAGGAACTTTGGACCATGACCGATCGCTCCGATCCCTCCGCTCCCGTTGAACTCCCGACGGACAGGCAGAATGGGCACATGCCAGCCCGCCGCGTAGTGCCCGAGATGTCGGCACGCGTCACGGCCATCCATCACGCGATCAGCAGCGCCGGCCGACTCACGGCCCTCCGGCACGTCCTGGAGAACCCGGGCACGACTCGCACCGAGCTCGTGCAGGCGACAGGACTCGCACCCCTCACCGCTCGCGACGCACTCACCGCGCTGGAGGAGCACGGTTACATCACCGCCGACGTCCAGGGCGAGCGCGTCGGCAAGAAGGTGCACTACACGGCCAACCGTCCCGCCATCGCCGAGGACGCGTCCGCGTTCCTCGGATGGCTGCTCCGCTAGCGCATCGTCAACACGCACGAAGGGCCGGTCTCGATAGAGACCGGCCCTTCGTCCAGGGCCCGGCAGCGGTATGCGACGGCCTGATGACTACAGAGTTACATTTCTACATTCCCACCTAAGTGCGTTCCATGGTGATGCCGCTCGAGCTCAGTGACAGAACGTCAGGATTCGATGGACTGCTTGACGTAGGCAGTCAGATGATCCTTGATCGTCGTCCCGTGCGCCGCCGTCCATGCCTTGTAGGCGCGTCTGAGCTCGGGCGTGACGTCGAAGGTGATGCGGGCCGGCGCGCCTTGGGCTTCCGCGTCAGGGGCGACGGCCGGTGTCTGCGCCTCGGGCGCGGTGGTCTGGGCCTCCTGTGCGAGGCCGGGGTCCGGCACGGCGTCCACGGCCTTGCTGAAGACGCGATCCATGTTCGCTCGTGCCATCACTTGTTCCTTCCGTTGGCCCAGATGCTCGTGAGTTCGAGCGCGAGGGAGGAGAAATCGCTGATCGCGTGGACGGTCTGCCGACTCTCCGGGTACGTGGTCACGACGCCGCCTGTCGCGGGGGCGTCCGAGTGGACGACGTACTGCCGAATGACGGTGCGGAGCCTTGGGATCCCCATGTCGTCGAGGCGCGCGATCGTCTCGTCCCGGCGCTTCTGCTGCGCCTCCTCGCGCCCCACGCGCGACAGCAGGACGCGGTATTCGAGACCGCGGGGCTCGATGACGGACTTGATGGTCCGCATGAGGGGCGTGACGCTCAACGGCTGCGGCTCCATGGGGACGATCACGAAGTCCGCGGAGTCCAGCACGAGGCCGGTCCGCTGGATCTCGCTTGGCGCGAGGCTGCCGGGGGTGTCGACGATGATCGTGTCGTAGTCCGATGCCGCGCGGAGCTGGGACAGAACCTCGGGTCGCGCGTCGTCGGTGAAGTCGAACGGCCATGCCGTCGCGCCTTCGGCTTCCGACGCCTCGGCCCAGTCCGTCGCTGAGTGCTGCACGTGGTCGGCGTCGACCACGAGGACTCGCGAGTGCTCGGCCGTGACGGCTGCGAGGTTGACAGCGATGGTGGTCTTCCCCACCCCGCCCTTCTGCTGCACGACAGCGACGATGCGCATGGCTTTCCTCCCGTGTAGGAAGCATGGTTCCTGAGAACCATGCTTCCCGTGTTTGTAGGTACCAGGATACCCGGAAACCCAACTACCTGGGTATGTACACACCTACATCTGTGGGTAACTGCTTTCCCGTGTACCCGGGCTGCTACACACCTGCATACCCGCATATCCACGAATGTAACTTTGCGGGTGTTGCACTCCGGGTAGCCGTGCGGCTGGCGCTAGGCGGGGGTCTTCTCGTCCTGGAGCTGGTAGACGCGCTGCTTGCTGAGTCCGAGCATGGCGCTGACGTCGGCCACGCTCACGTCGGCGCCGCGGAGCTGCTTGACGACGGTGCGGCGCATCGCTGCGGCGTGCGCCTGGGCGTTGCGCCCGGCCTCTTCCTCGCGCGCTGCTTCCGTCCACACGTCCCAGAGGTTGGCGACCGGGGGAGTGACGGTCACGTTGAGCTCGAAGGGAGCGGGCGGCTCGGCGTTCCACGCCTCGATGATGCCCTCGGCCTCCTCGGGGACCTCCGCGAGCGATCGGGCCTGGCCCACGGTATCGAGCTCGGGGATGCGGAACAGCCACCACCGGCCCTCGCGCCAGACGTCGACGTCGTACGTGTGTGCGGTCATCACTTCCACTCCTTCGGTACTTCAATGCCGAGGTTCTGTAGCTGGGTCAGGATGCCCGCCTGGACCTCCTTGTGCCCGAACGGCACGGACAGCTTCACTGACCCGTCGGGCTCGCCCCAGATCTCGTGGCTGCCCTTCGCGTTGCGGAGGCACACCCACCCGATCGACTCTAGGAACCGACGCACATCCTTCGACTTCTGCGGCTTCATGATTCTATTCTAGCCCGGGGTTGCTATACAAGACAACCCCGGGCTAGACATTTGTGGAGAACTTCGGCCGGGTGTCGGAGCGGCGGGGCGGTGGCCGGGTCGGGTGTCGGGCTGCCGCGGCTCCGTTCCGCTGCGCTGCACTGCGCCTTGCCCTGATGGGGGAGCGGGTCACGTCGATCACGGGGTCTGGGGTCGTGCGTCTGCGGGACAGGGGACTGTTGCCGAGGCGGCCGGCTCAGTGGTCTGGTCCCACAGCTTGGATTGTGGGCGGTGACATTGGGGGGTGAACGACGGCGGAAGGGCTGGGAATCCATCGGCGCTCTGGACCGGTGCTCTCGGAGACGGACGGCCGATCCGGGGTGCTGGCTGCGCACTTCTCACCAGGTCGTCGCTGCCCGCCGCGAAGCGGCTCCCCGAGCTCCCGAAGACGAGCGCCCCGTCCGCGAGCTCATGCCCGCGGACGAGGACGTCGGCGCGATCAGCGCGGGTCGGACTTGCGGAGCCGGATCCCTGCCGGCGGCCCCGGTGACGCCGCCACGAGCACGGCCGGCGTGCTCCCCGCGGCACCGGAGTGCTCCCAGCCGTCCGCTTCCCGCGTCGGCATAGCCGTGCTCGATGGGGGAGTGGGCGTGTCGCCGCTCGGCTCGGGTGCGGCGCTCCTCGCTGCGGCTTCCCAGCCGTCAGCTTCCCGGCCCAGAGCCGGGCCGGTCCCGCCGACATCGCCCTGCTCGTCGACCTCTGCCGCCCGCTCGTCGGTGTCCTGCCGCGTGGGGCGGTTGGCGTTGGTCGGCTCCGCGGTGGGTGGGAGTGCGCGGAAGGGGACGACGGCGCCGTTCTGGACGAGCCAGAACATGCCATCGGCGGCCTGGCGGACCGTCTGCGGGTGCAGTGTGTACGTGTGCTGGGCTCGAGCGGTGCCGAGCTGGTCCCCGGACGCCGCGCCGGAGGCTTCCATGCGCATGATCGTGCCGGCGTACTTGACCGCCTCCTCCGGGTCGTTGGTGCGGCCGATGACGATGCCCGCACCGGAGGACATGAGCCGGGTCTGCATCATCTCGTCGCTGGACATGCCGGCGACGGACTGAGTGGCCGCGATGAGACCGACCCCGAGTGAGCGGCCGGTCTCTTGGATGGACGCGACGAACTCCGCCGGGTCGACGTCGACGCCGCCAAGCTGCGCGAACTCGTCGATGATGACCACCAGCGGGCTCTCGTCGCCGCTCGCTGCCCGCCGGGTGATGTGCTGGCGGAAAGCGAGCAGCAGCAGGTCCGCGAGCTGCTTCTGTGCGTTGTCGGAGGGCGTGATCGTGACCGTCGTGAGGTCGGCCGCGAGGTCGTCGAAGGACCATCCGTCCTCGCTGATGAGGTGTCGGAGGTCCTCGTAGTGGAGCTCGACGTCGTGCAGCGCGGCCTGGGCCATGGGCGGGGAGTTCTTCACGGGCCCCGACGTGTCCCGGAGCGCGGCGAGGTCGTAGCGGTCGCTCACGTACTTGCCGGGGTTGTGCGCTCGCGCGCGGAGGTCGTCGAGCGACGTCACCGGGCTCTGCTTCTGGAGCTTCTGCATCGCCGATCGAGCGCGCTTGCGGTAAAACGCCCCGTCTCCGTCGGTCTGCGGGAACAGCCGGGTGATCCGGTCTGTGATCTCCGCGCTGGTGCCGTTGAAGAGGTTGAAGGTGGCCGGCGCGTGGGTCGTGTGCCCCGCGGCCTCGGCCGCGGCGCGGAGCACAGCGGCGTCGCGCGGGTTGCCCTTGCCGTCGAGGAACACCACGCGGAAGTTCTGCTGGAGAAGCGCCAGCATGATCTGGAACAGCAGCACGGTCTTGCCCTGCCCGGACTCGGCGATCACGATGAGGCGCACCTGGCCGGCCTTCTCGGGGACCGTGACCCATGTGTTCCCCCGCTCCTGCCACTGCCGCACTCGTGTGCGGTCGCGCATGCGCTCCTGAACGGACCGCACCGTCGCCCGGATGACCGTGCCGACCGCCACGCGGCCGCTGTCGAGCGTGTGCGGGCCGTAGATGGGGGACTCGGTGAGCCCGACGACCTCGTGTGACTCGATGTCCAGCTTCACGCCGATCCGGGACGCGGCCGCGAGGTCGGCGGCCTGCGTCCGCGCCTTCTCGATGTCCTCCTGCATGGTCACGTCGTCGATCTGTCGCCGGCTCACCGCACGAGCGAGTCGTCGGCGCTTCCACGCCCATCCCGCCGGGATCAGCAGGGCGCCGACGACGACGTTGACGAGCCAGACGGGGACGTAGTGCCCGAGCCACTGCGCCGGGCCGTCGTCGGATCCGAGGCGCGCGGCCACCCACCCGGAGACGTGCGCCAGCTCCCATGCCGCCACCGCGGCCACGAGCAGCGTGCAGGCGGTGACGGTGCGCACCCACCAGCGGGGGACGGTCCAGTAGCGCGCTTTCATCGGCAGGACCGCGGGCGTCAGGGCGTTCACGACGACCGGGACGACGCCGAATCCGACAAGTATCACCGCAGTTCGAACGAGCTTGTTGCGAACGTCTTTCCAGTCAGTCTCGGGCTTTTTCCCACTGTCGTTCTTCGGACTCATCGCATCCACGCCCCAATCCCGTCCACAGGTGCATTTCCCGACACGTACGGCTGTGTCGCGTCGAACAGCCCGGGCGGGTATTCCTCACCGATCCAGGCCCCATCGCGCCCGAAGAGATCCACGACGAGGGTGCGCGGAGCTATGTCCACGCCCACTCCCTTCGTGAGCGCGTCACGCACAACACGGCCGGCGTCGCTCGTGCACAAGTACACGACCCGCATTGTCGGATCGTCCTTCATCCGGTCGTAAAAGTCCTCGAATATCTCGAAGTACCGGGTCCGCCGCTTACCCGTCATCTCCACCTCGACAAGATCCGTGACGCCCGACTTGTACGCGACCCCATCGGCCTCGTGCAACGTCGCCGCACGGGTCAAGTCGCGATTCCAGCTCCAATTCGCGTGAAGGTACCGCGCCGAGATGACGGACACCATCAGCTCATGCCGCGTCGTCTGCCGCAACAGGTCCGGAGCCCGCTTCTTGATCGCCTTGGGCGTCGCCCACAGCATCGTGCCGCGGAACGGGGGAACCCGGCTCCGCTCCACCATCCCGAGCTCCTGCATCCGCCGCACCCACACGAACGCCTGGTTCCTCGACACCGGACCCGACGACTCGTTCAACGCGCCGAGCACCCACCGGATCCCGTCCATCGTCGTCACGCGAACGATCGAGAACCACTCCAACACCTGGGCATCTCGCTCAGTCAGACGAACGCTCATCCGGGCCCACCTCCGTCCTCGACGAGGAGGTGACCACCGCTGTGGAGGGCAAGGCTTCGTGGAGCGCAGCGGAACGAAGCCGCGGCAGCACGATGCCCGACTCGTCGCCCCGGATCGCTTCCGACAGCCTCGAGAGCCCGGCCCGGAGCCATGCGCCCGCCGGACCCCGGCTGCTCCACGCACCGGCGCTCCTGCTCGTCGGCACCCCACGAGAACGCTCCTGGCCCTCGTCAGCCGCACCACCTCGACAAGCCACGCCTGCCCAACCCGACCACCTAGGAAACGCACCATGCCCGCCCAACGCAACCCCCTTACGCTCTTGCTTCTCTCCATCCTCTCACTTTTCGGTTTTGCCCCGTCCCCGCGCTCCACCCTTTACTCCCCAACCTCCCACACACTGAGGAACGAGGTGCGTGGGAGGTTGGGGAGCGGCGAAGCCGGGGTGGAGCGCGGGGACGGGGCAAAACCGGGTACTACCCCCTTACTTTGAGTAAGGGGGTGGCGTAAGGGGAA
>Ga0265797_10006370_pt1 | contig 16699 bp, 13 predicted proteins | sample P2T30metagenome_FD_192433 | JGI IMG/M metagenome (GOLD analysis project Ga0265797, IMG submission 192433) | Plant litter microbial communities from East Loma Ridge, Irvine, California - P2 T30 | ecosystem: Environmental > Terrestrial > Plant litter > Unclassified | place: USA: California...
CGCGCAGCCGCTGGTGCGCCTGCGTCGCCGACGCGGGGCAGGCGTCGGTCGGCGACTCAGGTGATGTGGCGCCTGCGCGTGGCGCTGTCCCGCGCAGCCGCAGGTTCGCCTGAGTCGCCGACGCGCGACGCGCGACGCGCGACGCCCGAGGCGAGCGCAGGCCACGCGTGCGGACGGGCGGACCCGCCGTCCGCCCCGCGGTCGCAGGGTCAGGACGGCGGGACCCGCCCGCCTGGGTGCAGCTCAGGAGGCGCGGCGCAGCCCCGCGCCCGCCCTCAGTGGGTCGACGGCTCCGTCTCGATCTCCGACCGGTCACCCGACCAGAGCGTGTGGAACACGCCGTCCTCGCCGACGCGCTCGTACGTGTGAGCGCCGAAGAAGTCGCGTTGCCCCTGGATCAGCGACGCCGGGAGGCGCGTGGACGCGAGCGAGTCGTAGTAGCTGAGCGCTGAGGCGAACCCGGGCACGGGGATGCCCGAGAGGGCGGCCTTGGCGACGATGCGGCGCCAGGCCGCTTCACCGTCGCGGACGGCCGCGGCGAAGTAGTCGTCCTCGAGGAGGGTCGCGATGGTGGCGTCCTTCTCGTAGGCGTCGACGATGCGGTTGAGGAACTGCGCGCGGATGATGCAGCCGCCGCGCCAGATCTTGGCGATGGCCCCCTTGTCGATGTCCCAGTCGTACTCGAGGGCGCCGGCGATGATGGCGTCGAAGCCCTGGGCGTAGGCGACGATCTTCGATGCGTACAGCGCTTTCTGCACATCGTCCTCGAACCCGTCACCGGCCTCCTGCACCTCGGGCCGGCCCTGCAGTGTCGCCTGCACGGCGGCGCGCTGGTCGGGCTTCGACGAGACGGCGCGGGCGAAGACGGCCTCGGCGATTCCGCCGACCGGGACGCCGAGTCCGACCGAGTTCTGCACGGTCCAGACGCCGGTGCCCTTCGAGCCGGCCTCGTCGACGATCGAGTCGACGAGCGGGCCGCCCGTCTTGGCGTCGACCTGACGGAGCACCTCGGCGGTGATCTCGATGAGGTACGACTCGAGCTCGCCCTTGTTCCATTCGTCGAAGACGGCGGCGATGGCGGCGGGTTCGTGGCCGCCGACGCGCCGCAGCAGGTCGTACGACTCCGCGATGAGCTGCATGTCGGCGTACTCGATGCCGTTGTGGATCATCTTGACGAAGTGCCCCGCGCCGTCGGATCCGACGTGCGTGACGCACGGCTCGCCCTCGGCGACCGCGGCGATGGACGACAGGATGGGGCCGAGCGTCTCGTACGCCTCCTTCGAGCCGCCGGGCATGATCGAGGGCCCCTTGAGGGCGCCTTCCTCACCGCCCGAGATGCCGGCACCGACGAAGTTGAGGCCGCGGTCGCGCAGGGCTGCCTCCCGCCGGCGGGTGTCCTGGAAGTTCGCGTTGCCGCCGTCGACGATGATGTCGCCTTCGTCGAAGAGATCGGCGAGCTGGTCGATGACGGCGTCGGTGCCGCGCCCGGCCTGCACCATGATGATGGCGGTGCGGGGCTTCTGCAGCGAGGCGGCGAAGTCCTCGATCGTCTTCGAGGCGATGAATCCGGCGTCGCCGTGCTCGGTCATGAGGGTGTCGGTGCGCTCCGGCGAGCGGTTGTAGACGGCGACGGTGTTGCCCTCACGGCTGGCGAGGTTCCGCGCCAGGTTCGAGCCCATGACGGCGAGTCCGACGACTCCGATGTTCGCCTGTGCGGTGGACGTCTCTGCTGTTCCCTGTTCGGTCATGTCGACTCCTTCTCGGGGGTGGGTGTCCGCAGACTATTCCTCCGGCCCGGGTGCCCGACGGGTACGGTCAGGGCCCCGTGACGCGGCCGCGCCTAGGCTGGTCGCGACCACCGCCCCGAGCCCGAAGGCCACCCGTGACCGACATCCTGAGCCCGCGTCCGTTCCCGCCCGTCGTCGTGATGGGGGTGTCCGGCTCGGGCAAGTCGACCGTGGGCGAACTGCTGGCCTCGGTCACGGGGGCGCCGTTCGTCGATGCCGACGACCTCCACCCCGAGGCGAACCGTCGCAAGATGGCCGAGGGGCGGCCGCTCGACGACGACGACCGGGCACCGTGGCTGACGATCGTCGCCGACCGCATCCGCGACGCCGGCGACGAGTCGGTCGTCGTGGCGTGCTCCGCGTTGACGAGGCGCTATCGCGACGTGCTCCGTCAGGGCGACCCGCGCCTCCTCTTCGTCCATCTGACGGGTGTGCACGAGCTCGTCGAGCGGCGGCAGAAGGCGCGCAAGGGGCACTTCATGCCCTCGGGTCTGATGCGGTCGCAGTTCGCCACCCTCGAGCCCCTCGCCGACGACGAGGCCGGGTTCGGCATCGACGTCGACGCGACGCCCGACCGGATCGTGGCCGATGTCGTCGTGCGTCTCGAGAGCGAGCACGGCGCCCGCGCAGACGCCTGAGCCGAGGAGGCGCGGGTTGGCGACACGCCCGGGGCCCGTGTAACCTCGGAAGCTGAACTTCGGCGAGGGATGCGAAGGCATCCGTTATCGACGCGGTAGGCAGGCGCTCAGTCTCGTACGGGCGGGTTCGACAGAATCCGTCACCTCACGGCTGCGGGGTCTTTCCTCACGCGATACGCGTTCGAGTTGAAACCGACCACACATCCGGTCCGCCCTCGCGGCGGCCACAGAAGGAGACACACATGTCCGACGACAACAAGCTGTCCGCGCTCGTCCGCACGAGCTTCGGCAAGGGCGCCGCCCGCAAGATCCGCGCCAACGACATGATCCCCGCGGTCATCTACGGTCACGGCACCGACCCCCAGCACGTGACCCTCCCCGGTCACGAGACCATGCTGATCACGCGTCGTGCGAACGCCGTCATCACGCTCGACATCGAGGGCACCGACCAGCTCGCGCTGGTGAAGGACATCCAGCGCGACCCGGTCAAGCAGACCATCGAGCACATCGACCTCATCGTCGTCCGCAAGGGCGAGAAGGTCAGCGTCGAGGTGCCCGTGCACGTCGAGGGCGAGTCGTACCCCGGCACCATCCACGTGCTCGAGCTCAACGCCGTCGAGCTCGAGGTCGAGGCGACCCACATCCCGCAGAGCGTCGTCGTGTCGATCGAGGGCCTCGAGGAGGGTGCGCAGATCACCGCCGCCGACCTCGTCCTCCCGAAGGGCGCGAACCTCGTCAGCGAGCCCGAGACCCTCGTGCTCGCCATCTCGGTTCCCCAGCTCGACCTGACGACCGACGCCGTGTCCGACGAGGACGGCGAGGCCGCTCCGGCCGAGGGCGACGTCGACTCGATCGAAGACGAAGAGCGCTCCGAGTAACACCCCCTGCCGGCGCAGACCCACTGAAGAGACGACCGACGAACGATGGCATCCGACGATCAGTGGATCGTGGTCGGGCTCGGCAACCCCGGGCCCGGCTACGCCGGCAACAGGCACAACGTCGGGCAGATGGTGCTGGCCGAGATGGCCCACCGTCTGTCCGCCCGCTTCACGAGGCACCGCACCGACTCGACCGTGGCCGAGGGGCGCCTCGCGCCCGGTGCGGCGCGATTCGTTCTCGCGAAGCCGAACACGTTCATGAACCTGTCGGGCGGGCCGGTGCAGGCGCTCCTGCGGTTCTACGACCTCGACGTGTCGAGGCTGATCGTGGTCCACGACGAGCTCGACATCGACTTCGACACGATCAAGCTCAAGCACGGCGGCGGTCACGGCGGCCACAACGGCCTGCGGGACATCATCGCGGCGACGGGCTCGAACGAGTTCACCCGGGTGAGGGTCGGCATCGGGCGACCTCCGGGGCGCCAGCCCGCCGCCGACTTCGTCCTGAAGGACTTCGCGGCGGCCGAGCGGCAGAATCTGCCCATCCTCCTCGCCGATGCGGCCGACGCGGTCGAGATGATCGCGTCCGAGGGGCTGACCGCCGCGCAGCTCAGATTCCACACCGCCAGAGACTGAGGGCGGCGCTCCGCTCGGAGCGTGCACGAGTACCATCTGTCGGGTGATACTCGCGGGCTTGATTCCGGCGCTTTCGCGCGCCTCCACCTTCTCGGCTGCCCTCGACCGGCATGGCCGAAGCACCGACTTCTCCGTCGTCGACGGTCTGCGCGTGCCGCTCCTCGCCGGGCTCCTGTCCCGCCGGGAGGGGCCGCAGGCGCTCCTCGTCGTGACGGCCACGGGGCGCGAGTCCGAGGCTGTGCGGGGATCGCTGTCGAGCTTCCTGCCCGAGGCCGAGATCATCGAGTTCCCCGCGTGGGAGACCCTGCCCCACGAGCGTCTCAGCCCGAGCGCCGAGACCGTCGGGAAGCGGATCCACGCGCTGCGCCGTCTGGCCGCGTGGCAGGCGCAGGCCGCGGCCGAGCCCCAGGCGACCAGGCCGATCGTCGTCGTGGCCGGCGTCCGGGCGGCGCTGCAGCCGCTGGCCGACAATCTCGCGTCGATCGATCCGGTGGTGCTCACGGTCGGCGATCGGGGTCACGACCTCTCGGCCATCTCGGTCCGGCTCGTCGATCTGGCTTACGCCCGGGTCGACATGGTGACCCGCCGCGGCGAGTTCGCGGTGCGGGGCGGCATCCTCGACGTCTTCCCGCCGACGGCGGAGCACCCGCTGCGGGTCGACTTCTTCGGCGACGAGGTCGATCAGGTGCGGCGCTTCTCGGTGGCCGATCAGCGCAGCCTGGACGGCGATGTGACGACGGTGGACCTCCCGCCGAGTCGCGAGATGCTGCTCACCGAGCAGGTGCGGCAGCGTGCCCGCGAGATGCAGCACGAGTTCCCGAGCCTGGCGCAGATGCTCGCCAAGATCGGCGAGGGCATCCCCGTCGAGGGCATGGAGTCGCTGGCCCCCGCGCTCGTGCACGGTCTGGTGCCCCTCACCCATTACCTCCCCGCCGACGCCTCGATCGCCGTCCTGTCGCCCGAGCGGGTCGTCTCGCGGGCCCGCAGCCTGGCGGAGACGAACCGCGAGTTCCTGTCCGCCGCCTGGAGCGCCGCGACGGCCGGCGCCGAGGCCCCGATCGACCTCGACGCGGGCGACTTCATCTCCCTCCGCGACCTCCGCGACTCGGCGGGCGATCGCGCCTGGTTCAGCATGAGCACGTTCGACAGCGGCGAGGTGCTCACGGACGACGAGGCGATCGCGTCGGCCGGCGACTACGTCCGTCTGGCGGCCGACGCGGTCCCGAGCTTCAGCGGTCATGCCGAGGGCGCTCTCGATCACGTCGTGTCGCGGCTCGGCGACGGGTGGAGCGTCGTCGTGACCTCCCGCGGGGTCGGCCTCGTCGAGAGGGCACGCGACGTGCTGGCCGAACGCGGCGTCGCCGCCCGGCTGCACGAGTCGCTGCCCGACACCCTCGAGCCCGGGGTGGCGCATCTCGTGGCGGGCGGGGTCGAGGCGGGCTTCGAGATCCCCGAGGCGAAGCTCGCGGTGCTCGGCGAGAGCGACTTCTACGGTCGTTCCGCGAACTACGACTCCCGTCAGGTCACGAAGCTCGCCAGTCGTCGCAAGAACGTGGTCGATCCCCTGCAGCTGAAGCCGGGCGATGTCGTGGTGCACCAGACGCACGGCATCGGCAAGTTCCTCGAGCTCACCAGCCGCGAGGTGAGCACGGGCGGCAAGAACGCCGTGAAGAACAGCCGCGAGTACCTCGTGCTCGAGTACGCGCCCTCGAAGCGCGGGTACCCGGGTGACAAGCTCTACGTCCCGACCGACCAGCTCGACCTGCTCAGCCGCTACGTCGGCGGCGAGGCCCCGTCGCTCAGCAAGATGGGCGGCAGCGACTGGGCGTCGGCGAAGAGCAAGGCGCGTCGCGCGGTGCGGGACATCGCCGTCGAGCTCGTGAAGCTCTACTCGGCGCGCATGGCGAGCAAGGGTCATGCGTTCCCGCCCGACACCCCGTGGCAGCGCGAGCTGGAGGAGGCCTTCCCCTTCGCCGAGACGGCGGACCAGCTGACGACCATCGACGAGATCAAGGCCGACATGGAGCGCCCCATCCCGATGGATCGCCTCCTCTCGGGCGATGTCGGCTACGGCAAGACCGAGGTCGCCGTCCGAGCGGCCTTCAAGGCGATCCAGGACGGCAAGCAGGTCGTCATGCTCGTCCCGACGACGCTGCTCGTGAAGCAGCACTTCGACACCTTCTCCGATCGGTTCGCCGGGTTCCCCGTGCACCTGCGGAGCCTCAGCAGGTTCCAGAGCGCGAAGGAGAGCCGCGAGACGATCAAGGGGCTCGGCGACGGCACCGTCGACATGGTCATCGGCACCCACCGCCTCCTCAGCGAGGGCATCGCGTACAAGGACGTCGGCCTCGTCATCATCGACGAGGAGCAGCGGTTCGGCGTCGAGCACAAGGACGCCCTGAAGAAGCTCAAGACCAACGTGGACATCCTCGCGATGTCGGCCACGCCCATCCCGCGCTCCCTCGAGATGGCCGTCACGGGCATCCGCGAGATGTCGACCCTGACCACGCCGCCCGAGGACCGCCACCCGATCCTCACCTTCGTCGGGCCCGAGAGCGACCGGCAGAAGGCGGCGGCGATCCGGCGCGAGCTGCTCCGCGAGGGGCAGGTGTTCTTCGTGCACAACCGCGTCTCGAGCATCAACCGCGTCGCGGCGCAGATCGCCGAGCTGGTCCCGGAGGCGCGGGTGGCGGTCGCGCACGGACAGATGGCCGAGTCGTCGCTCGAGCAGGTCATGGTCGACTTCTGGGAGCGCAAGTTCGACGTGCTCGTCTCGACCACGATCATCGAGACCGGTCTCGACATCGCCAACGCGAACACGCTGATCATCGATCGCGCCGACAAGTACGGCCTCAGCCAGCTGCATCAGCTGCGCGGCCGGGTGGGTCGTGGTCGCGAACGCGGCTACGCGTACTTCCTCTACGACGCCGAGCGTCCTCTGAGCGAGACCGCTCAGGATCGGCTCGAGACCATCGCCGCGAACAACGAGCTGGGCGCCGGCATGCAGGTGGCGCTGAAGGACCTCGAGATCCGCGGTGCCGGCAACCTGCTGGGCGGCGAGCAGTCCGGTCACATCGCCGGAGTCGGCTTCGACCTGTATCTGCGGATGATCGGCGAGGCCGTCGGGGCGTTCCGCGGCGACGTGGCCGAGGGGCAGACCGAGCTGCGTCTCGAGCTCCCCGTCGACGCGCACATCCCCGACGAGTACGTCGAGAGCGAGCGACTGCGACTCGAGGCGTATCAGAAGCTGTCGACCGCGAGCTCGCCGACCTCGACCGACGAGCAGATCGATTCGGTGCTCGACGAGCTCACCGACCGGTACGGCGCGCCTCCGGCGTCCGTGCTCGCCCTCATCGAGGTGTCGCGCCTCCGCCGGGCGGCGCAGAAGGCCGGTCTCAGCGAGGTCGTCGTCATGGGCAGCAACCTCCGGGTGGCCGGTCTCGATCTGGCCGACAGCATGCAGGTCCGTCTGCAGCGCATGTACCCGGGTGCCCGCTGGTTCGCCCAGACGAAGTCGGTCAGCGTGCCGCTGCCCCGCCCGCACGGGGAGGCGCTGCCCGACGGCGAGCTGATCCGGTGGGTCGAGCAGCTGATGTCGGCGATCTTCGGCGCCGAGGCTCCGCGCCCGGCCGCGGACTCCGCGGCTGCCGCGGGCTGATCCGCCGACGATGCGACACGAGGAGGCGCGGGTGAGCGATCGCGACGAGCCCCGCGCCCCGATCGACGAGCTGGTCGGCGTGGTCGCCGCCCTCCTGGCCGACGAGGGCGGGTGCGAATGGAACCGGGCGCAGACGCACGAGAGCCTCGTGACCTACCTCGTCGAGGAGACCGCCGAGCTGGTCGAGGCGATCGAGGAGGGGACCTCCGCCGACCGACGCGAGGAGCTCGGCGACGTCCTCTACCAGGTGGTCCTCCACGCGGCTCTGGCCGAGAGGGCCGGGGCGTTCGACCTCGACGACGTCGTCCGCGATGTGATGGCCAAGACGGTGCGTCGCCATCCTCATGTCTTCGCCGCCGACGAGGCGCACGGCGTCGACGACATCATCCGGCTCTGGTCGGCCGCGAAGGCTCGCGAGAAGTCGCAGCGGACGAGCGCCTTCGACGGCGTCCCCCGGGGACTGCCCGCTCTGGCACGGGCGCAGAAGATCGACGGGCGACGGCGGGCGGCGGGGTTGGCGTCCGTGGAGCACGCCGCGACGGGGGAGCCCACCGGTGCCGGTGCGGATGCTGCGTCCCCGGTCGACGACGAGCTGCTGATCGGACGGGAGCTGGCCCGGTTGGTCGATGCCGCGACGGCGCGGGGGGTGGACGCCGAGCGGGCTCTTCGGCGAGCGGTCCGGGAGCGCGAGTCGGCTCTGCGCGAGGTCGAGTCGCTCGGACGCGGCTCCGCGCGGGAGGGGCACGCAGGAGGCGCGGATCACCTCGCAGGACGGTCGCCCGAGAGCGGGGCGCCCCGCCAACCCGAATAGGCGGGGCGCCCCTCGTGACCGCCCCCGAGTCGACTCCGATCGCAAGAAGGAGTCGGCCTAGTCGGTGTGGTCACGTTCGCGCGACCGGCACTCCACCGAGGGATCAGGCCCGGCGGGCCTTGCCGCGCTCAGGCAAATGTAGAGCTACAGCACCTAAAATGTCAAGGGTCATCCGACGAAACACGAAGTGATCGCTCGGATCGCACCCTGCCGGTGCATCCACGGACGCCGCGTGGCCTCCCGAGCGGCGTCGGCAGACGTCTGTTATGGTCGCGAGACGACGGTCGTGGCCGCGCAGGGCGTCCCGACCCGTCCGCACGAAGGAGTGGCATCTATGCCTCGTAAGCCCGATCCGACACGCAAGCCCGAACTGCTGGGCCAGATCATCGACCACCTCCGGTCGCGGAGCATCGCGACCGTCTCGTTCCGGACCCTCGCCGAGGCCCTCGGCGTGAGCACCTACGTCTTCGTCTATCACTTCGGGAACCGCGCCGAGCTCATCGCCGAGATCGTGCGCGCCGTCGTCGGTCGTCATGATCATCTGGTCCCGGCGGATCCCTCCGGACTCGACGCCGCCGGCTTCCGGCGTCACCTCGAGCAGTACTGGGACGAGGCCTCGAGCGAGCGGGGCCTCGACCTCCAGCGTCTCGAGATGGAGGCGGCGCTGCTCGAGGTCGTGGCCGGCGACGAGCCCGGCGTCGCACGGCGCGCGGGGGACCGGTGGCGCGAGACCGTCGCGGCGTGGCTCGTCGCCCAGGGGGTCTCGTCCGACGACGCCGCCGTCCGAGCACGCGCCTTCGTCGCGGAGCTCGAGGGGCTGCTGTACGACGCCGTCATCGGGGGCCACGCCGACGAGCCCGGCGCCGTCTTCACGCGCCGCCTGGATGCCGTCGTCGAATCGGTCGGCGCGTAGGTCGCCAGGTCGTCGGACGTCGGCCGTCGGCCGTCGGTCGTAGGACCTCGGACCTCGGTCGTCGACCATCGGTCCGGCGCGAGACGGAGAACGGGCCGGATGCACTCGGCATCCGGCCCGTTCAAGCGCCCTCACCGCAGGGAAGGTAGGGCACCGTGACCCGACGGCATGCAACCCGATTCACCCCGTCCGGTGGTCATATCGTACGTGGAATCTCACATGATCCGCAAGTCCACCTCGCGCGCCGCCACGACCCCGCGCCCCTCTGGGAGGATGGTGTCATGCCGTCACACGTGAGCCCTCCCCGCGGGATGCGGGACTTCCTCCCCGCCGAGAAGCGCCGTCGCGAGCGGGTGCTCGCCACCATCCGCGACGTCTACCGCTCGTACGGCTTCGACGAGATCGAGACGCCCGTCGTCGAGTCCACCGACTACCTCCACTCGGGTCTCGGCGGCGACAACGAGAAGCAGGTCTTCGCCGTCCTGAAGCGGGGTCTCGACGTCGAGGCGCTCCGGGCCGCCGACTCGGCGCTCGCGCTGGCCGACCTCGGCCTCCGCTTCGATCTCACCGTGCCCCTGGCCCGGTTCTACGCATCCCACCGCTCCGAACTGCCGGGCGTCTTCCGATCCGTCCAGGTGGCCCCCGTCTGGCGCGCCGAGCGGCCGCAGAAGGGCCGCTACCGCCAGTTCGTCCAGTGCGACATCGACATCCTCGGCGAGGCCGGCCCCCTGGCGGAGGTCGAGCTGATCTCCGCCACCACGGCCGTCCTGTCGTCGCTGGGTCTCCACGGCACGTCGATCCGCATCAATGACCGGCGCATCCTCCTCGGGGTGCTCGCCCACTGGGGCACGCCGGCGGAGCTCACGGATCAGGCGCTGATCGAGCTCGACAAGCTCGACAAGCTGGGCGTGACCGGGGTCGTCGACCGGCTCGTCGAGATCGGCCTCGAGCGCGATGGTCTCGACGACGCCCTGGGTGAGCTCTCGACGGCCGAGTGGTCGACGATCACCGGCACCGCGCCTCCTGCCTGGCTCGATGTCGAAGCGGCCGCCGATCTGGTCGCTCTCCGTGACGCGCTGCCGGATGCGCGGCTCGTCTTCGATCCGACCCTCGTGCGCGGAATGGGCTACTACACGGGCACGATCTTCGAGGTCGCGCACCCGGACTTCGGGTACTCGCTCGGCGGCGGCGGTCGCTACGACGGCATGATCGGCCGGTTCCTCGGGGTCGACGTCCCCGCAGCGGGCTTCTCGCTGGGCTTCGAGCGCATCGTCGACCTGGTCGACGACGCCGACGCCGGTCGTGAGGGGCTCGTGCTGGTGCACGACGCGTCCGTGCCCGCGGCCGAGCTCGTGGCGCTGAGGGCCGGACTGCTCGAACAGGGGGAGGCGCGGGTCCGTCTGGAGCGCCGCGTCAAGAACCTCACGAGGCAGCTCGACACCCTCTCGGCGGCCGGTTACACGCGCTTCGCGTCGGTCCGAGGCGGAGAGGGCGTCGGCGACCTCGACGTCCGGACCCTGGGCTGACCACCGGCCGACCGTCACGCCACGGGGCGTCGCTAGGATTGCCGTGGACCTCGGTCCTGCGAACACAACGACTACTAAGGAGTTCTCCGTGGCAGCAATCGACGCCGTAGGCGCCCGCGAAATCCTCGACTCGCGGGGCAACCCGACGGTCGAGGTCGAGGTCTTGCTCGACGACGGGACGGTCTCTCGGGCCGCCGTCCCCTCGGGCGCATCGACCGGGGCCTTCGAGGCCTACGAACTGCGCGACGGCGACTCGAGCCGCTACCTCGGCAAGGGCGTGCTGAAGGCGGTCTCCGCCGTCATCGACGAGATCGGACCGGCGGTCGAGGGCCTCGACGCCACCGATCAGCGCATCATCGACGCCGCCATGATCGAGCTCGACGGCACCGAGAACAAGAAGCGCCTGGGCGCCAACGCCATCCTCGGCGTGTCGCTCGCCGTCGCCCGCGCGGCCGCCGACTCGGCCGATCTGCCCCTGTTCCGCTACCTCGGCGGACCGAACGCTCACACGCTGCCCGTCCCGATGCTCAACGTCATCAACGGCGGCTCCCACGCCGACAGCAACGTCGACATCCAGGAGTTCATGATCCTCCCCGTGGGCGCGTCGTCGTTCGCCGAGGCCCTCCGCTGGGGTGCCGAGACGTACCACGCGCTGAAGAGCGAGCTCAAGAGCAAGGGCCTGTCGACCGGCCTCGGCGACGAGGGCGGCTTCGCGCCGAACCTCGACAGCAACCGCGCCGCGCTCGACCTGCTCGTCGAGGCCATCACCAAGGCCGGCTTCACGCCCGGCACGGACATCGCCCTCGGCCTCGACGTCGCCTCGAGCGAGTTCTTCACGGACGGCTCGTACACCTTCGAGGGCGAGAAGCGCGACTCGGCGTTCCTCGCCGGCTACTACGCCGACCTCGTCGCCTCGTACCCGCTCGTCACCATCGAGGACCCTCTCGACGAGGACGACTGGGAGGGCTGGGCGCACCTGACGAGCGAGATCGGCTCGAAGACCCAGATCGTCGGCGACGACCTCTTCGTCACGAACCCCGAGCGACTCGCCAAGGGCATCGAGGCCGGCGCCGCCAACTCGATCCTCGTCAAGGTGAACCAGATCGGCACCCTGACGGAATCCCTCGACGCGGTGGCCCTCGCTCAGCGCAGCGGCTACACCACGGTCCTGTCGCACCGGTCGGGTGAGACCGAGGACACCACGATCGCCGACCTCGCGGTCGCGACCGACGCCGGTCAGATCAAGACCGGCGCCCCGGCCCGCTCCGAGCGCGTCGCGAAGTACAACCAGCTGCTCCGCATCGAGGAGGAGCTCGGCGACGCGGCGGTCTACGCCGGTCGTTCGGCGTTCCCGCGCTTCCGCGGCTAGCGACTCCGGCGACCTCGTCGCCGTGTCGTCCGAGAGGCCCGTCCCGCATCAGCGGGGCGGGCCTCTCGGCGTTCCGTGACCGACGAGCCGGGGGCGTCGTCTACCCTCGGAGGCATGCCCCGAGAGTCGAAGAGCAGGCGTCTGCCCGTAGCCCTGCCCGAGACGGACTCCCCGGCCGGCGGCTGGCTCCGGTCGATCCGCTTCTCCGGATTCAGTCTGCTGATGCTCGTGATCCTCGTGCTGTTCGTCGTGGTGCTCGCGCCGTCGCTGCGGACGCTCGTCCAACAGCAGCAGCAGATCGCCGCGATCCAGGACGAGGTCGAACGTCAGCAGGACGATGTGACCGATCTGCAGGGCGACGTCGCGCGATGGAGCGACCCCGCGTACATCGAGGCGCAGGCCCGCGACCGGCTGCTGTACGTCTACCCGGGCGAGTACAGCTACCTCGTGATGGGCGACGCCACCACCGACGCCGAGCGGACGCAGGCTCCCATCAGCGACGAGCTGCAGACGCCCCAGGTGGACTGGATCGCCGCCATGACCTCGTCCGTCGTCGACGCCGGGCTGAGCGACGCCCCCGCGACCGAGCTGATCGCGCCCGACATCGACGGCAGCGAACTCCCGACCACCACCCCGACAGGCGGCACCCCGTGAGCACTCCTCCGTTCGATCCCGTGAGCGACCTCGACGTCCGCATCGTGACGGCGCAGCTCGGCCGTCCGGCGCGCGACGTCATCGGCATCGCCGCTCGCTGCGTCTGCGGCAACCCGACGGTCGTCGCGACCAGGCCTCGACTCGGCGACGGCACGCCGTTCCCCACGCTCTACTACCTCTGCCACCCCGGCGCCACGGCGGCCGTGTCGACCCTCGAGGCGAACGGCGTCATGGCGGAGTTCACCGAGACCCTGGCGACGGACCCCGAGCTGGCCGATCGGTACCGGTCGGCCCATCAGGCGTATCTCGCCGACCGCGAGAGCATCGAGCACGTCGACGAGATCGCGCACGTGACCGCCGGCGGCATGCCCGAGCGCATCAAGTGCCTCCACGCCCTGGTGGGGCACACGCTCGCAGCGGGTCCCGGCGTCAACCCCTTCGGGGACCTCGCGCTCGAGCGTGCCGGCTGGAGTCCCGACGTGTGCCGATGCCCCGACTACCTGGCCGAGGGCGACCAGGCCGAGCGCGCCTCCGGCGGGGGAGCCTGAGAACGTGCGCACCCTCCGCGGCGTGGGTGCGGCGACCGTCGGCGTCGTGCTGGTCCTGGGCGTCGTGCTCGTCCCGGCCGCCGGCGCCCGAGCGGACGCCATCCGCGACGACCAGTACTGGCTCGCGGACTACGGCATCGAGCAGGCCTGGCAGACGAGTCGCGGCGCCGGCGTGACCGTGGCGGTCATCGACACCGGCGTCGACTCGTCGGTGGCCGAGCTCGACGGCGCGGTGGTGGGCGGCACCGACGTCTCGGGCGAGGGGTCCGCCGACGGGCAGACGCCCGTGGGGGCCGACGACCCGACCCACGGCACGCTGGTCGGATCGATCCTCGCCGGTCGGGGGACGGCCCCGGGCGACGGCGTCATCGGCGTGGCGCCCGAGGCCGAGCTCCTCTCCGTCTCGGTCGGCTTCGGCTCCGACGCGGTCGACTCCGACACGCAGATCGCCGAGGCGGTCCGCTGGTCGGTCGATCACGGGGCGGACGTCATCAACATGTCCCTCACCCGGAACACCCTCGACTGGCCCACGAGCTGGGACGACGCGTTCCTCTACGCGATGGAGAACGACGTGGTCGTGGTCGCCGCCGCCGGCAACCGCGGCAGCGGAACCACCGAGGTCGGAGCGCCGGCGACCATGCCCGGGGTCCTCACCGTGGCCGGCGTCGACCGGATGGGCACGGCCAGCTTCGACGCCTCGAGTCAGGGCATCACCATCGGGGTCGCGGCCCCGAGCGAGAAGCTCGTCGGGGTCGGGCCGGGCGACGTCCACTACAGCTGGAGCGGGACGAGCGGCGCCACGCCGATCGTGGCCGGGGTCGTCGCACTCGTCCGCGGTGCGCACCCCGACCTCGACGCGGACGACGTCATCAACCGCGTCGTCTCGACGGCGACCCCGCGAGGGGCCGTCACGCCCGATCCGCTCTACGGGCACGGGCTCATCGATGCGGCGGCCGCGGTCGGAGACCCGGTGCCGAGCGTCGACGTCAATCCGATGGGAGACCTCGCCGAGTGGATCCGCCTGCACCGGCGGGCGGAGCTCCCGGCGACGACGCCCTCGACCTCCGCCGAGCCGGCGCCCGTCCCCACTCCGCGGGTCGACCGCGACGATCGCCTGCAGGCGCTGGTGCCGACCGTCGAGACGATGCGATCGACGGGCATCCCCCTGATCGTCTACGGCCTGTTCGGTTCGGCCCTCGCGGCGGTCGTCTGGGGTGCCGTGCGCCAATTCAGGAGAAGACGCCACCAGGAGTAAGGTCGTCTCGGACAACCCACCTCAAGGAGATCATTCCCCGTGCCCAAAATCCTGATCGTCGGCGGCGGCTACGCCGGTTTCTACACCGCCTGGAAGCTCGAGAAGTGGCTGCGCAAGGGTGAGGCCGAGGTCACGATCGTCGACCCGCTGCCCTACATGACCTACCAGCCGTTCCTGCCCGAGGTCGCGGCCGGCTCGATCGAGCCCCGTCACGCGGTCGTCGCTCTGCGGCGCCACCTCAAGAAGACGAACGTGGTCACCGCGAAGGTCACGAACGTCGACCACGCGACGAAGACCGCCACCATCACGCCCGAGGTCGGCGACGCCTGGACGATGGAGTACGACCAGGTCGTCATGACGGCCGGCGCCGTCTCGCGGACGTTCCCGATCCCGGGCGTCGCGGACGAGGCCATCGGCCTCAAGACCATCGAGGAGGCGGCGGCGATCCGCGACAAGCTCCTCACGAACTTCGCCAAGGCCTCGAACCTGCCGGCCGGCCCGGAGCGCGACCGCCTCCTGACCGTCGTCGTGGTCGGCGGCGGCTTCGCCGGCATCGAGGTGTTCGCGGAGCTCCGCAGCTTCGCCAGCGATCTGCTCAAGAACTACCCGGGTCTGACCGTCGACGACACGCACTTCCACCTCATCGAGGCCATGGGCCGCATCATGCCCGAGGTCTCGCTCGAGACGAGCCACTGGGTGCTGAAGAACCTCGCCGAGCGGCAGGCCATCGTCCACCTCGACACCCAGCTCCAGTCGGCCGTCGGCGGGAAGATCGAGCTCTCGACGGGCGACTCGTTCGAGTCGGACCTGATCGTGTGGACGGCCGGCGTCATGGCCAACCCCATGGTCCGCAACACCGACTTCCCGCTCGAGCAGCGCGGACGCATCACCGTCAAGCCCGACCTCCGCATCGTCGACGGCGAGACCGTCGTCCCCGATGCCTGGGCCTGTGGTGACGTCGCGGCGACCCCCGACCTCACGGGCAAGGGCGTCGGCGGCTTCTGCGTCCCGAACGCCCAGCACGCCGTCCGCATGGGCAAGCAGCTCGCGAAGAACATCGTCGCCTCGCTGCGCGGCGAAGCGGTCACGGACTACCGACACGAGAACCTCGGGGCCGTCGCCGGCCTGGGTCTGAACGTCGGCGTGTTCCAGAGCGGCAAGATCGCCGTCAAGGGGTTCCCCGCCTGGATCGCTCACCGCGGGTACCACGGTCTGGCCATGCCGTCGTTCGAGCGCAAGTTCCGTGTCGTGGGCGGCTGGTGGAACAACCTCTGGCTCGGTCGCGACATCGTGTCGCTCGACAACCGGGAGCGTCCGCGCGCCGCCTTCGAGGAGTTCGCCTCCCGTCCGAAGCCCGCAGCCGAGGCCGCTCCCGTCGCAGCCGCGCCCGAGGTGGGCACGCCGGCCGGCGAGCCCGGCCCCGTGTACGCCAACCCGGCCGACGAGAAGGGTGCGGCCGCCGAGACGGAGACCGTCGCCCCCGCGGCCAAGTAGCGCTTCGAGGCCGTTCGACGCACGACGACGCCCGCCCGCGGATCACCGCGAGGCGGGCGTCGTCGCGTCCACGCTCTTTGTAGGCTGAGACGCGGGCCCCCGTAGCCCAACCGGCAGAGGCAGGCGACTTAAAATCGCTTCAGTCAGGGTTCGAATCCCTGCGGGGGCACCACATGACGCTTCGCGTCGGCCCCCGCAGGGATCCGAACCCTGACGCGGCCCGACGACGCTGCGCGTCGTCCCCGTGCGGGGGCACCACATGACGTTTCGCGTCGGCCCCCGCAGGGATCCGAACCCTGACGCGGCCCGACGACGCTGCGCGTCGTCCCCGTGCGGGGGCACCACATGACGCTTCGCGTCAGCCCCGTGGGCGGTACGCCGGAGCGTGCCGAGGACGGTCTCCGCGGCGGGCCCATAGCGCGGATGCCCCGGCGAGCAGCAGGGCCGCGAGCGTCGCACCGATCGCGGTCGTGCCGGCACCGGCCGGGCCCGGCCCCCCGACGAAGACCAGCGCCGCGGCGGTGGCGCCGAT
>Ga0265797_10006371_pt1 | contig 16696 bp, 17 predicted proteins | sample P2T30metagenome_FD_192433 | JGI IMG/M metagenome (GOLD analysis project Ga0265797, IMG submission 192433) | Plant litter microbial communities from East Loma Ridge, Irvine, California - P2 T30 | ecosystem: Environmental > Terrestrial > Plant litter > Unclassified | place: USA: California...
ATCGTCGGTGTCGGTAGGAGGATGGGATGACTAGATCTGAATCATAAGCAAGCCATTGCGCCCTCCATTGACTCTGGATCTCCTCCTCCTTCTCCAGACTTTTGCTCGTCAATAGCAACATCAAGCCCGGTGTCGAGAACGCCCAGAGCCTTGCGACTAGACAAGCGGCGACGACCAACACACCACCGCCCGCAACGCTCTCTCGCCAACTACACCACGCTATCCCCAGCTTACCAACCCACCACCCCATCACTCCCACGTGATTCCCCATAGTCACCCACCCCGGTGCATCATTCGAAGTCGGCATACCGCCCGACAATTTACTCTGAACACCTCGATACCATCGCCCAAGTCGGCTCCATTCAAATGGCCATGTCTACCGATTTCTCTGCCTCGCCTGTCCCGGCCTACTATATCTACCGTGACGTTCCCGAGGGCCAGCTGTACGATGCGACAGCTCCCCTCGCTTTCTGGCCAGCCAAGGACTCCGATGAACTCTTCGACGCCTTGAGGGCCAAGTTCCCTCACCTTAAATCTCACGCTGATCGTATGCGCGATGCGACGATCGAGTACCTGCTGCAAGAGCGTGAGGCCGAGTCTCTCTCGGCAAACGTTTCTCCTGCGATGCCCACTCTATACGACTCCATGACCGACAACTCTCCTTGGCAGCAGTCGTGGCCATCAGTCTCCATGACTACCCTGAGCAGCCCCGAGATGACCAACCTTGCAACGCCTTCTTTCGATTACTCGCCAAAGCCTCAGATCCCGCACATGATCCGACAGCAGTCTTCGGCAGCAACACCCAGCGACGCCCAGACACCTGCGTTGGACTCAATGACTAGCGTTTTCAGCCTTTCAACAACCGAGCAGCCCAAGCAGCGAGTCAGGAGAAAGATGACTCCAGATGAGAAGGCCGACTACCGGAAACGCAGGATTGTAAAGGCCTGCGAGTCGTGCTCTAAGCGCAAGAGAAAGGTTGGCCTCCCTCATTCATTTAAAGGGAGCATCATGCTAACTTTTGCATAGTGTATCCACAACCAATCGGAGATGGAAAGTTTGAAGAAGACATCCAACGACAAAGCAACACACAAAGTCACCAAGCCTCGGTATGTCGAGACTCGTTCTCGCCACACAGACTGATCTAAGCTAACCAACAAAAACCACAGCCCTGCAAAAGCACCACAAGCTGCCGAAGTTTCATTCACCTTCGACCATCATGCGTCAGTTCCAAGTGACGTTTTCGCTACAGATGGACTCGGGGGTGCTTACGAAGACTTCACGCTGTTGTTCGATGACCCTACACTTGACTTCAGCTTCGACAACTTCATGCCATTCGACCCTGTGAACTCCAACACGAAGCCCGACAACTTTAGGCAATGTGTTCAGAACGCTAGCACGCAACACAACCCTGGACAACTTCACTGGGACGACTCACTTTCGCTGAACGTAAATGCGACAGCAAGCTTCTCATCAAGCCGAAGCCAGAGTTTCGAGTCGGCTAACAACGTGCCCGACTTGTTGATCCCTCACAGCGCCCAGATCACAAGCGGCCATGAAAGCCTTCGTCGCTGTGACCTAAGCGCTACACAATCAGATTCTTCGCTGACAAGTCGCGGTCGCATGGCCAGCGCGGGTCAAGTCGATGCGCACGGCATACAAGCTGCGGCCAATGCTAACAGCAACTCCAGCGAGATGGGCATATCTTGGCGTAGCAGTCCGCTACAGGTAGATAGTAACAACGCGGGAGGATCACCGGGCGAAGGTGCTCCACAGACGTACCATGATCGCGAGTCACAGCTACTGGCAGGTGGCAATCCGCTGGGCGAGACCGCACTTCGCAAGTCGGCGTCGAGCGTACTGAGATCAGCTGCTGGGACTAGCCCGCAGTCGAACTTGCGCCGCCACCGCACGCGCAGCGACGGAGTCTATGATCCCGCGCTACAGAGTGAGCTGTCGTCTATCTCCGCGACAACTTCAAGCACGAGCTCCAGCATGGAGCATACAGCAACTCTTGAAGGAAGACTGACCAGCCTGGGCGGTACCCCAGTCAGTCCACAGCTGTCACCTCATGGTAGTGTGAACAGCCAGACTGAGCCGGCAATCTCTAACTTGTCGCCGCAAACCGCTCCAACCCAACAGGCGAGAAGCGCACCTCTATCGAGCAGGATGCTCTCAAGATCATCGCCAGCAGTATCGACAACCGCACTGAATTCGCCGCGGGCATCAAGTTCTGGACTACAGCAGCACACGAGAGCACAGTCAGCGCTCCTCGCACGCTCATCACCGTTTGATCGTGTCGATGGCACACATGCACGTGCGACCGAACTCTTCCGCCTCAAGCATCGTATACCCGCCTCGCTTGACACCACGACAAATGCTACGGCCTTCGTTCCGTCTGCGGCCGACCTATCTGCTCAAGCCAACGGCGGTGCGTACCCGCGGCTTCGTAGCAACCCGTCTGCGAGCAACAATAGCAGCAGCTCTGTCAGCACTGCGACCCAACAACCGACGCGCACGACCCAATCCGTGCCGTCGACCACAGCCACCAGCAAGGCCACTGAAGCCAACGGTGCCCGCGTGCTCTTTACAGAGAGTGACACCAGCCGCTACAGGGATCACCACGGTAGGGCAGTCAACGTCGACGTTGCTGCTACTGCTACAATCACGCGCATGGCGTCTGATTACGCCCGTGTCGTCTTGGCTGTTCTCGCGCTCGGTGTGATGCTAATGTCGACTTCGATCTTCGCTCACCCAAGCTTCCTGCTGCTGGCGGTCTTACCATCAGTGCTTGCCGCCAGCCACAACTGGACTGCCTCTCCGGCCAGTTCACACTCGAAATTCCTTCGCGCCCTGGCCCCGAAGCGCGAGAAGCGTAACGCGTATCTCGCGAACCTCAGCCTGCACCGTCTAGTTGGATGTGTGTAGCTGAGGCCACTATTGTCGTTGACCAGCTCTGCGTTGGCCAACCAATTGTTTCACCACGTCGCAATTGCGATGTCTGTCTGTTTGTTTTTTTCTAGCGAGCGGAAAGAAAGGAAAGGAGATGGGAGTCCATGACCGCCGCATAGACTAGATCTGCGAGCGAGAGACGTACAAAAAGTTGTTATGACGAAGATATATACCTAATGACCACAACAACTGTTCGCTTGTACATTCTCTCTGATTCGAATCGTTGTGATGTTTGTTCTGTGATGTTCATGTTGTAATGCCTTGGTCTTCCTACCAATTGACTTTGTATCATGAACGTGTCACTTTCCCAATGTCATTGCTACTGCGCACGTTCTTCCGCAGCCCTGCCCTGTTGCCAGATCATACGCGGTTGGCACCTCGATGCCGGCAGTCCGCGCTACTTACTCTTCTATCAGAGAAGCTCGGAGACACGCCGGTGCTTCCGAGATTCGAACATATAGCTGTGCGACGGACGATCGTGCTTCCACACCAAGCTATACGCTTGTATTCAGATTGATCGTCATGCTTCCATTCGAACGGGAGCGTTTTTTTGAGATGATCTCCGATATTGTAGCGCCTCGATCATCCTTCCGTCAAGTCGAAGCAGGCTGAAGGATTGGCTGTCGGAAAATCTGGCTGCTGATTTACTATCCGGTGGAAGGAAGGAGGAGGAGGAGGAGGAGACATCCGGTCCGGTTGGCGGATCGGATATGTAGGTAGCGACATTGAGTGGATAATGACAAACGGGACTCGGATGCTAAGGATCACGTTTTTGCTCAAGTGGTTCGATGGAGGGGTGGATTGATCTTATGATAAGTACTTGGGGCCCTCAGTTCTCTCATTGTCGCCTGTTTGTACTCTACACATTCGGGTTCACCTCACAGACACCTTTACCGCTACCACCACCACCACCACCACCACCACCACAACCACCACAATGACAACAACCACTCCAACCCTCGAACCCAACACCCGCCCCGCCGCAGAAGCAATCCCCTACCGCGGCCCTCCCCTCCCCAACGTCCCCCCCGACCTCCTCGTCCCCAACATCCCCTACCTCTCTCCCTCAGCAATCCCCCAAGACCCCCGCCTCTGGGTCCCCCAAGCGCCGGGAATCTCCTTCCTCCCCCTCCTCCTCAGCGTCTCGCAAGGCTACTTCGTCAACCTGCTGCGCGTAACCCGGTCCGGGATCCTCTCGCGCCACCGGCACACGGGCCCCGTGCACGCGTTCACGCTCCGTGGCCGCTGGCACTACCTCGAGCACGACTGGTGGGCGGAGCAGGGCGGGTATAGCTATGAGCCCAGCGGGGATGTGCACACGCTGGAGGTTCCTGAAGGGGTGGAGGAGATGGTTGCGGTGTTTCATGTTACGGGGGCGTATGTTTATGTTGATCCGGCGGGGAGGCCGGAGGGGGTGGAGGATGTTTTTAGTAAGCTGCAGAGCGCGAGGGAGCATTATGAGAGGGTGGGGTTGGGGAGAGAGGTTGTGGAGCGGTTGGTGAGGTGAGAAGAGAGAAGGGGAAGGGGGGGGAATGGAGGAGTGAGATGTTTCTTTCTTTCTTTCATGGGTTCTGGTCGAGCAGATTCGATCCCCAGAGGGATGGCTCCCAAAGCCATGCCTGGCCACACGCGGCCAGATCGACTGGCACGTCTGTGCCTAGGGAGGTGTCCAACCACGGGCCACCGGCATCTCCATTGTCAGGTGGCGCTGAAGGAAACAATGCTTGAGAACGAATGTCAGCGAGTAGTCAATGGGTGCCAACAAATACAAAAAGAAAACGAGAACACTCACCAGTCTGAAGAGAATTTATGCCATCCAACAAATTAAGCTCCACCGGAGATTCCCACGTATTTCCAACCAGTGGGTCTTCCGCAAACATACCATGTCGGAAGTCCCTTACTGTCGTGTCACCTAACGGCTGCTGACTGCGCCCACCTACGCTCCCAGAGCCGTTGCACGTATTTGCGAGTCGAGACGTCTCCGGATTCGCATCAGTAAGCACAGCCAACTCCTTGTCCAGAATGAGCCTGACAAGCTCTCCAAGGATCCGATGAGTCTGGCAAGCAATCGGCGTGTCGTTCTTGAAAGCACTGGAAGTGATCAAGATCTTGCGGATGGCTTTTTTGGCCTGTTGTGCTGCGAGCGATAGAGGTCTTGATAAAGCGACCGTCGAGAGAATCATGCCGGCGGTGAACAGATTGATGCCGAAGTAGGCCAAGGCGTGAGTGTTCTTTGCTATGCACAGGCAGTTTTTGAGGTCGCAGATGCTTGCGCTTCGTAGAGCTGACTCGAGACATCGTTGCGTGCTGGTGTCGTTGGCGGTGTGGAGGATTGAGTAGCGAGCAGTATGTGTGGTGCTCGTGGGAAGTTCTTGACCGGCGAATGGTAGCGGCGAAGGCGTTCTGAGCCGATCCGAAGCCTCTGAGGGCTTGGTTTTGTGAAGTAGAGGACGATGGAGAAGGATGAGTATATTGTCGTATGCAACCTGGAGCGCCAATGCTTGCAGCATGAGTGTTTCTTGTAGTGCTATCGAAGCTGGTTGCTCCTTGAATGCCTGAACTACGTCGAGCCGCAGTTCGTTGGGTAGCCCTTCGCGCCATTCTGAAAGACGTTTGTCTACGTCGTAGATGATGCGACTCGCCTGCTGATGAGATATATTCTGCGTATAAAGTTCCGTCATGATAGGCGATGAGATCCTGTAGAGCTCAATCTTGCACGTCACATACGTGAAAGCAGTGACAGCTTCGGCGCTGGCTCTTGAAGAAGGCTGCTGGCTGCTTGTGTCGTCAAAGTTCCTTGGCTCTGAGACTTCAAACTCGCCTTCCCGAATGCCACATGGATGGCCGTAGACTATAGAGGCAAACCTATCAAATATGAAAAGCGCCCACCACACGCGTTTGCGTTCTTCTTGCACTTCTTGCGCCAGAGATGGCCACGAGCTCTCCCGGTGCAAGCCTAAAGCAAATGCACACCGGATCCCCGACCCAAGAACCACGAATCCTAAATTGGGCCGCCCAGTGTAGAGGTAGAACGACCCGAGCAGTACGCAGACTTGCACGGACTCCAGTTCCGAGTCTTCAAAGAGGAACATCAGGTTCGCTTCGAGATGTCGCAGCGCTGCTGTTTGGAAGTTCTTTGCATCGAATCCCAGACGCGATGCATCATCCTTACTCATATACTTGCAACCCAAGATCCAGATGGTGAGCAAAAGCAGTGAGAATCGGGAGTCTGCTCTGCTCTGGATGCCACGAGGCATGAGACTCTCGTATCTGAGGCGAAACGATGGCTCGTGGAAAAGCAGCATGAACCAGTGGACAGCTTTCAGGTATGTGTCTAGTATGGCGTCCAAAGTGCCCTTGGGCGGCAGGGTGAAGTCAAAAAGCTGATATACCGGCGCTGCTTCTAGCTGCGAATGCGTGGAGCTACCTGGAAGCGCTGAGGTAGGCGTCTGGAGGACAGAGCTCGCACCGAAGTTTTCGGCCACTTCTTGTGCGATGCCGAAAGACGATGCTGGCGTACGGTAGAGAACGGCAGCATCGTGGGTGGAGGGCGGGGCTTGAGCAATATCCTGCGCAGAGCGTGTGTGGTGAGGTGTCCAGGAGTCTGCTTGCACTGAATGACTAGCACCATGTTCCGGACTCTGGTCTGTATTTCCAGATGTACTACCACTATAGTAACATGTCAGAGACGACCGAATATCCTAGTGGAGTGCTCGTCTTGCGGTTTTCTAGACCTACCCTGGGCCCGACCTCGAAACGCAAGGCTTCGACGCCCGCACACACAACGAGCATGGTCGTTCTTGATCGCACTTTCGAATCCATCAGTAAAATCCACCGCCTGCGTTACATTTCGATGGAAAAAAACAACTGACCCGGAGTTTCTGCTTGCGACACCTCTCACACGCTGCTCGCACGCGTTTGCGAACGCCGGAACTCTGCATTTTTCAGATTAGATCATGGTGAGGGGGCGGTTCGACGGGTTCGACGTGAATGCGCATATAGCCAGACTACGACTGACCGCGCTTTGTTGTGTTCGGTGACTAATCGATCAGTGGAAGCAGAAGATAAAAGGCATGATACATGTATTGTGCAGTGTCTCGAGACGGAAAAGGTTGGAAGAGAGAAAGCCCTAGATCACACCCGCGTTGCGTCGTCCGCAGATCTCGGCCACGTGGACGGATGATCAACAGATCGGATCAGGTACGAACACTATGTGATATTCGGTACTGATGATGTAGAATTGTGCTCAAAAATTATATATTGTGTTTTGAAAGCGTACAATCAGGGGGTACAAATACAAAGTAGTGATATCTTCGATCATCATCACTGATACCGATCGAAATCGATCGTGCTTAAAAGATACACATTCCATGAAGACAGGTTTTCAAAGCGAACATAGTACTATACAGAGCGACGAGTCAAGCGTTTTGATGCCAATGCACTACCGCGGATCAATCACATCCTTCGAATCGTCGTCTCAAACCCCTCCGGCTCCCTCCCAAGCAAGTCTCCCAGCAAAGGAGAAACACACGACCCCTCCCCGCGTCTAAACGCCTCAAACGACGTCGTCCACGGGTAAGCATAACTAACTCCCTTGTAAGTAAACCCGTCCACGTTCTCTGGAAACGCCGCATACTCCTCATTCGACACCTTCCGGATGCCCACCGGCGTCCCAGCAATCCTGCCGAGGACCTCGACAGTCTCGGCCAGCGTCAATGTCTGCTGCCCAGAGAGCAAAACGCGAGAGTTACGGTACTTGAACACATCGGGATTCTCAACAAACCGTCTGATAAGTCCCGCCGTGCCTTCGCCCAGCTCTTCGCGCTTGACCCACGCGATGCCGGGCCCGCCGCCGTCGTGCGGGATCCTGATCTCGGGTACGGGTTGCTTGGGGTCGAAGAAGGAGGTGTAGAGCGGGTAGGATTCGGAGTAGAGGCCTTCGCGGATGACGGTGTAGCCGAAGCTGGGGACCGCCCAGCTTAGTTGCTCGAGGTACTTTTCTGTGTCGAGGTGGGCGGCCATGACGTGGGCGATGGAGGAGTGGCTGCTGGGGGAGCCGGCGAAACCTAGGGAGCCGTACTGTGCAGAATTTAGGTCAGTTACACCGTTGTCATTTGCTAACGTTACTTAGCTCTTGTAATAGGACGCAAAGGCCTCAAACAAAGCTTGCTGACACAGTGGGAAGAAAAACTCCCGTCGGCATTCTTTCGCAAAGGAGGAGGGTAAGACGTACTGCGAGATTGTTAGCAAATGTTTCATATGACTAATGGTGTACCTGCCCTGAAATGTACCAAAGATGTACTTGACGCCACTTTTAAGCGCTGCGTCTATGGCGGCGCGGTGGCGCTGTGGGGAGAAGATACTCAGTTGGTATGGTTCTTGTGAAAGCGTTCAACATTGGCAACATACCTCTGTTCTGTGATGGTGTTCCACCGAAGCATAAGAAATCAAGAACAACGTCTCGATGCCATCGAAAGCAGTCTCGAGCGTAGCGCCATCGTCGTAGTCGGCTTTCCGGACCGTAGCACCAAGAGCTTTCTCGTCTGCGAGCTTCTCTGGCGAGCGAGCGATGAAGACGAGATCTTTGGCAGGCAAGCGGCTTAGAATGTGCTTGACCGTTCCGCCGCCAATGCCACCCGAGGCAGGGAAGATTCCGACTGTGTGTTGAGGCATGGCGTTGTGTGATTTCCGGAAACCGGCGTTTGGCTGTAACGGAGATTGAAGAGATACGGGACTCTACGCCGAACAAGGAGCATCAGGCAAGCATTTTGTACTCGATAGAAAGTGTTGCATCAAGCTTTTGGGAGGTGGAGCTGTCCAAGGTCACGTCAGCATCATCAGCGAAATTTTTCCACTGTCAATGCTGAGCAACCAGAAGGAACATGTTTTCCTTCGCTCAGAACATGACTGAGCCCTGCTTACACATCATTTGTGGTGTCGAGAGGGCAAGAAGTCGAGACAAGGCGGGCTTGACGCTTGAAGTGACGACGAATTGGACATCCGGTGGCTCGGAGTCGGAGAAAGTCCGATGTGCTTCCACCGGAAGCTGAACATTCTCGGAAGTCTCTCCATTATTGACGAGCCAGCACTTCGACACAGTCGAGCGAATGACAACTTTTTCCTCGCCATGACGCCAGCGTTGAAAGGTTTTTGATTTTCAGAGTTTATGGGCAGTGCGTGCGCTCGATGTTGGGAAATGCTGAGAAATCAGGAGAATGGCGGATGATCGTAGGAGACTGCCACTATACATGACGATATATAAGTAGCAGGCAGGCAACATGGCCCATGTTCTTCCGGAAGCATTCGCATACCTCCCTGCAATAACTTTCGATCTACTACCACCAACATGGCACCACAAGCAACACGAGATTCTCACCCAATCATGACCAATCTGAGATCAGCCCAGCCCTCTGAGAATGGCACTCACGAACCCGCTCCTGTGAACAAGGCAGCAGCCAATGTGCCATACTTCACGCCCGCTCAGATCCCAGCGCCAGGAACAGCATTGAGCGACCAGCCATCGGGCAAGCCGATACCAAAGCTCTTCACCCCCATCACGATCCGCGGCCTCACCATGCAGAACCGAATCTGGGTCAGTCCCATGTGCCAGTACAGCGCGCACGAGGGTTTTCAAACACCATGGCATCTCGCGCACTACGGCAGTTTGGCGCAGAGAGGGGTACGTGATTGGCCGTATCGTCAATGGAGGGTTCAAGCTGACCAAATGTAATGTAGCCCGGGCTGATCATGCTAGAAGCCACTGCCGTGCAGCCGAACGGTCGCATCACGCCTGAAGACTCCGGTATCTGGCTCGATGCGCACACCGACATGCTGAAACAGCACTTGCAGCTGGCACATAGCCAGAACGTCGCTATTGGCATTCAACTGGCTCACGCCGGCCGCAAAGCATCGACGGTTGCTCCTTGGCTGAGCTCGTCTGCCATCGCGACGCGAGACGTGGGCGGTTGGCCGGAGGATGTCGTTGGAACTACGGACGAGCGCTTCAGCGAGCAGACGCCTGTGCCGCGCGCCATCACTCTCTCTGGTATCGAGCAGTTGAAGTTGGATTTCATTCTCGCTGCGCAAAGAGCCGTTGCGGCTGGCTTCGATGTCGTCGAATTGCACTTCGCCCATGGATACCTGGTGTCGACTTTCCTCTCGCCGGCTGTGAATACTCGTACTGATGCTTATGGAGGAAGTTTCGAGAACCGGGCGCGCCTTGCTCTGGAAATCGTCGAAGGAGTCCGAGCTGCTATTCCGGAGTCGATGCCACTGTTCGTCCGCATCAGCGCCACGGACTGGTTGGAGAACAGCCCTGAATATGAAGGAGATAGTTGGACGGTAGAAGACAGCGCGAGGCTCGCTCTCCTCCTCGCAGAGCGTGGTGTCGATGTGTTGGATGTCTCGAGTGGAGGCAACCACAGTCTGCAAAAGCCGATTGGCGGGCCAGGCTACCAGGCTCCATTCGCGAAGGCGATCAAGAAAGTCGTGGGCGACAAGCTCTTGGTAAGCTCGGTGGGTAGTATCAAGACGGGCATCCAGGCGGAAGAGATCATCGCGGGAGGTATGGAAGAGGGTGACGTGCCGCTGGACTTGATCGCGGCAGGTAGGATGTTCCAGAGGAACCCTGGGTTGGTATGGGCGTGGGCGGACGAGCTGGAGACGTCGATTCAGCTGGCTCACCAGATTGGATGGGGTGTAAAGGGGAGAAAGAAGGGTACGTCGCAGAATGTGGTTTGAGATGGTTAGTCAAGCGGTGTATGTTCTGTGGAATATTACCGGTCGTTTGAGAGGGTTAGCAACTACATGTAGACGCTATCGAAAATGTCTGTTATCTCGTGCGTTGTCTTCTTACCGCACTGAAAGTCATTAATGTTGATTGGTAGAAGCTTTTTAACACTACCAACGAAGCTGAGCTTAATGACTTTGGTAGGCGGCGATGAGGCTCAAAATATTGATGGACGGCTGGGTACAGGATGGGTTGACACAGCGCGTGGATGGCTGCACGTGCGCTGACATGGATGCTGGAGTGGGATGTGTGGATGTCATCGCGCATGAGACAGATGCAGTCTGGTATTCACATGCTCCGTCACCATGCATGCGTGCAGCCTCGCTCGCCTCGATGCCTTTGCGATATGGTCGAAATTGGTGATGTGCATTCTCGGGCGGCTATTGCCATGACGTGCCCTCGTGTGGCTTTTGCTTTGCCTTGGTGGGTGGAAGAGAAACAAAGTTGCCGGCCCGTTGGCCAACCCAAATCCCACCTGTACACCTGCCGTTGCTTGTGCTTGGGCTGAAGCGGGATGAGGCTACGCAATCGCTACTCTATTCCACACTGCGAACCAGCCACGACCACGGCCACACTGTGCCTGCCTGCTATACTCCTCACTCACTCACTCACTTCCACTCTTCTTCCACGTGCAACTCTCACCGCTTCTGTTGTTGGTAGCATTCTTCTTACTGCGTTGTTGCGTCGCATCGTTTGCTCTCATCTCTACAGTACCAGCATCTCTCTTGCATCACACCCCGCCAGTCTCCACCTCCCACATGCAGCCCGGCTGAAACACTCATCATCGCTACCAACTCTCTCTCTCGTGACCTGCAACCGCACACCCACCCACTCACTCACTCACGCAGGCGCCCAACGCTTCACACTACCCTCCTCTCTGCCTCACCTTCGTGACTCTTGGTCGACACCACCGCACCTATCCTGTCGCCGCTAGCAGGCAGCTGCCTCGTCACCAGCCATGTCTCGACGCTACGCCGACTACGATGAGCGCGACTATGTTCGCTCTCGCTACGAGAACACCGAAATGGACATCCGCGAGTCCAGACGACCTGCTGCCACCGTGCTGTCTGACCGTCGCACCGAGCGTCCTGCCCGTCAGCCTGACTTCCTCCGCGAGGACTACGGCAAAAGCCATGCTGGCCCGCTGGTCATCCGCGAAAGGGAAAGGGAAGAGGAAAGCTGGCGGCCTCCAGCTCGACGCCGTAGTAACGAGACCGTGCGATCAAGACACCCTGCCGACGTTGAAAGAGAAATCATCATTCGCGAGCGCGAACGAGAGGACGACCGCAGACCGCCGTACCCAAGCAGCGAGAGAGGCGGCCGAATGGAGGAAGAAATTATCTTCAGAGATCGGGCTAGGAGCCAGGCTCCCAGCAAAGCACCTCCTTCGCGCGTGAGAGAGGAGATCGACATCAACATCCGTAGGGACGATGACCAGCGTGTTCGATCACCACCTGCCAGGAGCGAATATGCAAAGAGTGAGGCTCCAGCTCGGAGTGAATACCACGAGCGAGACATCGAAGAGATTCGTTTCAGACGTGGCCCTGGAGATCGACCGCCTCCTCCCCGTAAAATGGAGAAGGAGGAGATCGACATTGACATCCGCGAGCACAGAGGACGTGAGCAAGAGGAGATTGACATTCGCATTCGAGAGTCAGAGCGTCCCGCGCCTAGACCTCGCTCTCGCAGCCGGGGTGTACTAGTCGGCAAGAAAGAAGAGGAGTGGATTATACGTCGCCAGCGCTCGCCCAGTCCACCACCTCCACCCCGTGAGATTGAACGTGAGGAGATCATCATCCGCAGGAGAGAACGGTCTCCTACTCCAGAGCCACCACGAGAACCAACTCCGCCACCTCCTTCGCCGCCACCACCACCGGAGCCTATCGTTCGGCCACCTATTATTCAAGAGATCATCCATCACCATCGCCACATCGATCACGGTATTGAGCCTGCCCGTCAACCCACTCCTCCGCCTCCACCGCCTGCGCCACCAAGTCCGCCCAAGGAAGACAACCTGGAAATTGAGATCCATCGTTCCGGCACACGTAATGGCAAGCACTTCGACGAGGATATTATCATCGAGCAAGACAGACGCGAGCGTTCACGTAGCACCCGACCTCCTGAGCGTCAACGATCCCGCAGTGTCGCAACACGCCGCCCTCGTTCTCCCTCACCTCTCCCACCACCTGCTAGGCGTACATACGACGACGATGTAGCCGCAGAAGCTGAGTACTACATGCGCCGCGCCGCATCGCGTGGCTACCCGGGTGAAGCCTACGATGGCGCGACCAGAGATTGGGGACTTGTGGATGTCCCGCCAGGCACCGAACGCGTTCGCATGGATGGCAAAGGCGGCGGCAGCCAGGAAATCACATGGCAGCGATACAACGGCGACCGACGAAGCAAGTTCCAGACCGGTGACCGGATCTACGAAGGCGAGTTCGGTGCGCCGACCCCACGATCTCCTCCACCTGCTCCTCTCCCACCACCAGCTCCTGCGCCACAGATATCAGAAGAGATCCGAATCACGGAGCGCAGGATCACAGAGGGCACCTCAAAGGGCAAAACCAAGGACAAGATGTGGACCGAAGTCACCAAAGACCTGGTGATCAAGGAAGCAATCGAGGAAATGGGCTACGAGTACGAGGAGACGGAAGAATTCTTCTACGTGATCGAGTACCTCCGCTACGTAAGTTTCTGCTCTTGATAAGAACCCACTTGAAATCAAACACAACACAGCTAACCCCCACAACAGGAAGACGTCCTCCGCCTCGTCGAGCTGACCGAGGACATCCGCCGCGAGCGCCGCGAACGCATCCGCGAAATCCAGTGGGAGCGCGAGGAGCTCGAGCGGCTGCCGAAAATGCTGCCTCCGCCGCCGGTCCCGGCTCCCGCGCCGCCGCCGCCGAGGAGCGTGTACGAGGAGCGCATTTACGAGAAGGAGTACTATTACGACGTTCACGGCAAGAGGTATAGGCGTTGATTGGTTGGAACGAGTTGGGGATTAGCGTGCGTTTGTAGGTAACGTTGATGAGAGGGCTTCTTCTGTTTATGGGAAGGCTTTGTTAATAGATCATGATTGATGGTGATGAGAGAGACGAATGGACAGAACCTGAGAAGTCTTTGGGTATTCACGAACAGGGCATGAATTCTCTTGAATGATGATGGGTGCTAGTGTTCTTTTCTTTTCCTTCTCCTCTATACTTTAGCGAACGAAACATGGAACATACCTCATCTCGATCACGATGGAAGACGACTTCTTGGATTTTGTTTCACAGGTTTGGTTTGACTGCTTCGCTTTTTTGAACACTTGTGTGTGTATGGAGGAGGAAGTTTTGTCCCCTGCAAATACCAGGGAGACGGGAACGGTCTTGTGGGTATTTTGATGTCTACGTATAGTTCAATTGATGCTTGCTGTGATGACCGTAGGGCTGATGGCACGAACTCGAATCCTTCGGGTACGTGTATAGGGCAAGGTAAGGTACTCTATATACTATGTACTACTTATTACTTCAGGTACAGTGATAATATTGTGCATGTAAGACGGAATCCTACGCCACCGTCTTCCGTTCATCTTCGTCGAATATTGGATGATCTGGAGCCTCATATCTAGTCTGTATTTGGCGGGCTTGGAATGATGAGGTGAGAAAGATGTGTAATACAACTAGGTAGGCTGAAAGCTTGCATGTGCGCGTAACGGTTTGGCTTCCGCCCGTTGATACCAGAAGCTCGATTAAACACTCACCAATCGCCGGTGCACATACAAGCTCCTCTCTAGGAGAATGCAAGCAATGGTAAATCGGAATTTGGAATTGCTTTTCCACTTTCTCGAATGGGGGTCGCTGGCGTCACAGACTCTCCTCTCGCTTCAAAGGAGGGATCTGCGGCCTCGGCACGCAAAGCTCCAGCCATTGGAGCTTGGGGATGTTGGTAACTTATCGTGAGGGGCTGAGAAGCATTTGCGGTTCCTGCTTGTGCCACGTTTGATCTTATACATAAACCCCGGCCCTGACTCTTTGAGCTAAGAGTTTTGTGCTTTTGTTAATACCATACCGCCTTCATCAAGGAAGAATTGAGCTCTCTGCCAACTCAAGGCTACTGCTTATCCTACTTCTACACGAAATCAACTCCTTCTGCTAGCAGCTATGTCTTTCATCAACACTGCGCCGGTTGGTGTGGCCGCGCCTCTGCTCGCGCCTCTGGGTATGTTGTCTAGGTCAAGACTCTGTTCTCGAATGTCTGGATGCAATAACTGACGACTTATAGTACGTCGTTTCTCATAGTCACACGTGGACAATTGGACCACTATGTCCTCGAAACCATCATACAGCTCCCATCGAAAGAACCACACACACGCCACATGGAATACTGGCGCCTAATCTACCACCAACTAACACGTAAACCCACAGGTCACCCTCAACCTCTGGACCTTCGTCATGGAAGGCTGGATGTACGCCAAACGCCTCCCCGCCCTCTCCGAATACAAAGTCTCCACCGACCCGTCCTTCACCGCGTCCCGCATGGAGAAGATGCTGCCGCCGCACATCCAGTGGGCCGCGCAGAACTTCAACCACCTGCACGAGCAGCCCACGTTCTTCATCAGCACCATCCTCTCCCTCACTTACCTGGGGGTTAATGACTCGGCGACTGTGAAGGCGGCGTGGGCGTACGTGGGGATCAGGATCGTGCACTCGCTTGTGCATGCTTTGACGAATAGGATTATGGTTAGGTTTAGTCTGTTTTCGGCGAGTTCGGTTGTGTTGCTTGGGTTGACGGCGAGGACTGCGGCGGTGGTTTTTGCTGCTGGGCAGACGCGTCCTATTGGTATTTAGGGAGAGCGGGTTGCGAGCCGGTACGAATGATGGTGTGAAGAGATGAGCTATGCGGATGCGGAAAGATTATTGGGCGTTCAATAGGTACTTGGCTCAATATCAACAACCCGTTGGAAGCTCATTCGTCAAATATAATCACAGCCTTCTTCACACTGCCACTGTATGCTCCCAGCGCCTTATCAAGAGGTAGACGCACAGTGTTCCCGAGCTCAGGGGCCTGCAACTTCCCACTTTCAATCAGCGGCACTAAGTCCTGCGCTAGTATCCGCGCCATGTCTGCTTGCGAGTATGCCAGGCTGTTGCAGCCAATGAGACTGATCTGTCTCCTGTATAGCGAAGTGACGTCCACAGCAAGCTCTGAATTTCCAGATCGCGGAGCTGTGATGGTGCAAAGTCGACCGAGTGGTGCCAACACTTCGATGGCGGCTCTCGTGAGATTCAAGTCGCCGACGGTGTCAATTGCGATATCTGGTCCTTTGCCACCGGTGAGATCCTTCGCTGTGCTCAATGTCGGATCGGCGGTGCTTTCGATGTCTGTCCCGTGGCGGCCAACACCGATCGTTTTGCATCCATAGGCTTTCGCGAGCTTCATGACCCAGGATCCGACTGCACCAGTTGCGCCGAGTACGAGAACTGTTTCTCCTGGTACAGCATTGGCTCGTTTGAGTGTGAGATTGGCGGTGGTAAATGGTGTGCCCAGAAGAGCAGCTTGCTCGAATGAAAGCTGTTTAGGCTTGAGTGCTACTGCATCAACGCTGAGCAACGCGTATTCCGCTTGGGCTCCATCCTCCGTGAAGCTGAAAGTTGGTCCAGAAGTGCCGAAGACATCTTTTCCAATGAGCTCTGGTGGTCCCTCGACGACGGTACCAGCAAAGTCTCTTCCAAGCGTTCGTGGGAATGTTGTGTTGGGAAACGCTCCTTTGGAATTGAGCACATCAGAAGGCTGGACAGCTGAGGCGCGAATTTTGACTAGGATTTGTCCGGTCGATGGTTTTGGCTGTGGCAAGTCTTCGATGCTAATGGTGGTGGCATCGCCGTCTTTGTGAACGCGGAGCGATTTCATCGTTGGATCGAGGTCGTGTGTTGATACCAATGGCTCGAGAGCGTACTGATGACAGGGAAACCC
>Ga0265797_10006372_pt1 | contig 16696 bp, 20 predicted proteins | sample P2T30metagenome_FD_192433 | JGI IMG/M metagenome (GOLD analysis project Ga0265797, IMG submission 192433) | Plant litter microbial communities from East Loma Ridge, Irvine, California - P2 T30 | ecosystem: Environmental > Terrestrial > Plant litter > Unclassified | place: USA: California...
GGCGTCCAGTTCAGACATGCCAGCACCCACACTCCCCGTACCAACACTGTTCACGACCATGACGACACCATCACGACAGTCTCGACCAAGAGTTGGAAGAGACTAGTCTTGTCACACCCTGAAGGCCTACGAGGCATTACTTCACTCTACTCCACGCCTAGCCCACAATCTAAGCAGCTTTCGAACGTCATCATTACGGCATACCAAAGCACTATGATGAGCCCCCCCAGTCCATCAGCACCACATCTCCATTACCAAAGGATTGCGAGGAGTCATGGTTTGGTGGGAGTCGATGAGTGGGTGAAACATCTGGATAGTTCGAGGAGGGAACCTTTGGAGAGAAATCCAGGTTGAATATACCACCCGCCAGAAGACCGAACTACCCTATCTATCGAAAGCATCGACACCAGCATGTAATACTTATCAGATGCTTGTATTATTCAATACTATCTTTTATATTTAATTTCTACTTTCAATCCTATGAGCATGTGCCTGTATGGCTTAGGGCGGTGTGTGTGAAGTTTAGTGTCAGGTGATTGACACAGTTGCTTGCATAGTATCGTCCATACACGCCCAAGCCATGCATGTAGTATCAAAGCAGTACTCGATTCGTAAGAGTGTTATCTCGCGGATGATGGTACCTGCCGTGGCAGGTCATGCCGCCAGTTGCCCGTTACCAACTATACACTTGCCTCACACTATGCAACAACATCCAGCCACCACTTTACCTGGCTACTACATTGCAAAACAAAAACATATTCCCACGATTCTGCTATCAAAAAAAAATCCCTCCCCTAGCCATCTACCTACAACCTGTCACCAAACAAAAAGAAAGAAAACAATGGCAAACACAATGCCCGCCACCCTTGTCGCAACACTCGAATCACACCTCACGCCCACTCTGGCATTCACGTCTCCCACCACCTCACCCAGCCAGCCAGTCCTCCACCTAATCCCGCCCGCAACCCTCACCAGGCTACGCAATCTAGGCTCGGGTCGCGTAAAAGACATGCACATGCTCGGCCACTCTCGACAAATCATCAGCCATATCCCCGTCGCTGCTCCACCACACACATGTGGCAAGTTCAACGACGCGATGCATGCGGCCATGATGACGAATGCGGATAAATTCGCTGCGCTGGCACTGTTGCCTATGAATGGGACGGAGGCGGCCAAGGAGCTGGCGAGGTGCGTGAGCAAGTATCGGTTTGTGGGCGGTGTGATTGGATTGAATAGGGGGCTAAGGATCGATGGGGAGGGATGGGAGCAACTTTGGGGACTAGCCGAGAGGCTTCGCGTTCCAATCATGTGCAGAGAGATGTGGCCGTTGGCGTTTGAGGCATGTCAATCATGATCATCTTCTTTCGGATACGCGGCAATGGAAAAGGAAGGAAGGAAGGGAGAAAAAAACCGGGGCTGACAACAAGATACAGGTTATGGATTACCAGCATAACCTCGCGTACAATACCCTTGCGCCTATCTTGACCCAACTCCATACCTCGCACAGTACATCACCGCTTCCGCTCTTGCAGCTCTACCTCAGCTCCGTCTTTGATCACTATCCAAACCTCCGGCTCATCCTGGCACACCCCGGCTCGCTACCTTCCCTCATTCCACGCATCGAAGCCTTGGTCAATTCTATACCCGCGGCAGACAAACCGAAGCGCAGTTTCCTCGATGTTTGGCAGCACAACATCTATCTCACCACCGCTGATGCACAAGACCTGTCGAGTCTGCGCGCCTTGCTTGAACAGATACCGGTAGATAGGGTTTTGTATGCGAGTAACTATCCGCTTGAAGAAAGGGGTAGCGATTTGATGAATGAGCTCAGGGAGAGTGAGTTTCTGACAAATACCGAATGGGAGAGGGTTGCTTGGGTGAACGCAGAAACACTGTTCAATTTGAAGGGGGCTGGTACGAACGAGGGAAGACAGTTGACGACAACCCTAACTAGGCGCGCCTAAAACTGCTCGAATTTTGAAAGTACACATTGGCAGTAGGCCGGTGCAGGCAGAAGACAGTCACCTAGCACGTAGGTCATTCGTAGATTATTCCTTTCGCATTCATCATTGTGTATAAATGAATGCCCTTTAAGATCATGGCTCCTCGTTTGTGGTATCTTTCATATCATGTCATCCTACCGCTTCGCCGCGGCTCGTCATTCCCTCACTCTTCGTGGTTTCGGGGGTCGGGCGCTTATTTCTTGCCAGACTTCTTGATACCCTGAGAGCCGGTGTTGAGCGGTCCCTTGCCCTTACCGACGCTCTTGGCTAGGTCGTCGCGTGCCTTCTTATCTGTACGTTGTTAGCACGTCTCGTCCAAATATTGCTCATATTGCCGCTTCGAAGCCTTGACGTCTATCATCTAGCAAGCGGGGTATGAGGTCTCACGCACCAGCAGCGAGCTTGTTCTTGTGGGCGATATCATCCTCGTCGAGCTCGTTGGCCTTCTTCTTGGGCTTCTTGTTGTGAATGGGGTTGGTACCAGCTGCGGTATTTTGTCAGCCTTCTCTTCTTTCAACTCTGTCCATGAGCCCCGCATCGGGTTGCGCAAAGGCTGCGGCGCTTACCTCCTTGTCCTGAAGGCATCTTGAAAGTATCGACTGTCCTGTCCGAGAGGATTTCTGGTATTGGTTGAAGGGAACGGGTTTGTTTGAGGGGGGAGGGGGGGCGTAGAAACGTTCGGGGGTTGCGGGCGGTGAGAAAGGGTCTCGGGTCTCGAAGCCTAGGAAAAGTGGGATGTGCACCGCCACACCGGCATGGTGGGCTGACACAATCACGTGTTCGTGTCAGCCTTCACCCATATTAGTCTCACCGACGAGATGGGATATTCAAATTACACTCGTAACCTGTTGGGCTTCTCGATTTTTACCAATGCGAACTGCTAGTTTTGTGTATGTGCAGCTACTGGCTCCAGTCGTCGGCGCAAAGGATGTGATATCAGGTCACCGCCCATCTCCCGGCATGAGACCCACCCAAACTCCACAGCTCGCTATCAAACCAAAACAATCTTCTTTGCATGATTCGTAATCTCTGCACTTTGTATACCTCGGTTTGTTTTCATGACACGAGTTTACAACTGCTTTACGAGGCGTTTGAATGACGCCGCGCTTGCAGCTCCGCGCTTGCAGGCGTGACAAGCCTGGGCAAACATAGAAACAAGAATCCCCCAGACGGTAGTCTGAAGCTTCCCTCTGCCACGCTTCTCTTGTTTCCAACTTGGCTCGCCTGCAGCTCTGATGGAGTACCTAGTTACCTCCTTTTCCTGACAACGCCTAACCGTTGCCGGACTAGGCATCGCGCTAACCGCTATGTCGGCAGCAACCCGAGTCACCTCACCCCAGAAACAGCGGCGCGCCTCAACACGCTGTTGCGCATACCTCATTCGTGGAAAATCATCGCGACGCCTCTCCATACCACATACGGAGAGAATCCCTCTGTCAACCGTGTGAGTTTGACACTATTTCCCCAGATTCAAACAAAGTATGGAGATTGGAATGCTGGGCGGAGGCGTTCCATGGCATTAGAGCAAGCTTTTGAGGCGCTCCAAGCAAGGTGATTCGTGGTGATAAGTCTTGCCGATGGCGCCGCAGCTACATGCTTCCAACCCGGGAGCTAGAGCCTGGTATGTGACCCGAGCCCATGGGGTTGATGGACCGGCATAGTCCCTGGCAGCTCTCCCTGGTCGCGTCGCGCATATGGCATGTATATATGTCCACCGCGGCATCTGCAATTTGCCCTCCCATTTCAAAGCTCTACGAATCTCCCGCTGTGTCCGTTGCGGAGTTCGAGCTTGAATCTTTTGTCAATCGCCAGGTAGTTGATTACCGTCGTTACTATCGTGCCCAGGAAAGGTCCTAGGGAACGCCGACAAGATGGTCTCCAAGACAAGAGCGTACAACTGGTACATTTCACTCGTTGCGGCATCATGCATGGTGCTCTACGGCTACGATGCTTCCGTTTTCAACGCTCTCCAAAACTCCAAGCATTGGGTTGCCTACTACAACCATCCTGGACCCAACATCATTGGAGCTATCAACACATCGTATACAGTCGGCGCTGTCGTCGCCGGTTTCTTCATGGTATGTCATCTCGTGCTCTGAAGCCTACCGAGAACATACGCTGACTTTCGGTTACAGGGTGGACCGCTCGCTGATTTCGCTGGTCGGCGTGCTGGTATGGCCGCTGGATCTGTCTTTGTCATCATTGCGACTCTGATGCAGACGTTCGCTCCTCGTGGACAGATTGCTATCTTTATTGCTGGCCGCGTCCTCATCGGTATCGGACAAGGGCTTGCATTAACGGCAGGTTCCATCTACATCGGAGAGTTGTCTCCTCCCGAGATTCGCGGAAAGATCATGTCCTTCTGGCAGATGTTCTATTCAGTCGGCTCTTTCATCGCCTACTGGATCAGCTTCGGAACCTCCAAGCATCCCCAGAAACTCGGCGAATGGGACTGGAAGATGGTCGTCATTTTCCAGATGATGGTGCCTATCATCATTTTGTCCCAGGTCTTCTTCATCCCGGAATCTCCCCGTTGGTACGTGCAAAAGAGCCGCAACTACGACAAGGCCCGCCAATCGCTCCGCCGCGTCCGTGACACCGAACAGGATGTGGACGATGAGATCACCACAATCCGCGAGGCCATCGAGTTTGAAGCAGAGGCAATTTCATCGGGCTACTCTGCGCTATGGAAGGACAAGTCTGTCCGGAAACGCATGTACATTGCGATGATTATCAACGGTGGCCAACAAATCACCGGCCAGGGAACACTCAACTCTTACAGCTCCATCATCTACAAGAAGGTGTTTACCAGCGCCGACACAATCTCTCTGATCAACGCTCTCAATGCTACCTTTAGTATTCTCTTCACGCTCAACGCTACCTGGACTGTTGATAGATTCGGACGCAAGTTCTTGTTCATCGTTGGTGGCATAGGCATGGGCATTTGCATGCTCATCGCGGCTACTGTGGAGACACAAACCCCATCTCTACCAAACGGTGCCAAGACACAACCTGTCGGCATTGCAATTGTATTTATCATGTTCCTATTCGCCCTCTTCTGTAAGTCGACCCCTAAGTCGTACCATGCCACAGGACTCATTGCTAACCTGTCCAACCACAGACAAACCCTCTTGGGGCGCCACAGTATGGATCTTTACCGCCGAGATTTTCTCCATGAATATTCGCGCTCAAGCTGTCGGCATGTGCTCGCAGACTCAGAATGTCGTAAACTCTGTTGTCCAGCAATTCTTCCCTCTTTTCCTCAAGAATGAAGGCTTCTACGCCTTTTACATGTTTGCAGGTATCAATATGCTTCTAGCGGCTTTTGTCTGGTTTTTCGTACCCGAGACAAAGAAGGTTAGCCTCGAGGAGATGGATGCCGTCTTTGGTGGTGCGAACCACGTTGTGGAGGGCGCAGCTATTGATCACAAGGATTCAACGAGGCATATGAGTATCTCGACTGATCTCGAGAACAAGGGAGTTGAGAAGGCTTAGTGGTCTACGTTGCCATAACGTAGCATAAAAGGAACTAAATGTATAATTGTAAATGGTTTTGCAATACCCTCGTGCACACGCATAGTAGTGCTGATTTTCCTTGAAAGGGGGTTTGGCAAACAACAGCGGTACCGCGAGCTGTATGGTGCAGGGCGATGCTACAATAGTAGTGTACCAAGTCTCAGTCACGATTCTTTCACGTCTGGTTTCCTCTTCCCAAAGTTCCAAGTTCTCGCTACCATTATTCACAATAATGGAGGACTTCACATTCACTTCCTTTTTTATTTCTCTCTGCTCCGCACTTTCACCCTCTGTGTCTGCAACACTTGTCTACTTATCGGTTATTGCGAATATACATATACCGACTCCCATCAACAACTCCAAGCGTCCACCACCCAAAGAAGAGAAAAAGTTGAGCAAAAGATGCTACAGCCAACGAACCACACAGGTATGAATGCAGACGGCGTAGTCCCTCGTCCCCCAAACCCCGTCCACATGCTCTCACAAGGCCTCGCGCAAGATCCCGACTCACCACACCGGCGCCGTTGCCATCACACCGTCAAAACACCGTACACTGAATCTGCACCCCCAGAAGATCCTCCTCCACCACCACCACCACAACAACAACAACAACAACGAATACAACCACAGCAAATACTATATGCACCACCCGCCACCCCATTGACAGGGTCCTCGAGCATCCCCATCTCCGTACCGGGAGCAACACTGCCGCTCCGGCCAAGGCGGTCGTTTCGTAGTGGGTGCTGGGAGATGCTTCCGGCGAGAGTGCATCACAGGGACGATAATGTAACGCATTATTTTGCGCCGGGGACGAGGGCTACGTGGGAAGCTGCAGATGAGCAGCGGTTGGTGGCTACTGAGGCGGAGATAGGGAAGATTGATACGAGTTGGAACGGGGGTGTTGTGATTGATTTCTCGGCGCGAGACAAGGAGAGAGATGAGCGGACGAAGAGGGCTGGATAGGAGGATTGTAATGGGGTAGGGGGGAAGGAGTGAGGTGCTACCGGAAACCGAAGAAACTGTTGGTTGATGGAGAGTCGTCGCGGCAGAGAGTGGGGAAGAAGAAGAGCCAGAAAGAGAAGAAGAGGATTCGCGAGTACGAGGAATGAGTGTGTAATTCACAGAGAATCCTACAAGCCGCCTGTGGTGACATGGCAGTTCGATCCAATCACCAGTTTCAGCCAAACCTCATATACAAGTTACCCACACCAATAGTCAAGCAAATGCTCATCATCTCAAAAGGATCCAATGAGTGAAGCCATGCCATCTTCTCGTTCGTCTATGTAGGCTGGTCTGCATATACGGACTTTCTATCCGGATTGGCATCGACCTGAAAACATTAGTACGTTTAAGACAAACCAATAACAGAACTTGTACGCACAAAGTAACGTTCACCGCCTTGTTCCACGATCAATTCGCCCACAATTCTCAACCTGTTCCGCCCTACAAACGTACCATTGTCGAATGCCGTGAAACCCTCGTCAACTTGGTGCAAAGTAAAAGTCTGAATCATAGATGCGTTGAACACAACTTCGCTCACGATATCTTCCCAGCTGCCAGTGCATAGAATGGAGTTGCTTAAATGCAAGGCCCGGAGAGTGTCTTTGTGCCGAGTGATCATTTCGATCACATCCTCCTTATTGGCGGACATGCCTTCTAAGCTCAACGAGCGAAGCCTCGGCCACGTTTCTCGAAGGCCAATATAGCTGAAAAGAACATGCCCACTCGCAAAGACGCTACAATGCATGTCAAGAATGCCGAGGGAAAGATGTCGTAGGTCTTTGGCCGTCTGCAGAAGTTTGGCAAAATTTTCGAGCTGTTGTAGTCGAGCAGTAGATAGTGTGTCTATCTCATGAGTTATACCGAAATATACACTCATGTCTATTTTGGTTAGATGTAGAAAGAGGTGCTGCCCAGCGCGCAGGTCGTTAGGATCCGGGAAAGTGAACATGGCCAGAGAGAACACGGCGGGCCAGAAACGGGCATCCTCCTCGTCCTTGGTGTGTGCTTGAACTGTGAGTTGTTGAACCCCAGTATATCCTGTCATAAAGATGGCGCCAATAAGTTGACGGAACGGATGATCGGGGGGAGTGAAGCGATTGCTACCAGAGAGGTTACGAAGTGCACCTCTCGAGAGAAGACCGGACAGGGCTCTGCGCTCAACGGGAATGTGATGCCGACGTGGTGAATATACAATCGAGGAGATATTTTGCATATTTTGCAGACCACGTGCAAGTGACTGGAGAAGGACACCGTCGTCTCTCATCCTCTGTTGTTCCTTGTACAACTCATGGAAACGCTTCCACCTATAACAGGGTTAGATCTATTGATGACTACCGTACTCTTGATTCCATCATGCATAGTTCATATATGAAGAGGAACTAGTTGTACCTGTTTCGCCGAGTCCAATGCGATTCGGAAACTGTCTGATACTCGGGATAGCTGCGTTCGAGAAGGTAATACTGGCGATCGTCTAATGCTATACGGTCACTGTAGAGGGTGCCATCGAAGACGATTTCTCTTGGATAGCCAGAATATAGCGAGTGCAGTGAGATGTTTTGGAAAGCACCAAGAGCCTGATACCTTGGACAGGCGACAATCTTGCGGAACAGGGCCGGTGTAGCATTATCTCGAAACATTCTGCTTACAGCTCTGGCGGCCTTGACATGGATGGGTTGGAGATAATTGAAGATCTCGATCTGCAGCTCGGCAGGTAACTCATTGAAATGGCCCATGTTGTTCGCGGTTTACTTGCGAATACGAAAGTAACGCTGGGGTACTAGAGGCAAGAGAGAGAGAGAGAGAGAGGGAGAGAGAAGGAAAGAAAGAGAAAGAAAGGGAAAGGTTGGTTCATCGTTACACAGGTGAAGGCGTGCATGAGGGGAAGTGGAGCTAGGCTGCAAGGCAAGAGGCTTTGGATGGTTCACCAATAAGGAAAGAGCCCACAACCATGGGTCTGGGCACAATGGACTACACGCATTCGAGGTGTGCGGCCAATATGGGACAAGTGGGATTACGCACTATACACGGCATCTGTAGAATCAATGATTCTAGTTCGTAGCGACATGGCCACCTATTTCATCAACTAGAACTTCGTTGTGCCAGCCACCGTGAAGTATGCTGATATACCAAAACGGACCGTCTACTATGTGATTGGCGTGTATAGCTAAAGACAAGAGCGTCATGGTTGGATAGTGGCCGCATGTCGAACGTGTATGGTTTACTGCTTCCTCAGCTTGTTGAGCGCTGCCATGACGCCCTCGCTCATGTCTTCCTCTGCCTGCTTCCGCTTTGGAGGTTTGGAGGCTACTGGCTGCGTCTGGTTACCGTCAACTGCGCGGTCCATGTCTGCCTCACGCATTGCCTCCTCGTCGTCTTCGAGATGTTCAGCGGGACGATGGTCGGGTTGCTTGTCCGCATCTGATCTAGAAGTTGCAAAAGGAGCAGATCTCTCCAGTTCCCTTGCAAGAGGTGCAGCATCGTCGACTCTCTGCTGTGCTGTTTCATCAGCAACTGTCACCGTGGTCGCTGGGTTGCTATCTTGACCGACACGTCTGGCGGCCTTCTGGACCCTAAATGGCTCCCTGACGGCGTTGCACCATCGCTGAACCTTCTTGTCGCCCCAGCCTGCAATCAGACCAATCTCCTCGGGGCCAGCGTTAATGGCCGTGCGGATGCTGCCAAAGTTGGAGACTAAGCCAACGGCATCCGTCTTGTTAATGCTACGGGGCACAGTGATGAAATCGACCATCTTCTCCGCGTACGTGCCTGCGTGCTGAGCGCGGATGCTAGTTGGCGCCGCATTCTCAAACGTCTTGAACAGCTCGAGGTAGCGACCGGCCTCCTGTGCGCTCCAGCACAGCATGACGGTGACGTTGTTGACTAGCGACATCTTGGACAGCTCTCGCAGGGGGTCTTCATGGTTTTCGATATCGACCATGGTGAGCAGGATGCGCAGGTTGTACTGGCCCTTGAGGTCTCGAATGCGGTTGTAGATGTACTCGGGATGCAGACGGTGGTACTTGAGCGACAGGAAGAGGGCACATGTGGTGGCACCGACGACGTAGTCGGCGGGGATATCTGAGTACTCCCACGCGACGGAGCGCACATTGTTCAGAATGGGATTGCCCTTTTGTCGTGGCGAGACTAGGATGGAGCTGGGCCCGGATCGCGATGGCAAGGCTTGGGGTTTCGGCTGCTGGACCTTGGGCGGCGCAGGCACATTGCTTGCCATTTGTGCAGGCTGCGGTGCACCTGCATTCACAGCAGCAGACGCAGACGCAGTCGCAGTCGCAGTCGCAGCGGTTGCAGCGGCAGCAGGCCGGCCAGCACCAGGCCGATTGTCATCCATTCTGGCCAGGCTCGGGCGGTGTCGGCATTTAATTGCAGGCGGCGCTCTGGAGTCTTGTCGTGTTTCGCATCCGTCCATGGGCTGTTGACACACCCTAACAATAAACGCGGTTTTAGCAGGGGCCGCCTCCAGCTCAGGTCGGTCACGTGCGCGATCGAGACAGCGCTGAGCCCAAACCGCCAGTCAACCCCATCATCTCCTTCGCATCTTCACAACCTCACCCGCCCACGGCCCGCTCGCGCCCTTGACCACCACCACCACCCGCACATCGCCCCGCACATCGCCCGCACCTGGAGCCCGCGACTAATACAGCCTCCCCCCTCGAATGCGCACTGTCGAATAGAGCGCCCACCCTTTCTGCCGCGGTCGACCCGCGCGGAGGACGCCAAGTGCTCCATTGCGAGCCCTTCCCATCACTCAGCCTGCACGCCCACGGCCCGCCTACGAGCTCCGCCCTTGCTCGACACCCCCGCAGACGGCCTCTATGTCGGATCACAGCGCAAAACGCCAACGCCTGGACTCGATCGGAAGATTCTCACCCGCCAGCCCGCCCTTTGACGTCGCTGCCAAGGCGAGCAGCCAGACGACAAAGACTCTTGTCCAGCCCCGGACACCCACCTCACCACCCTATTCCTCGATGAATCCCATGTCCAATGGAGGATTCGCCACGACAAACACCACAGTGTCGTCGGACAAGTCCCCCCAATCCTCGCTGCCCATGTCCTACTCTCACTCGCACTCGGCGGCATCCAACCAGCACCCCTTCCCAACTCCCGCCAGCACTGCAGGCTTCATGTCCAGCGCCACCGTCGACAGCGATGGCGATGCGACGATGGAGGAAAGCGCCGACGATGACACTGGCTCGCTAGCCCATCACAGAATGTCCAACCACAACCGGCGAGACGCATCCGCATATACAAACGATGGTCGATTACGAGCTGCTCAGGGCATCAGCGGCTCCCAATTGTTCAAGGTCGGCAAGGAAAGGACTGAAACGTCACGGCCGCATCCGACGCAAAATTTCATCAGACTCTACCGGCTCGAACCGCTCGCCAGCTCCGTAGCACGCAATGATCCGGTAACAGGCGAAAAGATTAACAAGCTTCGCAAGTCCTACGAGGGCCATATAAAGCAAATGCAGATTGCCGGCAAGCCAAAGGCAACCAAGATGGACGGCGTCTTCCGCAACCTACTGGCCATACCGGACGAAATCTGGCAGCCCAACCACGTACAGAACAGAGAGCCGGCCAAGACTGCTCTGACGCCGGACGGCACATCATTGCTTCCGGACTTCAGCGCCCTTCTCGATAGCGCCTTCGCAGGCATGGGTACCGGCTCTCTTCCCAGCAGCGATGCCGCCAAGTACAAAGCATACCTAGGTACTGATGACGCCGTAAAACCAAAGACCCAGGATGTACCACCGCAACGGACGACACCTTTCACCTCCTCAGCACCGACGCCGACGAACCACGTCAATAGGGGAGGTGTGAGACCAGAACGATCAGGATCAAAACGCGCCTACACAGACGCTGCGTTTCAAGGCTATGGCGAAGGCTTCAACGACGACTATGCAGACTCGACAGGTGGAGAAGATACCCCAGGTGGTATAGCGAACAAGAGGCGGAAGCTCCAATTTGAACGAACATCGCACTCGGTGGAAGTAGGGGGTGCACGACGATAGCGACGTCGACTATTTCTTTGACAGCATTTGCTTTTCCAGTCTTTCCAGTTTTGGCGTTTAACAGGAAAATTTCCGTCACGAAAGCAACGGCGGCGGCCTCGGGGCCAGCTCGGGATGCGAAAACTTGACCTCGACCACCACCACTACTACTACTACTACCACCTACCACCATCACCACATCATTTATTATTGGCATAATGCGCAGCGGGAACGAGCGGGCGGTATGACGACCATGATATTCCTTCCTACTATATACATGGGAAACCAGATTGGGGCGCCAGCGGACTTTGTTTTCTGATTTGCGCGGTACGAGGGAGGGAGTCTTTTGAACAGCAACTATTTCGAAATGTGCATATTTGGGCGGCAGAACCCCTCATGATACCCTTAGGATACCACACAGTATATGTGGGCCTATATAAAATGAAATCGAATTGTAAACTCTAAACAAGCTAGTTTTGGTACATGATATCCGGAGTGCTGGCATTCTATGCGTTTTATGCAATTGCAAAGAGAGGCTCCTGAGTCAAAGTCTTTAAGAATATGCTTCGTCTATTTATTTGCATAGTGTGTACACTATCTTATGCACTTGATCCGCATCATAGCAGATCTTAATCTCAATAGATTTCAAGACCCTATCTATTCCGCATTCTCTTCAGGTCCCTTTTCCTGGTCCTGCATATCCATCCTCCTTGCTTCAACGGTAAAGTAGAGGCTCTTACTCGCGCCTTCCAAGGCACTGGTAAGACTACCACCCACACCTTGCAGCATGTGCACAAGCTGAGCACGGAGACCGTCAATACCGCCATCGATGCCACCAACCCATTTAGTGCCCTCGACATCAAACACCTTGCCCTCTACCCTCGCACCTAGAAGCATCAACTTCTGCAGACCAGCTTGTACAGAGGGCTCGTAGTAATCTGGATTCGCCTTGCGGCTCGGGGCGGGGAAATTTGGCTTCGAAGGCGCGAGGATGGACAGCACAGTCTTGAGGTACTGTGGTGCTACATTGGGAAACGCAACGACGGCCAGGGGTCCGGATAACAGCGGCTCCAATTCTAGTTTCAGTTTCCTGTTATTCGCAATCTCGTATGCACGTCTTGACAGTCCATGGGAGAAGCGCTCGTCCTCTGCCTCATTACTTGTCTGCGGTACTTGCGCGCTGGTGGGTGTCCGAGGATCGGTAGGGTGATGTGCGTGATCTAGCGTCGAGGCCTCGGGGTTGAAGAACTCGACGACCCGGAGTGCGCTGGCAAAGATGTTGGTTTGTATAACTTGCATCTTGATTTCCTCTGCCAGCGTCTCCTGTCCGTTCTTCAGTCGCTGGTCATCTAGCTTCCGCAGAGCAATGGCTAGCTCTCTTCGTATGCTCATCCATTCTACTGCTTTGACGTTGTTGTGCTGGAATATCAAGATCAAGGGCGAGGAGCGCAGTAGCGATTGGTATTGGCGATGTAGTTGTGTTTTACGGACCTCCGGTGGCTTGTGAGACGGTGGTTGGGTAGGCGGGTATCGTAGGATGGGGGGTGCGGACTTGTATGTTTGTTGGATGGGTGGTGCAGGTGTTGTTGCTGAGCTGGTTGCCACGGTCGCGTAGGTTGCAATTGCAGGTAGAGAAGTGGCATGCGTTGGGCGTGGGGTGCAGGCGCGCAGGGCCTGTGGCCGTATGCGTATTCGTGGTGGCATTCTGCAGCCTTGTCAGGATTTTGAGACATCGATATCACTTGGAGGTGCAACAGGCTGACTTACGTGAGATGTGGTTGCGTCGCAATTGCAGGATGGAGTCACATCTCCAAATATTTCGATGCGCTTGAGATTCAGGACTGGTCTGTGCTCGGACACTATAGACAGCACTTCTCCCAGTGTCGTAAAACACCAGAAAAGCAAAATAACGATTGGCTTACTTTCGTCTCTGACAAGCGATTTTCGAGCTATATTTCTGTGTGGCTACCGAATTAAATAAACTGTCATCGTAGTGGTGCGCGCATGGCGACTCATATATGGAAAGCTGCACGACTACCGCGAACCCCAAGGACATCATGTCGTGACTTCCAAGTTGTTAGACACATATCTGTAAGAGAATCCGCTTTGAATTTTCATTCCCTACAGCCTTACTGACTTCCGAGGAAGACGAATTCGAGGAATCGACTATCAAAATTCTGGGCACCAACAGGAGGCATATCGCCCCACGATGGGGAACAAGGCAAGTATGCCATGTTACCTACAATGAGTCTACTAATAGTTCTCAAGATGAATCTCACTCTCTTCTTGTGAGAGGCGGCTTTTTGCGTCAGGTACTTGCTGATAACCCTTTCGCTTTTGGGACTACTTGGCTCATTACGTGTAGTCACATTCCGGGATTTTCCATCTTTTACCGCTAGGTTTACGCGTACAAAACAAGCTGGAAGGACTCATAGATAAGCACATGAAATCTATCGGTGCTTCTAAAGTATCCCTCTCTTCCATCACTACCGAGGCATTATGGCAACAGTCAGGCCGCTACTCTGCCAATTCAGAACTTCTGCGTATTAAAGACAGGAGAGAATCTGGCTTCCTACTGTCACCAACTCACGAAGAGGAGATTACAGCTCTCGTGGGCAGCATGGTGCATTCGTACAAGGACCTACCGTTGCGGTTGTATCAAATAGGCCGCAAGTACCGCGACGAACGGCGACCAAGAGGAGGGCTACTACGGGCGAAGGAGTTCATGATGAAAGATCTTTACACATTTGACTCCTCACCAAAATCAGCATTGGAAACATACGAATCAGTACGAGAGGCATACACTAATTTTTTCAACGAGCTTAAACTGCCTTATCTCGTGGCAGATGCCGACTCCGGCAACATGGGAGGGAAGTTGAGCCACGAGTACCACTTCGCGTCACCCAAGGGTGAAGATTACATATTCTCTTGCAACTCATGCAATTACGTTGCAAACGAGGAGCTTGTTGAGAAAAAGACCGACGCTGCAGCACCGAAAATTGGCGACTCGCTCATGTTTACAGGCATTAGCGTTGACAAGAAAACAGCTATCAATATCCATATCCCAAATTCATCCGCGATTGGAGTGGATAGGGTATCATGGGACGGTGTCTCCGCCTTCGTCAACTTGCACGCCGTCAAAAAAGCACTGCCCAAAGATGTCGAAATCGACACAGGCATCGAAACCTCGACCCTATCATTCCTTCTCTCAAAAACCACCAACACTGTAGATATATACGACCCCACACACCCCAACGCTCCATCCACCTCTAGCATGGACATCACACTCACAAAGCCCGGTGATCCATGCCCCCGCTGCTCCACCGGCAAATTGAATATCCAAAAAGCCATCGAAGTGGGCCACACCTTCCACCTTGGCACCCGATACAGCGTGCCCCTCAACGCTGTCATCGCACTACCAGATCAAAATCTCTCATCTCCAATACACATGGGATGCCATGGAATCGGTGTCTCGCGCATCATCGGCGCAGTAGCGTCTCTACTCTCCGACGCCAAAGGCCTTAATTGGCCGAGAGTCATCGCCCCTTATGAAGCCATTATCCTCAGTGATCAGAAGACAAACGAGGCGGACACTTCAGAGGTGTATGACGCGCTTTATGGGGAGGGAAGGAATTCTGATGTCGACATAGTGCTTGATGATCGCGCAGGCAAAAGCCTAGGTTGGAAGCTCAAGGATGCGGACTTGATTGGATATCCGGTCGTTGTTGTGTTGGGTAGGGGGTGGAAAGAGAAGAGGGAGGTGGAAATTCAATGTCGGAGATTGGGGGTCAAGAAGTATGTTGAGCTGAAGTTATTGAGAGCAGAGGTTCTGGCATTGCTGGAGCAATTGTGAATTTCTATGAAGAGTGCTAGATATGGATGTGTATAGAAAGTGTATTATTAGTGGCCAATGTACTCGGGGTGGATACTCGGGTGGGTAATACTACTTAGAGTACATGGGCTGATTTCTGCGTATATTTACTGTAGATGAAGAAGCAGACACATCTCTATCATATTTTCCATAATCTACGAGATAGCAGACCTTAAGGGTACGTCTTTTTTCTTATTCCAATTTTAGTTGTTCGAGATAAAGTATCGAAGAACAACGCCTCAGCGCTAGGCAGCTGCGATGACGTCTTGAAAAAGCACATATCACCAACATCAATCCGATGAATCAAGTATAGACAGAGTTCACACCTCTTAACTTTTTTTCTTTTCTTCAGATACACCTCATCTGCAAGTCCTTCTCCCTTACATTTTTCACACATCTATCAACAAAATCTCAAGTGCACAGCCAGACAAAATGGGCGACACAGCCATCCCCATTCTCCGCGCAATCGCAACAATCGCACCAGCTATATACACAGGTAAACCACTGACGACTCCACTAACCCAAACCAAAGAGGTCAAAACTGACAACCACCATCACCGCCTACCCACAGGCTTCACATTCGCCTACACTCACGTCGTCATGCCTCCCCTAATAACGCATGCCCCACCCAAACTCCTAGCAAAACAATGGCTCCAAGCCTACCAATTCGCACCCGCTTACGTAGGACCTATGATCCTCCTCGGTACCTCGAGTAATGTACTGCTCGCCTATTTTTCCTCTTCCTCCTCTTCAACATTAGCGACGGGACTGTATGCGATTGCGGCAGGAGCAATGGCCAGTGTTATACCGTATACGATGCTGTATATGGAGCCTGGGATCAACGGGGCGGGCAAGTGCAAGGTACAGGAAATATTGCGGGAGGAGGGTTTTTTGTTGAAGGAAAGAGGAAAGGGGAAAGTGACGGATTGGGATACTGCAAGTGAGCAGGCGAGAACGTTGGCGGAGAAGGTGGATATGAAGGTTCTTGTGCAGATGTGGGCCAAGACGAATGCGTGGAGGTATGTTCTTAGTGGTGTTGCCACCTTGTTTAGTGCGAGTGCTGCAATATTAGCATGATTGCTGTTTTGGTGTGTTTGAAATGAGTGATGAGGTTTTGGTCGGGCTGTGATTTTTATATCAAAGGTATCTTTATATTACGAAAAAGTTTTGATACACGGCAAAGGATGCTCTGCCGAACTCAAACATATATTTTATAGATGAGTGCGATTGCTACTATAAAAGCCATGTAAATATCACTACATGGACCGCCCACTCGAACAATCAAGTCGTTGAAA
>Ga0265797_10006374_pt1 | contig 16695 bp, 23 predicted proteins | sample P2T30metagenome_FD_192433 | JGI IMG/M metagenome (GOLD analysis project Ga0265797, IMG submission 192433) | Plant litter microbial communities from East Loma Ridge, Irvine, California - P2 T30 | ecosystem: Environmental > Terrestrial > Plant litter > Unclassified | place: USA: California...
TGTACAAGGCGAGACTGGCTTACCTATCATACCCGCAGAATCGCTGTACGTTTGGGCGCAGCGATTTCCAGGTAATACACCCGGATTGCTAGCTATCTTGTCGAAATGGTCGGTGATTATGATGGAGTTCCGAGATCGTCTTCCTCACCCACAGTCCTTCGCCGCTCATCCTGCCTTCCCTTTCCGCATCACGCACCCCACTCGCCAGCGCGTCATCTCAGTCAGCTTCTACGACATCAGCACAAACCCGCACAAGGAGATACGTTTCTTGGGACCTAGTGATGCCACTGAAATAGTATACGCAGAGGTCGATGTGTTCCGGAGTAAATATGACTCGGCCAAGTTTCAAACACATGAAGATGCAGAGTTTGTATCTACGGTTATAAGGGAGAATTTGGGTATTACAGAGGAATTGAAGAAAGGAACTAGGTACATGGATCAAACGAATCATGCCATGACTGGTGAGGGCCGTTGGGCATTCGTTATTATCAAGGACCTCAAGAGCTTGAAGTCTGGGGACTCAAGTCCGCCCTTCGTCATGCTTGCATGGCAAATCTCTGCTGTCACAAGCACATCGGCATGCCTTCACACCATATTCCCCGATGATGCTCCGACTAAGCTTCCTCCGATTCGTCCACAACCAGTTGGTGGATCACTGAGACGCTTGGTTTCCCTCTCCAATCTCATGAACCCGAAGCAACAGGAGGATCGTCTTTACAAAGCCATCCATTCAGAAAGCACTTCGGAACTACCACAGGTAGACGTGGCTAGCATCCAGCCTCCAGCAGGTGCTCAGACGCTGCTGCGGACAGTGATCAAGTTTGAAAAGGCGGGGAAAATACCGCTCGTTGAAGGGTACAGAGTTGATATCACGAAATTCAGAGAGTGGATGGATGCCGTAGCAAGGGGCAAGGGCAAGGTGATGCTTTGGACGGAGAGAACTTAAGGTTATTGCAGACTATGGGGACATGACGATGAAATCGGGCGGTTCAAAGAAAATCCTGGTGAAGGAGTGATAGGCAGTGTTCCATAGCATAGCTTCGTAAGACGAACAGCTTCGCAGCCTCACACAGAGGTTGGTTTTCTTCATTCTTCGCCATCTTTCTCTGCCCTGGTCGCCTTTACACTGGTGTTCGTTAGTAAGCCGTCGTAATTCATCTACGGCATCATCGTCAACTTACATCCGGTCTTGATCCAATGGTTCATATACTTTCTTAGTCGATAGAGTAAAGCTGTCTCATCCAATACGGGTAAGCCGCGTTCCGCAAGTCGCCTATTAGCTTCCTCAGCAAATATTAATTGCACGTCCTTTGGAATCTGTGACCAGTAGCGCAAGTTTCCAGTGGGCAGCTTGTCAGCATGTGCGAGAACTGCTTCCTTTAGTAATGACTGTGCAGTAGCGATGTCAGCTTATTTATCCTTTTCCATGACGTTGATGTGGACAGAGAGGCTGCACTAACTCTCGGAAACGATTTCTTAGTAGTCTCCTCCCACCCGTGGCAATGTACTATATCTACAATAACGTCAGCTCTGCTGCCCAGCTTACTTGAATTCACAATCGAACAGTTGCTTTACGTACCGCGCCTCTTGACTCTGAGTTCTGGCAGGCACTTTGAGATGCGCCATTCAATTGCCTCGTCATCTATCTTTGGAAGCCGCTTCTTGCGCATATCATCTTTGATTCTCATCCTCATCCTCATCTTTTCTTCTTGACTGATATCGCTGAGTTTGGCCCCGGCATAATCCTCACACACTTTCAGCGTTACTTGCTGGCATTTTGCGTTAGACTTGGACGGTTGCAGCATGGGGACTTACACCGACGACCTCCAGCCGGAAAACTCGGACGCTTCTCGGGTCTAAATTTTCCATTTGGGATGAAGAAGCGCGGTATTTCAACACAGGAGGGCAGTAAATTACCAAAAATTCTGGCCATTGCTCGTCCGAGAGGCCGAGGAGTTCCCTGACTCGCTCTATACTGGTGCGGCGTGGGATTGGGGTGGCTATGCGGCCCCAAAGTGCTGCTGTGATTCTCATGTTGCCTTTTCTTGACAGGGATGCGTCGAGTGTCGAGCACGCGCACGCGCCTGCTGCAGCATGTCACGAATTAGGGAAGGCTGGTTTTCAAGATGACAAACTGATACAGACTGGATGGTGGCTGCTTTTCGGTGATCAGATGATGTGTAAAGGTGCAGATACTGGCATGGTGTTGCTTTGTCCAATATGAACAAGCCTTGGTCGCTTCTGTTTGCGGGCCGTGGAACGCTAGTAATCTGTGGCCAAACCCAACAACCTACCACACCTACCACTCAGCCCACAATGGACTTGTTGCACGACGTTCGTGGCCTGGAGATGGCGATGTTTACGTATTACGTTGCGGAGACGACAGCCAATGCATCCTATCTGCAACCATGCAACGCAAACTTGTAGCGACACAACGCTTCCACCGATCGACTTGGCGCAGTGCACAATGCAGGCTTCGTTATGTTAGATATGACGAAAATGGGCAGATAGCGCGTTATGACACAGTTTTCGACCCAATTCCTTCTAGTTGCTTGTGTGTCTCTGCTATTCTTTCCTTACGATCCCCGCGCTTTCGCTGCGTCGATACTGTCTAGATTTTCTGACCACCATGGCTTATGAATCTGTCAACAACCCGAGAGGTCCATATTTACCCTTGGATGAAGATTTCGAATTAAGCACGCGATACGATGTTGGATCCCATGATAACATCCTGCCGGCAACCGGTGCACCCGGTCGCAATGACAAAGATAGAGTCGAGGATACCAAGATCCCTTTTGGGTCCAAGGAACTACCGCTAGGACAATGGCCTGCAAATCCAGAGTGTGTGGCAATCATAACACCGTGGAAGGCGCTGGTCATGGTGTTCGACGCACTTCTAGCATCCACACCCATTATGTTTATTAGTAAGAATAATCCTTTCTCTGCGTTGTTTCCCACTACATTGTGAATACTGACGCTGGGTAGCCCTCGCTCTGTTAGCTGTTAGACTAAATGGCAAGGAGTTATCAGACTACGGGAACAGGCTGGTGCAGACTCTTCTCCTCTCGCCCACAATATTCCCTCTCCTTTTCGCAGCCTTGATGGGAAGGTTCTTCCGCTACCTCAGTCTTTGGTTGGCTCAACAAGGCACAACTCTTGGTTTGCTTGAACAGTTGGTTGGTTGTCAGTCTGTCTTCTCCGCGCTCGAACGCCAGATATGTCTTCGCTCATGGTCCGCTGTTGGGCTAGCATCAATTCTGGTCTGGCTCATTTCCCCATTGGGAGGACAGTGAGTATTACGACATTCATTCGACGAAAGCACTAACTCTTGATGACAAATCCAGGTCAGCACTACGTCTGTTAGTCGTAGAGGATCAAGAAATCCAGTCGGCGGGCCAGGTGCGCTACCTGAGCCCTGCAACAATAATGGACAGTTTCATGTCTGGCGCTAGCTCTGTCAACAGTGGTCGCAGTACCTTCACGTCAATTTTCCTCGGAACTCTACTCAGCAGCGATGCATACCAGACCTGGCCCAAAGACCTATGGGGAAATGTGAAACTCCCGATATACCGATACATAGAGAACAGTACATCAGACGAGTGGAAATTGCTTCCCAAACCCGATTTTGACACAAACATAACATACGCTTCTCTAATCGGTGTCCCAATAGTCAGTAAGCATACCTTTGGCGAAAACTCTTATACCATGAGAGCTCGTCAATGGGATTTCACATGCTCCAGCAATGAGGTGACAACGGAAGAACCGACCGAATTGAACGAAGGATACACGTGGCAAATCAGTGTATATGACGACACACACCCACATTGCGTAGACAGAAGGAACTGTACACTAAATTGGCAATGTGACGGCTATCCCTGCCCGATCCGGAGTGAGTCACTTGCCTCCAAAGGCGTTTCGATAACCGACTGCAATCTTTCACTTGGGCATTACGAAGCTGAAGTTCGTTGCAACGAAGGGATATGCGGGGTGCAGAGAATGAGAAAGTTGGATTTGTTCGACGAGTATTATTCGCCAAGCGACGACGATAGGCTCCGCAAAGTCTTTGTCGCCAATCAGCTTATTAGCCTACCCAGCGTGGACACCTACGGCCCAGGAAGTGCTATCGTAAGAGGTTCAACGAATATGGAGAAGTGGATTAACGACCCCTCGGACATTATCGGAGTAGGATCCAGGTATGTGGACTTGGGAAAGCTTTCCCCGGATATATTCGCAGAGCGGCTGACGATCTTGTACAACACCTTCTGGCAGTCAACATATGGAACTCGGACCTTGGGCGGAAACCTTCCTGAATCTATCCTGGAGACAGGTCAGTGGGATGCCGCCGAATACGGTACCAATCTGTCATTCATTGCTAGCGAGGCCACCTTCCTAGATTATGGGAGCAGGATCTACAAAGTAAGCTGGAAGTGGTTTACCGCGCTTCTTTTCTGCTCCATGGTACTCCTAGCTGCTGCGTACATTGGCCTGGTACTAAAGTACATTACCATCGCACCGGACATCATCGGCTACGCCTCTTCGCTCACGATTATGAACCCATATCTTCTCACACCGACGGGAGGAACCACCTTGGATGGCTTGCAAAGATCAGCTCTGCTGCGCGACTTGCCTGTGCGTATTGGAGACGTTTGCCCAAATGACCCAGTAGGCTCGATAGCGTTTGCCAAGAACAATGTAGGAAGGGTAGCGAGGTTGGATAGAAGGAGACGGTATATCTAAACACCCAAGATTTCTGGTATGGAGATATTTGCCAAAAATCTAAGACATGCATGCGCCCAGGGATGCTTGCCATGGAACCTTCAGCCTGAAGCGTCGCGAAGAAGACTTGACCTCCGCCTGCGCTACACTCATACGGCACTACAAGACACTTTCTTACCTACCGACTCAGTCATCAACACTCTCGAACGCTATATTGCATCACATATCATCATAAACTCGGTGTGATCGCCACACCAAACCGTCGTTGCGACAAGCAGCACCACCCCTGACACATTTCCTGGATTTCGGGTGTCATCTGCCAGCAGCTGTCAAACCCCGCTTGCACCGGTAAACGCTCGATCTACAAAGTCTCAGTTATTGGTGTAGCCGCTATTGGTGCGCATGTTTCTCCTACAGGATAGGCTAAAAAGTATTTGATGCGTCTGACGTGTCGCCTCAGAGGCTGGTCGAGTTTCAGATGCCTGAGGCAGGAACGCCCAGCACCAAGTCATGGCATTGCGATGCAGGCCTCATAATTTTGCGCGCTTGGTAGAAGACAATGAGGATGCGATGTGATACAGGCTCACGAGTATATAATCCACCGTCTGGTACATGAGGTAGAGATCCAGTCAACAAACCAACATTCATTTCAACTTTCCTTCTCTACACTCCTTCTCTTCTTCCAGCGCTTGGTCGCCCCATTCACTAGATTTTACGATACCCAATACCAATTCTTTTGTAAACAACAACACGATCCTTCCAGAAAGCCAAAATGAAGTTCACTACTACCCTCCTTGTCCTCAGCGCCGCTGCTTTCACCAACGCACGCGCCCTTTACGCCCGCCAGGCCAACTCGCAGCCTTTTACTGGCGCTCTTGGTGGCGTCGCGGCCACGCCTATCCTCGACTCTGGCGATGCGAAGCGCCCCTTCAGCGTCAAAGGTGACACTTTTGTCAACCTTGGGGCTGCCCTACAACGATCCTGTGATCAGCAATTCAACGCCTGTGCAAACCTGGCAAACGGCGGACAAGGTGACTTTTCCACAGCAGAGTGCCAGGCACAGAAGGGTGAGTAGTTCAAGTATTCCAGAAATATCGTTGATGTATACTGACAAGACCATAGAACAATGTTCTGCAGCTTAGTGGCTAAGCAAGTACGCAATCATAATGAGATATGGATGAAGTTATGTTTGCGGCGGTAGAGTAACGGGTGACGTTAGACTGCCATATCTCATGGTGACTGGCAAAAGGGTGTAAATCCTTCGTTTGAAAGAGCCGTATATATATATATATATCACCTACTCTAACGAAATGCAACGAACATGATTATATCGTAGAAGACACTCCCAGCCCCCAAAACTTTCTGTCGTCCTAACGTGATGTTCCCTTCTTTCAGATATGAAAAGAGGGGTTCCTGTTCATTATGGACCCTTCTCATTTTCCGCCTCTGTTTTCCCCATATTGTCTCGTTTTGGCAGATTCTTGAGACATGGTGCATAGAATAGATGACCTTTCCATGCACCTCGTGCAGTGCCAACTGCCACCACACACCAGAGTAAAACGACGGAAATCGCGAATACTGTCCCCAAGACTCTGAAGAAGAGACTTGGAAAGATGTTGCCAAGCTCGATTGTACTAAGCGCCATGACTCCAAGTGGGAATGTAAAGCCCCACCATCCCATGTTGAAGGGAAATGGACGAGACTTGTAAATGGACGCCAGCGCAAAACACAACCAGGTAAGCCCGAAAGCCCACATTATCAAGGCTATGAAGACTCCGAGTACGAAGAAGATGTCGCCTGCTACGGGGATGCTGGCGAGGAACTGCGTTTTAGGGAATACCTTGCGGCCCACCAAACCAAGATGCGTAATGGAATAGCCACCCATTCCCAACGGACCCAGTGGCAGGAAAGATGAAACGACAATCTCCCGTGGTGGTAGTTTGTGTAGAGCTAGTCGCGTGTAATACATGACCAAGACTGTCATGGCAAGGGGAGCAGACATGCCCCACATAATGTATGACGCCAATATCGTCCCGAGCGCATGCTCAGGATTGGGTACATGTTCAGCCACTCTAGCACCCGTACCGGCAGCAACAATGGACGCAGCAATGGGTAGTAGTTGGGCTGCCGTAATCCGGTCCAGCGCCTGCCGATTCGACGCAGAAATCAACAGGACGGTAAGTGAAATTGTGACTGACACTGCAACCACCGAATCAATCATCCAGCAAACCCAGGCAAACGTGACTGCCCAGGGCCCCCAGTACGGAATACACAACGAACACCAGGCTGAAACAAGAGTAGCGAATCCCATTGGAATCGTAGCCAGGAAGAGTGAATTCATACTGTCGGCAATCATGACAGTCCATATCTCAGGATAGACGACATATCTGAAGATGGAGATTGCAAAGGCGCATGAGAAGAGGATTGTGTTGAGCGCGAAGAAGAAGACTGCGAGCCAGAATAGCCAGTCTGCTTTGAAGGGGATGGCGATAAAAAGCAAAGATACGATTCCCGTGCCCATCGTCACCGAGAACCATGACGGCGAGAAGTTCCTAACGACCCGGCGCCATCCGACCTGTGTTTGGTTAGCTTACGCTGCTTTGCAATGATGTTTGTTGGACACGCACATCGTACTTGGTCAGCTCTTCAGCTGTAACCGTATTATGAGTCGCAGACACCCTTGTTGCGCCATGGGATCTCTGGCGCCGTATGGTAGCGCGCTGAGCCGCAGGCGTAGTCAGAGCGGGGTTGTCCGAGGCGATGCGATCCAATTCATAGTCATCCATATGCGCGCTCAAACGACAAGATGTGCTTCACAGCAAAGCGACTGCACAGATTCATTTCTTTTGCGAGTTTGAATGAAAAAGAAAGGTACCGGCAACAACAAGTGTTCCTCGCGGCGCCGCCACTATCCGTCATGTCAATCAAGCTTGGAGGGCCAGATCCGGTCACGTGTGAAGCACGGACCGATGGGTTTCACAACAACTGGACCTCGCATGGAAAAAACAACCCTTACTTCGACTGCAGCCACGGAATCGCCTCGCAAACATTTAATAACCTTGTAACCCAACCGCTGCCTCTTTCGTTTGTCAGCGCTTTCGTGACTCGAAAAGTTTCCATCGATTTCAAGGTTGCGCAGCCTTATCACCATCCGGCTGACTTCCGCCTTTCCGGCTGCGCGCCAGTCACTGGACCCTGGTTTTCAACGGGGCCTCTGCATATCAAAGGATCTGATTACAACCCACCAACAAACCATCCCCGTCGTCATGCCCGGTTTCTTGGACCTGCCACTCGAACTCCGAAACCATGTGTACGAAATGTTGCTTGGCGAAGAGCTCGAGCATTCGTTTCGAGGCGTCATGGTGATATCGGAGCTCTATGTGGAAAAGGACCTGCCGCTTCGGTGCTATCGCGGCCTGCTGCGCGCATGCCGACAGATATATCGAGAGTTCAAGCAAGCAATACAACATCAAGCTGCGTCCAGACGGCTAAACTACGAGTTTGACATTACCTTCTCCCATGGGAGGCCTTTCTTTTCTCTGACTTGGGTACAATTCTCCGCGCTGTCGCCGACCATCAATCACCTATGCATCAACATTGACTTGCGAACCCGAGAGCCGCTACGAGATGGGCCTCGCGAGTCCTTCGTCCCTCGCGCGTATGAGCTGAGTGAGCTGTTGGAGCACTCACCCGTTTGCTTCGCCAAGCAGCTCTTCGACTACATAGCCATCTTCTTGAAGACGCTCGCAAACCTCCTCCATCAAGGTGATCCCCACTTCAGAGTCTTGTATTTGGAGAGCTTGACGCTGAACTTGCGTACTATAACCAAGGTCGTAGCGCTCGGAGGCAGCGGTCACAACCCCATCACGCTTTCGCGGCGGCTTCGCGTCGGCCAAGCAGAAGCGGAGACGCTGCATGAGATTATGCGCGACACCCTAGAGACCACGTCAAAGAAGTTTCGGGCTTTCGATGCGAGTGCTTGCGACCGGCTCTTCCCTCTGATACAAATCGGGCGCCTGCGATTTGCGACCGAAGCGGAAGTGTGGGGTGAAGGACACAACTTGGTGCTGGCCCATGACGATTTCCAATGGTTACGATATTAGTATTAGTAGCGGATGTGTGATATAGCGGGAGTGATTATGAGACATGGGCCAATCGAAGAACGTGTTTGCTACGACGGTGGGAAGAGACCTTGATAGATGGTGTCGCACTCCGGGTCACTACTGCCGGGTTGCTAACTATTGCCTCATGGCTGCAGGCCTTTCACTGCGAAGAGCGTAGTCTTCACCCAAATTTACAACGTCCTTTGTTTCTTGATCTCGGAGATTTGTTTCTCGCAACTTATTCACATATACCCACTCACTTTTATATCGTAGTCTGTCACTAAGTTAATACATCGATCGACTCAATCCATGCTCTGCCTGAACTTAGATTAGCAAGCTTCATCTGCCACAACGAAGAATCACAGACCATAACTTGTATACCTCATTAAGCCTCATATCTCAGTAATGAGTGAGTATCGTACCAGGCTGCTACTGGACCATGCTCAATATAAATCGATCCACAACAACGCCCTCGAACTCAATCGCTAAATCCTTCAAACTCATCTGCCGCATCTTGCGCTTCTTTTTCTGCCACCTTCTTCCGCATCTCTTCAATCATGCCCTTCAGCCTATCTTCTTCCTTCCGCTCATCCTCTGTCAAAGCTGCCACCCGGTCATGTTCACGCTTCGCTGCTTTCTTCTCTCTCCGTAGCTCCTTTAGGGCTTTCTGGTCCTTCTGCTGTGTCCACGCTGATGCCTTCTTGTCTTCTGTTACGTATCGCTTCTTGCCTTCCGCCTTGGTTGCCTCGTATTCTTGCTGCTCAGTTTGCCGCTGCTGTTCGCGTGCTTTGTCCTTGTATGCATATATGCTGAAGTCCATGACGACACCCAGGCTCCGGTCTCCGTCCCATTTCTTTAGCTCCGGCATACTTGGAAGTTTGAGAAGACCCCATGCGTTACCTAGCTCTGCCCAGTCGAGGTCTGGGATGCGGAAGATCGAACTAGCAGTGTGTTTGCTGTATGCGCGGACCCAAGAGACAAACCCTCTCTGTGCTTTGTCAAAAAGTGCTCTGTCTGACTTGACGACCTTCCTTATACGATTACTCATTGCTTCCGCTTCTTCCGCAGTTACCTCGACACCAGGGGTCGTCAAGGGAGAAATCGGTGTCTGGCGAACTCGCAAGAACTCGATATAGTCTTCTTCCCGGCCAGGGCTAAGAAAGGTAAGCGCAAGACCTTTGCGGCCTGCTCGGCCTGCGCGTCCACAACGATGAATGAATGTCTTTGGATCACTGGGAGCGTCAAGTTGCAGAACGAGATCAACTGAGCTACGTAACTGTTAGTATATGTTTCCACTGTTCTGTTTCATATGAAAGCGATGAAAGCTTACGGTATATCCAGTCCTCGTGCTGCTACATCAGTTGTTAAGAGTATGGTTGGGGTGACTGATTCGACAAACTTTATGAAGTTCCTTCTTCTCACTTTGTCAGGATGCTTGCCGTGTAAGGGTACAATTGCAAAACCTTTCAGCAACTCCGGAAGCACATGCTGGAAGTAATCGACCGAGAAACATGTCGCCATATACATGATGGATTTCTGTGGCTGAGGTTGCATCAACGACAAGACCTTCTTGATGGCAGGCAGCTTATGCGAGGCAGGCATGACAAGATAAGACATCTGCAAACTCGCCGGTGTTTTTCTGTCCTCAATCGCTCCTGCTTCTCCTGTGGTATCGTTGGGAGCAGCCCGTGCTTTGACTTTGACCGCGATACGAACAGGGTTCCGGAGACCTACACGGATAAGCTGGTCAACTGCTTCACTCACGCTGGCACTAAAGAGACCGGTCCGACGTTGCTTGGGTATCCGGGATAGAATCTTCTGGAGATCGGCACTAAATCCCAGGTCCAGAAGCCGATCAGCCTCATCAAGGACAAGAGCATCGAAAGACGACTGCGAGCAATGAACATGCGGCGAGGAGAGGAGCTCGAGAAGGCGACCCGGGGTGCCAATTAATACATTGGTGGATGACTTGAGGAACCTGCTGAGATCCTGGGCAGGCGTCACCGACCCACCAAGCAGCAATTGGGGTACGACTTTGAGCGTGCCTGGGGGGAAAGTTGGTTTCGGAGGAGCGGCATCCTCCATGTCGGTATCTTCATCCTCGGGATCCAACAAGGCAGCCGAGGGTGCATGAAATCGAAGAAGCGAAGATAGTACTGTATGAATCTGTGTCGCTAGCTCCCTAGTTGGAGATATAATAATAGCTCCCACGTGATGCTTCTTGATGGGCGCGTCTAGTCGGAGCAGACGCTCAACGATGGGTATCAGATAACTAGGCCCCTGTTAGTATAGAGACATACATTAAGAACCAAGGATATGTACGCTAGTGTTTTCCCACTTCCTGTGACGGCTTCAACTACAACATCAGAGTTTTTCATAAACATAGGGATGGCCGCATGCTGCACGGGCGTTGTCTTCACGAAGCCCATGGAATCCACAGCCTCGAGTATCCATTCTGAAAGAGCAGGCGTCAAGGCGCCAAAGGAGCGGTCTGTCTTGCTTTGTGGCGCCATGCGTAGATGCTATGATTTGGATGGTTTTGTTGCGAGGGTCGCGATGTACGAAAAGGCCGGGCGAAGTTTGAAAAATAAAGTGGGGCTTCTGCACCGCCACCTGTGCCACAGTGTCTCACTAGCAAGCGCACGAGGCACCGTCATCTGTCAGCAGTTGGACGAAAGCTTGTTTTCGGCGAACTGGACGGAGATGCGCTAGGAGCTAGAATCTTCGACGACATGCTGCACTTTGAACTGCAGCCCGGTAACCTGATGGCGTCGCCAAGACGGATCCGCAGCCACGTTGATCATAGGCCAAATGATATCTGAATGGCCCTGCGACCAAATTTCCCAGTCTCATGCCACAAAATTACACAGCCGTCATCATCCGTCCAATACATTCCCTGCTCACCCGCCAGTAGCAAAGACGGCCGCCGCTGTCGCCTGCACGCATTGTGGCATCTTCTGCCTCCCGAGACGATGCGCCCTGCTCGGACGAATCCGCGGGCTTTGCGTCTTTGACAAGTTATGATGCTGCCATTGCTCTCGATGCCACCTTGAATGGTTGCGACCTATATGATAGGTGTGACGCACCCACTCAGCCTCGTTACATATATTCGCAACCCTCTGATCGCCATTCCCTGCTTGTGAATATAGCAGTCATCTGTGCCAGGGCCCGCTCTACGCTTTCCGGTGCCATCCGCGTTCCTATTTTACCTTACTTTCCCACCTGCTGGCGCGACGCCATGGAGTCCTCAAGACAGTATCAGATACCTAGCACCCCGCGCGTAATATCCCCTTCGCCGACGCCCTCGGAAGCAGGCAGTATACAGGATGGCTACTTCGGACCAGTGACGCGCTCGTCGACGCGCAACCAGCGAGTTACGTCACCCCCACCAATCGACGAGGACTCGTCAGGCTCCGATCCCGACAAGAGGGCGCGAGCCAAAAGCCGGAGTCCAGGAAGGCAGAGAATCGCCGGCCTAACGAGTCGGAGGCAGATGAATGGAAGCCTGAAGAAGGAACTCACACTGTCTGGGAACACGCCCAACGGCCACCTCTCACCAGCAGCTGCGAACAAGAACTACTGGAGGGAGATGAGCAGGAGTCCAAGCCCGCTAGGTCTGATTCCCATCCACCAGAAATGGCGGTCATTTGTACGTATGCGCAATGCTGTTGTAGATGCAACGGCTGACAGTAACAGATTCATCGGCATGAGATACCCCGCAAGATCCTACACGTCTCTATCGGCTTTCTTACCATTGCCCTCTACTGCACCGGCACGCAAACGTCGCAGATACACAACGTCCTGCTTACCATGCTTGTCCCTATTGCCCTCACCGATGTCATTCGACACCGTTACTGGCAAGTGAATCGCTTCTACATTGGCTGCCTTGGCGCATTCATGCGCGAGTCCGAGGTCGAAGGATACAATGGGGTCATCTCATACCTCTTGGGTGCATGGATCGTAATGCGCTTCTGTCCGAAAGACATTGCCGTCATGAGCATCTTGCTCTTGAGCTGGTGCGACACTGCTGCTTCGACTTTCGGTAGGCTCTGGGGTCATCTCACTCCCAGAGTCAGAAAGGGCAAGAGTCTGGCCGGGTCTATTGCAGCCTGTGTGACTGGTGTCATCACAGCGGCTGTGTGGTGGGGCTGGCTCGGTCCTCTATACTCGGAGTACAACCAGGGTGAACACGCGTTCGCATTTCAGGGCGCCCTCACACTTCCTGCCCAGGCGCGTGAGGCACTCGACTTGTCGCTGACCCATGCCTCTGTGACGGGTTATTGGGCTCTGGGTGCCATGTCGCTCGCGGCTGGCGTCATTGCCAGTGTGAGTGAAGCGATTGACGTCTTCGGCTGGGACGACAATCTGACCATCCCCGTGCTTTGTGGTGCTGGTCTGTGGGGGTTTTTGAAGTTATTTGGATGATTGAAGTTTTCCAATTTGTACGATCTCACGACGTGTTGCTATTCTTTGCTCTTGTAATTTCACGTACGTTTCTTTGGGTCCAATGATACCCTAGACACAGATCCTCAGGGAGCGATATCGCACTTTGTAATGGCCACGACGGCGTTTTGGGACGTATTGGATGCAGGAGAGACTCGGGTATAAGATTTCTGGCCGTCTTAGATCAGCGTACCTACAAGTTAATAGTGATATCCTTCCAGCCACGGAGCTACTTTGGTGCAATGGCGCTACAGGGCTTATCGAGTTTCAAGCCGAGGTCCAAATTGTCACGTTGATCAGCTATCAAGTACCAGATGCAGTACCATTGCCATGCCTGTTGAACCGCATCCTGACCAAGAGCCGTTCTCTATGCACAGCAGACGCAAAGGGGCAAGTCTGAATACCCTGACGGATCCCTGCACTGTCGGATTCGTACTTGGCGCATACCGCCACATGCAGCCGACAACTTCCCCCATGAGCTCAGGTTTGCTTCTTCTTATACCATCACCTGCCGCCATACAAAGGCTTTGTGCTGCATACTCGAACCGTTCCGTACTATCGCATCGCCCATAGTCTAGATATTTCTCTGTCCCCAGGCGTGAGGCCCCTGCTGTATGCCGCCTTCTGACTATATTGCCCCGCCATTCCCGAAGTCCAACGCTCTCCACATTCTAAGCCCGAGCGCGCCTCTGGAATCTCCACCTGCCCTCTTTCTACAACCTGGCCGACGCACACAAGGCATATCACCCACCACTATTGCCGGTTCAGGCTTGCTGGGTAACATCTGAAATTTACGCGCCTGTCAGTTATAACGCTTCCAAAGTCGCATCTGTCACGTTCCAACCTTACATCCCGATTCTCGGTTCAATCTCGGACGCCACTCGTACCTACGCAGGAAGGCACAGTATGGCATCGTCATCTGCCGCAGCGGGGCTGCTGGCTCGCCAGCTCAAACAAATGCAAAACGACAAGAGCATATCCGGCATAAGCTGTGGGTTGGTAGAAAACAACGTGTTTGAGTGGGAGGTCATGCTTATGATTGACGATGACACAAAGTTCTATGGAGGTATAGAAGAACCTAGCCTTTGAGCATGACACAGTACTGACGAGACATGCAGGCGGCTTCTTCCGCGCACGTCTTACTTTCCCTATCGAATACCCTCTGCTACCGCCAAAGATGCGCTTTGAAACACCCATCTTCCACCCCAACAGTGAGTTCTCATCTACCCTTTCCCTCACCCAGTCGTCTGTTGCACACCCTGCTAACATGCCAAAAGTCTACCAGAACGGCGACGTATGCATCTCGATCCTGCATCCCCCGGAAGAAGACAAGTACGGCTACGAGTCGGCCGCAGAACGTTGGTCGCCTGTCCAAACACCCGAGACTATCCTGCTCTCCGTTATATCCATGCTATCAAGCCCAAATGACGAATCACCTGCAAATGTTGAGGCTGCAGCATTGTGGCGGGAGAATACTCCAGAGTTCAAGAAGCGGGTACGGAAGTGCGTTAGGGATAGCCTGGAATTTGAATGAGACGGGCATATGAGAGTCGGATGGATGTATGTGATCATGACATTAGCATAAGCGAGTGGGGTTCTGGATTAGGCGATACTGGATTACGGCGTGCATGGTGGTAATCTTGGTGTCCATAATTTCAATGTCAACTGCATATAGTATCATACTAATCGGCTATGCTGAAGGTGCAGATCATGTTGATTTCCGAGCACGAGCATGGACGCACGGCTATCACTTGTCCGCATTTCTCCACGTCATATGGGGAATTACGATGACATGGAAGTTTACAGAAGAACTTCATGCATTCAATGACCAGGATATAGTGAAGTAAATGTATTGATACCACCAAACAAATCGTTCAAAAACCAAGACTGATATACAGCTGAACACGCCAATGGAACAATACCCCCCTCCCCCAAGCTGTCCCATCTTCTTAGTTCCTTTCCCTTGAATATTCCCACGATCAATCACCCGCCCTCGTGTCCTCAATATTCACAACAATCATGACCGCCACCTAAGCAGCCGTGCAAACCAAGCCATCGGCTCCAAGAACGAGAAGGCAGCACTGAGCCGTGGTGCCCGTCTCAGCACACTGAGCCTGGAAAGCTTCGGTGGTGGTAACAGCACCAGCTATCATATACGTCGTCAGTGACTTGTTTCTTGCCAGAGCAGAACATGAGGGCGCGGGTGGACAAGTTAGGAGTATAGACGTACCGTTTTCACAGTTCAGGTTTGCGACGCCTAGAACGTCGGTCTGGCAGCATAGTGGTGTAGCGAGGGGGCCGCAGACACCGCTTTGGCGCGGGATGAGGGCCGCGGCCGAGGTGAGGGATAGGAGGGTGGTGAGGGTGAAGAGGGTGGAGTGCATGTTTGCGGTTGGTTGGGGTGGGTTTGTAGTGATAGTGGTGGTGGTGGTTGAGTGTATAAGTTTGATGGATGATGTGTGAATGTCGTTGATGATGATGGTACTGTGGAGGAGGAAATCTAAGCAGCTTTATACGTCTCTCTCTCTCCATCCACATCCCACCCTGTAGAAAAAACACAAATCACTCCTTTCGTCCACATCCCACATCTTCTCAACCTGGTCCATCAACCTTTCCACCCTGCCTCGGCTTCTCTCCCCATTCCTTCTTCCCATGAATCGAAGAAATCCCACAACATCCCAGTCCTTGTCGTTTATCTCTTTGTTTTTTGTCTTCCTCTCTCTATTAGTCGATCATTCATATCTTACATCTTGCTATCTCTAACCCGCCAAGTCAACAAGCCCCCCCCGCGTCCCCTGACAGAGTTGCAAACACCACGCCCCCTCCCCAATTCAGCATGTTAATCTTCCGCATTCGGTATATCTGCCGCGATCGGGGAATTAAAAAAAAGAAATCAGACGGAGTTATTTACGGAAATGTGTGATGTGCAGCGAGGGTAGGTAGGCTATGTAGATCTGATAAGCCGGGGATGGGGGGGCAGGAGAACATGGAATTGGGAATATGATTACGCCGACGGCCGATGAGGCGGAGGTCAATGAGGAGCGTGGGTACTTGAAGAGAAGAGTGGATCAATGTGGCTGTGTTGCTTGACGTCATCTGGGAGAGTATTGATGATGGGATATCAACAAAAGGTAAAAAGGTGTATGTATTATTGCAAACCTACAGCTCCACATGTATAGTCTAATACCCCTGCGTTATTGCTAGAATGTTATGAACTATACCTATTCTTAATTGTCATTGTGGTAGAAGCAGCGTAGAATTTCTCACTTTGAGGTAATCTCATGGTTTACTGTGTCCTCCTTACCAACCCCCCCCTCTGTATTGCCTTGTCATGTCCCATCACGCACCTGAAACGACGTCTAATCACTACCCGAAACTATCAAATGAGGTAAGAAAACATTGGGTCCACACGCCCTATCTGCATCCTCATGGC
>Ga0265797_10006375_pt1 | contig 16691 bp, 14 predicted proteins | sample P2T30metagenome_FD_192433 | JGI IMG/M metagenome (GOLD analysis project Ga0265797, IMG submission 192433) | Plant litter microbial communities from East Loma Ridge, Irvine, California - P2 T30 | ecosystem: Environmental > Terrestrial > Plant litter > Unclassified | place: USA: California...
CTGTTCGAAGAAGCCCCACTCATCATCAGATATCAGCTTGCGCACCAACTTCGTCTCCCACGTGGAGAAGAGCTTGAATCACAGACTGCCGATCAGCGGAATCCCTTTTGTCAACACGGCCTAGTCTATTCATAGGCGTGTCGATTCCCATATTTGAAGTTTATCCGGAATAGGCCAAATGCGCCAGTATTCCGTTCTGTCATATGTCAAGGCTGCCTCCGGACTTGGCATTGCGCCCGTTGGGTATAGAAATCGTCGACCCAAAATCAGGCCGAGCCTTGAAACGACCTATCGCGGTATTTAAATGCATGAAGCTGGAGCTGTGGCGTTATGTGCCACCTCAACGAAGGTCGTCGCGCGCACGGAACGTGGGTCCGGTCCCGGAGTTGCGAGGTTCCACCGCGGCTGGCATCTTGTTCCACCCTGAGGGTGTGGGCAGCCGCAAAAGTTCGTGCATTATAAATGCGCAGCGCCGATGGCGCCAATTGGACTGCGAAGCGCAGCGAATGACCTGATCCTCTGTGGGCTCGATTCTGAATGCCCCGATTGGTCGTCTGCGCTTGTGTCATGGCGTTTCCAATCTGAGCATCTCTTCGTGGAAAGCTTGGGCGGGGGTTCGGTAGCCGAAACATCTTCTTGGGGTGGCATTCAGTCGCTGCGCCAAGGCGATCATGGCTTGCGGCGGCAGCGCGGTGTCCCGCGGCAGGTGGCGCCGGATCCTATTGTTCATGTTCTCGACCGAACCTTTCTGCCACGGCGCCTGAGGATCGCAAAACCATGATTTCGTGCTCATGCCGCTCTCGAGCTCCCGCCAGGCCACGAACTCCAGCCCCCGGTCGAAGGTGATCGACCGGCGCGCCTCGGCGGGCAGGGGCGACATCTCCCGGATCAGCCGGTCCATGATGGGTCGGGATTTGCGGCCCGCATTGCGCATCAGGACCGTGTATGGGGTCTTGCGCTCGACCAGCGTCGCGACATTGGCGTCTCCCTGAGCCCGTTCAAAGATCATCGGATCTCCCTCCCAGTTGCCGAACTGGCTGCGGTCGTACACCTCCACGGGCCGCATGTGGATGCTGATCTCATCAGGAAAAACCTGATTGCGCGGCTTGCGCTTTCGCCTGAGTTCCGGAAGGAGCCGTGCCAGTTCGGTGGCCTGAACAGAGGCGGAAAAAATATACTGGTAGATCGTCTCATGGCAGAGCTTGTGTGACGCACCAAGCTCGACCCGGAGCCGCCCGGCGATCTGCTCAGGGCTCCAGCCTTCGCGCAGGCGATCAACGACAGCGTCTCGAAGCTCGGGGAGTCGCTCAAGTTTATGTCGACGTGTGCGCCGGACGTCTGCCAGCGCCTGTGCACTCACATGCCAGTAGCCGTCCGCCTGCGGGACTTCGGCGTCGTGCCACCAGTTGCGCTTGATCTCGCGCCGGATCGTCGAGCGATCCCGGCCGAGGATGCCGGCGATCCGCGTTCGCGGCGTCTTTGCCTGCAGCAGCCTGGCAATCGTGCGCCGTTCATCAAGCGTCAGGTTCGTGAAGGCACGTCTTATGGCAGACTCCTGATTTGCTTCAGGAAACTATGCGGTGGGGCATTCCAGAATAGAAACTGCCCTCTTCCGGCAGGCCTTCGGCGAACAGATTTTATGTTACTGGCAGGACGCACGATCCGCTTTACCGTGCTCCTGAAGAACTACAACAAATGCAGCGGGCCAGTCATGGCAAAGATCACCAGCCTTTTGCGCGCCATACCATATCATGCCCGAAGTCCATCATCTTCGATTTCGGCACGGACTCCGTTCTATGGCTAAATCTGCGGCCAAGGTCGGCACCGCCAGTTCGTTCTGCGATCCTCCGCACCTTAGCAGAAAGGCTTCCTTGAGAATCCCACACGCCCCACACGCTGGTGGCTGCCGCACGACATCGACATCAGCCAACTCAAAGAATCCGAACTCGCCCTCCCTGCGACTCTCTGAATGCCAAGCCATGCAAATACCTAGGGTAGAAAACCTCAGCAGAGGTCTTCAGGCAGGAGATACCGGAGAAAAGGACATGACCACCACCCTACCTTCTCACCGACAGAAGTTGCACTGCAGGTAGCGCGCACCGCTGCAGGAAACGTTTCTCAATACCATCAAGTGGGAGTTGATTTGTCAGGTCGCGTTACAATTCACCAATGAGCCGAATACGACGTCGTACGATACATCGATGAGGTCTATAACCCCTTTAGTCGACATTCGTCTCACGGCTTCCAAAGCCTTATCTCCTTCGAATGAAATCCGTGCCGTGTAGTAGACGCTCTCCGCAATAGTGGGAAATTGCATATCTACGCAGCCTCGTTATGAATCGCCATCGGGTTACCAAGCCCTTCGAATACCGGCTTAGACAGCAAGTATCCCTGAAAAAGATCGACACCGAAATCGCGAAGAACGTCGAGCTCAGCCTGAGTCTCGATGCCTTCGCATATGACAGTGATGCCAAGATCTTTGCAGAGTTGCGTCACATGCCGAACCATCACCCTGCGAACCTTATCGTTGTCGATACCCCGGATGAGGGCCATGTCCAGCTTGATTATATCTGGCTGAAAGTCAGAAAGAAGTGCCAAATTAGCAAAGCCAGAGCCGAAATCGTCAATCGCCGTTTTGAACCCGATCTGCCGATAGGTGTTGAGGATATTCAATACATGGGCCGCGTCCAGCTTCTCCGCTTCGTTGAACTCGAAGATAATTCGATCAGGCGGAAATCCGAAACGTTCCGCGGCCATCAGGGTTCGCCGAATGCAGGCGTATGGTTCGTAAACGGCGTTCGGCATGAAGTTGATCGACAGCATGGCCGGCGTGTCTGTTAGGTTAAGATCTGCTGCCATCTCGATAGCTTTCGTCCGGCATCTTTGATCGAATGCATATCGATTTTCGTCATTCACTTGGGAAAGGATACTGTAAGCGCTCTCGCCCGTGGGCCCCCTAACGAGCGCTTCATGGGCGTACACACGTCGCGACCTCATATCCATAATTGGCTGAAAAGCCATCGTGAAGGGGATCAGAAATCCTTCACCATCTCTGCAACCGTGACAAGCAACCGACATTATCAGGGACCCTTCCACAGGTGGGGAGATAAGCACTACCCGACTTTTTGCGGAACTCTACCCACCTTTTCTTAACGATGTCTTGCCGATGTCCACTGATATATCTCTCGGACCCGAAAGCTGCACCGAAGCCTGATTTTACCCCAAACGCTCGATATTGCACATCGTCGCACACTCCGCCGCAGCCTCCCGCACAAGAAGGATGGGTTAGCCCTCGGAGGCTGCGCACCGTTGACACATCTTGTGGCCTCAACCACGCCCCGGCTGTCCGTTCGCCCTTGGCGGACTTTGTCATGTCGGAATTGCTATCAGCACGCGGTCTGGTTGCCGGGGGTTACTACAAAAACAGTATCTCCAGTGACTGGAGCAGAGAGTACGATATCGATACGATGATTGGTGCATCCTAAGATCGCATAGCCCCTCTTTAGGGTCAGGACCCATTGAAATCCTTAGTTTTAGATGATTCAGTTGCGTCGTAGGAGGCAACTGATGAGTGATCTTTTCTGGCTTAATGACGCGCAGATGGCACGTTTGCGGCCTTACTTTCCAAAGTCCCATGGCCGCCCTCGCGTGGATGACCGGCGTTACTGAGCGGGATAATCTTTGTCAATTGCAACGCTTTGCGGCGGCGCGATGTCCCGCGGGGAATACGGTCCGGCAAAGACGCTCTACAACCGCTGGAAGCGTTGGGGCGATATGGGTATCTTTGCCCGGATGATGGCCGGGCTGGCCGCAGAATCCGCCGTCCCGAAGACCATGATGATTGAGGCGACCTATCTAATGCCCACCGCACGGCGACCAGCCTGCGGTCAAAAAAGGGGGGGGGGCGGCCGGCTGATAGGTTGCACGAAGGGCGGCATGAATACCAAGCTTCACGCTGTGACAGATGCCGACGGACGCCCCCCTCCGCTTCTTCATGTCGGCAGGACAGAAACGGTGACTACACCGGTGCGGCGGCGCCTATCGACAGACTGCCCGATACGGACTGGTTGCTGGCAGATCGTGGTTATGACGCCGACTGGTTCCGAGAAGCCCTGCAAAACAAGGGGATCGCGCCCTGCATCCCCGGCCGGAAGTCTCGCAGCAAGCCTTTCAAATACGACAAGCGAAGATATAGGCGGCGCAACCGCATCGAGATCATGACAGGCAGGCTCGAGGACTGGAGGCGCGTTGCGACCCGATACAACAGGTCGCCGGAGGTGTTCCCCTCAGCCATCGCCCTCGCCGCAACCGTCATGTTCTGGCTATGATACAAGAACGGGTCCTGATCCTAAGGATCACAACAGAAAATCGTCCCGGCCCAGGTCGGAAAGGTCTTTCATCAGGATCTGCATTTCGGCGCGTCCGTCCCCGTTCACGTCGATCTCCACGACCAGAGATGAGCCGAGACGGGCGGTCCGCACCTCGCCCACCGATCCAGTGAATTCGTGGTCCCCGATGAAATCGAACGCTTGATTGCCGCGGACTCCGGGATCGGCGTCGAGGGGGCGGAAGTCGATGCGATCCTCCCCCCGATTGAAATCAAGAATCGTGTCGCGTTGCATCTCGCCCACGGGGCTGTCATTGATCGAACGGAACACGAATACGTCACGCCCCGCTCCCCCCATCAGGAAATCACGACCAAGCCCTCCATAGATCGTGTCATTCCCGCCTCCCCCCTGCAGGACATCGTTGCCGGCATCGCCGTTAAGGACGTCGTTGCCACTCCCGCCGTTTAGGGTGTCATTTCCCGCCCCGCCGAATAACCGGTCGTTATCCGCTCCTCCGACCAGCTTGTCAGCGCCTTTCTCCCCTCGCAAGACGTCGTTTCCGTCACCCCCGAGCAGGGTGTCGTTATGGTCGTCGCCGTTCAGGATGTCGTTTCCAGGACCGCCGACGAGACGGTCGGCACCCGCGCCACCATACAGGCGGTCATTCCCTGGGCCTCCGAAAAGCGTGTCGTTTCCCGCCCTGCCCCACAGGAAATCAGTATCATTACCGCCCCAGAGCTGATCGTTTCCCTTGCCGCCCGAAAGGCGGTCGGTCCCGTCGTTTCCCCACAACGAATCGTTTCCGCCATCGCCCTGCAGCGTGTCGTCGCCCTTGCCACCCCAGAGCCGGTCGGCCTCGCCACCCCCCCGCAGAACATCGTTGCCGGCATCGCCGTGCAGGAAGTCGTTGCCACGCTCGCCGTTCAGGATGTCATTTCCCGTCCCTCCGAACAACCAGTCGGTCCCTGCGCCCCCAAAAAGCGTGTCGTTTCCCGCCCTCCCCCACAGGAAATCAGCATCATTTCCGCCCCAAAGCTGATCGTTTCCCCTGCCGCCCGAAAGGCGGTCGGTTCCGTCGTTTCCCCACAGGGAATCATTTCCGTCATCGCCCTGCAGCGTGTCGTTACCCTTGCCACCCCAGAGCCCATCGTTCCCGACACCCCCCCGCAGGACATCATTGCCGGCATCGCCGTGAAGGAGGTCGTTGCCACTTTCGCCGTTCAGGATGTCATTCCCGTCGTCGCCCCTTAGGGTGTCGTCTCCCCCACCACCGCGGATCACGTCGTTTCCTCCGTGTCCGGCGATCAACTCGTCCGAAGCCGTTCCAATGAGCGTATCGTTTCCGGGTGTCTCGTTCAGCGGAGGAGCGGGGGGCAGTGGCGGCGGTTTGACACCTGACTGATCGGCATATTCGTCGTTCTCCCTCGCGGGCGCCCGCATGCGCTCAGCCAGTTCCTTCATTGTCTTGTCGTCGAGCGGTAGAATGATACGTATCAATTGGTAAGATTCAGTGAAGCTGTAGCTTAGGATCCCGTCCTTGATCATAGGCGTGAAACCTGTGATCGAGACTTTTTCATGCAATTCGCGCTCAGGACTGGTATCTACGCCTCCGGAAGTTTCGGGGATGCCGTATTTTCCCTCCCAATCTTCCTGAGCTGTACGAACCACGACATCCCCAAATGCGGCGATGATATCGTCACCCAGATCCAACAAGACATCGAGAGTTTCACCCTCCTCCAGTTCCCCGGAAGACATATAGAATGCGATCTTGTTGTCGTCCTCGAACACCCATTGATTTGGGCCAGTTTTGTCATTCGGATTAGAGACGTTCTTATGGTCAAGGTCGACCGCAGACATTCCTGGAACGATCTCTGCCAGAAGCCTAAAGGCCCCTGATCCCGAGAAGAGATTGATTTCCTTATCTTCGCCCTTGCCTGTGACGCTTCCGAAGTTGGAAGGATAGGGGATGTCGACACCGTATATGGCTGACATGTCCAGATTCAATTTCGAGTACTGGCTGAACATCTCCATCACGGCCGCTTCCTTCTCGGGGCCGTAATCATGGCTTTCCAGGCCGAGATTGGTCTGCACAATCTGCCCCTCGGGGCCTGTCAGGATGCCATGCTGCCAGAAATTCTCGAAATCCGCATTGCTCCGATCGGTGAGATCATCCTTCGTGACGTCTATCGCCTTCCCGAAATTTTCGAGGTACAAATCTTCGAAGTCTTTCTCGGCGTCAGATCTTTTCCACGACAAGATGTTCCATGCGGAAAAGTATAGCTTTGGAGATTCGGCTCCGGTCTCCATAACTGCATCACGCCATTCAACAAGGGATTCCTTTAGATCCGCGAGGAACCAATCATTTTTCTCCAGACCGGGAGAAAACCTGTGAGCGGCGATATGTGTGATGACCGAAAGGGCCTCCTCATTCATTTCGCCCAAGATCAATTCGTTGTCGGCACGCGTCCGACCAGCCTGCATGGTGACGTTGATGTCCGGAAAGGCTTCGGGAGCGTCTTTCAGCTTTGCGGAGATCATCGTCAGAAATTCGTCCGATATCTGTCCATACAGGGCCGGATCGGAAAAGTGGGCGAAGTACTCGTTCCCGATCTCCAGTGTGAACCCCTCTGGAACCTCGCCATAATATCCGTCGATGAGCTTGTCCATGAATGCGGCAACCTGCTTCACACCGATATCGGTGTTGTCGCTGTACCGGACCGTTGGAATTATAATCGAAAGAATGTCTCCACTTTTATGGGAATATTCTATGAGATCCGACAGTCCCGGTCTGTTCGGCCCCAAGATCTGGAGTTGGTCAAACTCGAGACCGTAACGGTCCTCCCTGACTTCGGCCAAGGTCCCGCCCGGCCAACGTATAAGGCCCGTTCCGAGTTCGTCAGCCAAAGCGGTGTATTTATCGAACGACGTGAATGCGGTATACACTCCGCCAAAAGCTCCATCGCCTATCACCGGCACAGGATTGTTCGCTTGCACTTCTTGAATGTCATCTACGGCTATGCGTGATGAGATCATGAGCATGCTCCACTAGTTTATCGAACGAACCAGTATTGATTTCGCATCGAACGCCACTGTGGTGGGCATCTCTTTCAGAACAGTTAAAATATGAACGCCTGAAATACGGTTTCTGACAACCTCATCGAGATCATTTCATTCTATTGAATAAGCTAACACAGAGCCAAAATCCTCAGCGTAAGCGGTGCGTGAAGGTCCTCGGGCTTTCAGGTTGACGGCTTTTGGAATTCCCGCAGTATGAAGTCGTCGATGCGCGACCCTGGGTGTCCGTTGGCGATGGCGGTCAATGTTTCGCGCAAATAGGCGTATGGATCGACAGTGTCTAGTTTGCAGGTTTTGATCAGCGAGGCCATGCGCGCCCAAGTTCGGCCGCCCTCATCATGACCCGCGAACAGAGAGTTTTTGCGATTGAGGGTTATCGGCCGGATGGTGTTTTCGACCGGGATGGTGTCCATCTCGACGCGGCCATCGGTCGGGAAGATTTGCAACCCATCCCAGTAGCGGTAGATATAGCCTAGCCTCTCGCCCAAGCGGAATCATCACCTCGCGATCAAGCAACGGCAGCGAAGGCACGTGGTCTGGCTGGAGAGACCGAAGCGGGTTTCTTAAGGCACGTGACCAGACAGCACGCTCGGCCCTCGCAAGTGTTGCCGCGTCATGGCTCGGACGTGCTGCTAATAGAACCGGATGGTCTTGTTTGGCAACTCGACCGTGCTGCAGCGCCCGCAGTCGACGCCTGACTTGATCGCCCTACCCCCCCCGATGATACCCCTCCAAATCGCAACCGCTTAATTGTGGCTGAGATACGGGCCTTCGTCGGCGTCGGATAGCGAGACCAGTTATATCCTATCTGACTTGGTCCATAACCCCGAATCCAACTTCGCGCCGCTATCGTGCCTCTCTCGAGCATACGACTTATCCCGACCCTCGTGAGCATTTTAACTGTGCCCATTTCTGGAGCATACGGTTAGAGGATTTGGAATGCGATATTGCCAGCAGAATCTCAAGAACTTCGACCTCGACGGAGGCGATGACTCGTTTGATCGCCCGAAGCGCAGGTGAATGATAGCTGTGGTCGATCCCGTACCATGGCGTCACCGGAGGGTCCGTGAGCACCTAGTCCATGTCGATCCCGCGGGGAGGTGGCGATATGAATGACCTGTTCAACATCCCTTTTCGCAGGGTTTCCTTTGAGATGCTTCGGTTCGATCATAGGCGGCTCCGCTGCACCCGAGACGCTGATGCGAACCGCCCGTCACCACATGGCTCAGGCTGTCATCGATCTTCCGGTCCGGTCTTCATAGCTGGCGATTTCAACCTGGGGCCAGATGACCCCGCATGGAGCAGCATCTCCGACCTTGCAGCCCCGTTGATCGGGAGCGGAGCGACCAAGATCAGTCCAATCGAAAGCCGGTCCGCGAGGCTTTTCGACAGGCACACAACTGCTGATTTTCGATTATCACAAGAAGGGTTGACGCTCATGACCGAACGCTGTCTCGCCACGATCGAAGCCTGAATGCCCCTCTCGTCGCCGGCCATCCGGTCCCGCTCACCAACTGCTCCTGAGCCGCCATATGGGCTGCATTCCCGTTGCAGCCTTGTTGAGGCGTGACGCGCAGGCACAGCGGCTCAAACGGCTGGATCGTTGCCCTCCTGCGCCCTATGATTGCGTATGGGGTCATCGCTGGCAGCCCTGCACCGTCTCGTCACTAAGGCAGTTGTCCGGGAGCAGCTGCCGCGGCTGAGTCTCTATCCCGGATCCACCTGTCGTCCCGGTCGGGCCGCGATAGGCGCAGACGCTGCCTACCGTCTTTTTGTGACCGCGGTCACAGTGGCAAGCCATGCGGGGGCGTTCACAGAATTTTCTGAACCGCTTCGCTTGCCGGGCCATGCTCTCCACGCACGATCAGCCGGGTCAGGGATGCCCTATTCGAGCTCCGTAGCGGGACGTGTCGTGACGTGGATCGCAGACCCCCTAGGGCATGATCGCCGGACGAGGAACGCTCACGTCGCCGCCGCGTGTCGGCGACGGCGTCCGAAGGCCGTGCCCCCGGTCACGATGGCCGTCGGCCGGAATGCTGCGTGGTCTGCCATGCCGGTCATGAAGGCTTCGATGCCGCCGCGAACCGGTCCAGCAACGTGAAGGGATCGAAATTCCCCCGTCGCTTCCCGCTGATCAAGCTCCGGAAGTAAGCCTCCATGTTCCTGATCCTGCCATGCATGTTCACCATAACCATAACCGAAACCGCAGCGGCGACGGCACCCAGGTTCGAAGAGGCTTCATCAAGTAGTGCCGGCCTAATGCCGATCATCGGAGCCAACTGCCGCCCCAATAAGACGATGTCGAGCTCCGTCCGTAGCGGCCTTTCCGCAAAGCATAGTGTATCCGGGCAGGCACTGGTCAGTTTCCCCAGCAAGGTCGCGATTTCGCCCCGGGTCCACACGTACGATGCGTTAGTGCCCTTCTTATCAATTTCCTCTGTTTTAGACTTAGAGTGATTACGGCCATTCTGACCGCCAGAGCCGGCCATTTCAGCAGGAACGTGGGCTCCGGGCAGATTGATGTCGGCTGGGCTTGCGTGGTAGGGCAGGGGGGGGGGGGCGAGTTCGGAAGCCCCGTTGCCAATCGCCTTTTCGATGTGTTCGGACAAGACCGCCTGAAGACGGTCGCGGAGTTCGCGGAGCTGATCGACCGGCAGCTTGCGCCGAGCGTACTTTCTTGCGTCAGCAAGCATGTCTGGATCCGCATCTTCCTTTTCGAGGCGCGCAAGGAGATCCTTGATACGGGTAACGAGATGACGGCATTCGAGGGCGTTCCGGTTGTGGAGTTCGAGGACGCCGAGCCACCGGTCGCGCGCGTCGATCATCGGCTGGAGATCGAACCCGAAGGCAATGCTATCGCCTGAAGACGTCCCGCGGCTCACGTAGCGTTTGCAATTCGGGCTGTCGCGGCGCTCGAGGATCCCAATTTCCGCGAGATCGAGTACATGACGACGAATGGTCCTCTCGCTAACGCCGGCGAGCCTGCGCATCAACTCCCGGGTGGATGCGAAGCAGATAGTCCCCCGGCCCCGCCTGAGGCAGCTGATCATGGCAGCGAGGGTCTGCATGACCTTCGGCTTGAGCCCGAGGCTTGGGGCCGCGTCGCGGATCATCTGATAGATAGCCCAGGTTTCATCCGAGTTGCCCTTGGGCACTGTGCCATCGTTCGCCCCCGGGTAGGGACGTTGAATGAGTTTGTTGAATGTCATGGTCTCCTGCCGGCCGGACCGCCGAGCCGAGAGTCGTCCCTCCTTGCCTCGCTCACGAAAGAGTGGGCAAATCTTACCCGGCTCCCGAATCGGAAGCTGTTGACGGGCACAGTGGAGGCTGGTAGGAATGAATGTGCAAAAACGTTACTACCGGGCTCTCCAGGGATTTCTCTGGGGGGCTCTTTTCTTATGTGCGGTCTTTTGCGGTCCTCCTTTCGTTGTTGGATGTTGGATTAGATAGATAGGGCAGGGGGCTTACCCTTTGCCCCGGCTCTCCGTCCAGCGATTGTGAAGTAGGCGCACGATTTCGTCCGCGTTCTCCTCGAACCACTGTCCGAACTGGGGCTGATGTCGCAAGGAGACATTCAGCGAAAGGCTTCGACCGGTCTTCTTCAGCATCCCGACATGACGTCCGGAGAGGGCGAGGGGCCTTGAAGCGGAAGGACCGGCCTTTTCAGTTGTGCCCGCGGTCACAGCGACATTCACCTCCGCGGGGGCGCTGCCCTCTGCAATGGTTTTATGAACGATTTCCTTGGCTTGGCGAAATATTCTATCAAATCGGTCCGAGCCAGTACTGTCGGATGACTGTTCGGCATCGGGGATCAGGCGACGAAGGTTGACGCCGTCGTCGCGCGCGATCTGCGCAAGCTCGGTCCAGAGCCGGCGGCCGATGTCGGGGGCCGCTCCGATGTGCAGGATCACGTCAAGGGGCACGTTGTCGACGACCGTTGACATCTTGGAGATCGCCGTCCGATCGATGCCGAGAGCGTCTTGGATGACTTGGGAGTCATATCCGGCGGACTTGAGCTCGCGTACGAAGAGAGCCTTCTCGATGTAGGACGGGTCGACCCGGAGATTGTTCTCCTGACCTTGCGCGAGGATAGCGGCATCCTCGGCGAGATGCCGGACGATTGCCTTTACGCGAGCCCCCGGGCCAATCTTGCGGATTGCCGCGAGACGGCGCCGTCCATAGACGATGATGAAGCGGTTCATGCTGTCAGGATGGGGCCGCACAAGGATGGGCACCTGCTGCCCATGCGTGCGGATGCTTTCGGAGAGCCGGGTGATCTCGACAGGATCGAATTCTATACGGTCCTGAACGCCCGAGTCCATGATCAGCGACGGATCAAGTTCCTGGATGCCGCTTTCGCTCATGTCCCTCAGGCTGCTGCCCAGGGTCTCCAACGCTGGCGCACCCTGCCTGCGGGTAGGTGGTGCCGCAAGCGGAGCCTCGGAAGGCGCAGCAGGCGGAGACTGGTGAGCGAGAGCCGTCTCGAAGATATTCTTGCGTCCCATCAGGTCCTGCCCCACGATCGTTGGATGAGACCCTCGATCTCGTCGGACACAGCGTTGCAGCTCTGGACGGCGCGTTCGATGGTCTTCTTCACGAAATTGCCTGGGTCGACCTCGTAAACCGTTTGCTGGGTCATGCCCGCGTCGCTGATAGCCGTCGACTTCAGCATCGGCTCCGTCAGGACCTCGTCCTCGAGGATGGCTCGCAGATAGGCTGCCATCTGGGTCTGCGGACCGTCCGAAGGCTCGTAGCGTGTTAGGAGGAACTTCACGAAGTTCCAGCTGATGGGCTCCGATCGGTTCGTGTGGTGCTGGATCGTCCGGAAGAGGTCGCCGGCGAGGCTCAGGAACTGCGACATAGAAGCGATGTCGAGCATACTCGGAACCACGGTGACGACAAGGGCGGAGGATGCCGCGAGAGCCGTGAGGGTGGTGAAGCCGAGCTGGGGCGGGCAGTCGATGATGACGAGGTCGTAATTTTGCTCGATCCTGCCGAGCTGGATCGTTAGGCGTTCGGCGAAGGTAGGCGAGATCCTCTGCCCAAGCGCATATGCAGTGTTGGTCTCGTATTCGGAAAGGACCAGGCCAGCCGGGACGAGGTCCAGATTGTGGAAGTAGGTCTTCTTGATGACGTGTTCAATGCCGACCTGATCCTGATCGTAACGCAGGCAGTCGTAGAGGGTGCCCTTGTCTTGGAACTCGATCTCGGGGCGGTAGCCGAACATGGTGGTGGCAGAAGCCTGCGCATCAGCATCGATGAGGAGCACCCTGTATCCGCGAAGGGCAAGGCGCTGCGCCACGTGGCAACTGGAGGTGGACTTGCCCGAACCACCCTTGAAGTTGACGAAGCTCAGAACCTGCAAAGCATCGCCCGGTTGACGCCCCGGCCGGTAAGTCAGGACATTCTTGCCGGTGGCATACATCCGGTCGCGGATCTGGTCGATCTTCTCCGCCGAGAACCAGCGATGTCCGCGGGCGTCCGTGACCGGCTGGGGGAAGTCCGGGTCGTCCGCCAACCGGGTGTTCAGGTTCGAGATGGAGATTCCCGTGAGCTCCGACACCTCCCGTGCGGAGAACAGCCTGAGCGTCTTCCGCTCGTCCGGTCGGAAAGCGTTCTTCATCTGGCGATCTAGCGAGCTCGCGAGACTCTCGGCAAACTGGGAGATTCGGTCGGAGTTGAAGCTCCGCTCCAGAAGGCTCATCTCGTTCATTTCTGCCTCATACACGGCTCTCCATGGGCTCTTGCGCGATCTTGTATGCCTCTAGGATGTTTCGATGGAAAAAACCATACAAGATTGTCGGAGGCAACTAAGATCAGCGTTGCCATGCATCTCACGATTGAGCAACTGTTATCTGTCCCAGCTACGGACAATTAAGGCTCAGTAGCGGTTCATAGGCAACCCTGTCGGCGGATCGTGCCACGCTGGAGACTCGTGCATACCTGATGCTCCGCGCGCGGGCATTCCTCGGCATGAGCTCTCAGGGCTGTAACGTCAGGTCCGCCATCTGGCGCAGGACGATCCTGTCGTCTGGCATCGTCTGATGTCGATGCTAAGCGTGGGCGCGGTCATGGCGCTGACCTACCGTTCGCCGATTGATGATCCCTCCGGTCCACATCGTCGAAGAAGGTCGGACCATGGGTCGGCCTTACACCTTCGCGCAACCAGTCAAACGAACGCGACGTCTCGGGCGGGATCACCAAAGCAAGAGACGTCAACTTACGGCGTAAGTTGTGCCATGCAGCGACCGTCATGATGCATCGTGGCTGCTCGACATGACTGAGAACATAGGCTTCGCAGGTCGCGCCCCGTCGAGGTACGAAGCGGGCCATGGTGGCCCTTACCCGGCGCATCAGTGTGATCCTGAACCGGATATGGACTGACGGCACCACCTTCCGATCCGAGACTCAGGTTCCGCATGCAACCTGACCGGCCAGACCCTCCACCGTTGCCTGCCTAATCGCGGGCCTTCGAGGTCCCCCAAGGACGCGGTTCCGATGATGCCGTGGTGAGGACTGTTGCCGAACCACATCGAGAATGCCAATGAGATGGGCCCATCGGACCTGCATTGAACCAGCATCATGTTGGCTGCTTTCGCGCAGACAACGGACCGAAGCATGCACTTGGGTGATTTCAAACGAAGGCGCAATACCGGCAGCGCGGCAACCAGACAAAATTCGAAACGGCCACTCTGCGGACCACGGTGCATGTGCATAACCGCTTGACCGAAGCGGCCCGGTTACCGAAGTCCTGACCTAGGTGATTGAAGCGCCTCATCCCAGCAATTCCGTCGCGGGGTTCATCTCAACGTCCACATCCGCATAATACCGCTGCGCCTGCACGGCGGAACTGTGCAGCGACAGCTTCATTGCGGCGGCGAGGGGGACTCCATCCAGGGCGGCCTGGGTGAGGAACCCGGCGCGCAGCCCGTGCGGAGAGGCGTAGTCGACGGGCAATCCCGCCTGCGTCAGACGGTGCCGCAGAATGATCCGCAAGGCGTCCGGCGCGAGCCGGCGCGCCAGCACGCGGTCCGCTGTCGAGACGGGCCGGAACAGCGGACCCGGTCCTGCCGGCCGTACCTTCAGCCAGTCCAATAATGCCGTTGCGGCGCGTCCCTTGAGCGGCAGCCTGGGTGCGAGGGCGCGCGCCGTCGTCTTCGTCTCGAGCAGGCGCAGCCAGATCACGCCCTTGGTCTTGAACTCATCCGCTCCAACATCCTCGATATCCAATGCTGTGACCTCGCTGCGCCGGCGTCCACCTGACGCAAAGGCCAGCATCAGCATGGCCCGATCGCGGATCCCGCGGGCGGTGTAATCACAGGTCGCCAGAAGTGTCTCCAGAACCTCCCGGGTGACAGGCTTGGCGGACTTGGGCTTTCGCGGCCGGTCTGCGGCGCGTCGGGCCTTGCTTCGGGCTGCCGAGACCGCAGGCGCGTCGAACGGGGAGGCCAGATTGCGCATGCGGTGGAAGCTGCGCCAGGATGCGATCCGCCGGTCAAGGGTTGCCGGGGCGGGGCAGGCGAGCGACCGGCGCAGGCCCAGACCGATCAGGGCCAGCGCCACTCCCTGCGCCGGATGCGACGGATCGTGCAGGGCTGTCGAATGATCGAGAAGAAAGCGCAAAGCGACGCGCTCCTCTTCCGGCCAGGTCATGTCCGTGCCGAAGGTCAGCTGCTTCCAGGCCCGGATGTAGACCAGATCGCGTTCCCAGGCCCGCAGCGTATTGGCCGGCGTGCCGCGGCGGTAGAGTTCGGTCAGCTCCTCGGACATCTCCGGCAGCACCGAGACGAGGCAGGACGAGGAGGGCAGGGAGGGCATGGCGGTGGTCCGATCGCGATCTTGAACCAAGATCTTGCCGTGTCGTTCGCGGTAAAGCAAGACTCGTGATAAGGAGTACTTATCATGACCCATGAACGCGAACGGGAAACGCTTGGGTAAACCGCAGATGTATCTTAATCTGCCGATATGAACCACTACCCTGATGATAACGACTGGTCCGACGACGATCCGCGTTGGTCGCTGCCGTCGCCCTATGATCCTCCGGACGACGTGGAAGAGGATCCGGATGCGTCTGAAGGCGTCGCCGTCTGGGACTTCCCGCTGCCCCGTGTCAGTGGACGTGATCTCCTCGATGTCGATCCTTGGCGGCGGGCGGAAGCGGCGCTGGCCGCCGATCTCGCACGCGCCGCGCAGGCCGTGGGCCGGCTGGACGAGGCGGTGCGACGGGTGGGGCAGGGGGCGGCCGAGCGCCTTGCCTATCGTGAGGTCGAGGCCATGTTCCGCGCGGAGGGACGCTGGCTTGACCGGGACCGCATCGGCCGCGCGCAGCTGGACGCGGGCGGCGATCCGGATCGCGTCCGGGATCTGGAACGCGCCCGATGGGCACTGCGTCGGCTGACCGCATCGCCGGGTGTGCCTTCCGACCTGCGGCGGTTTCTGGGGCGACATCGACCGGTGGGGCAGGGGGATCCGGTGCTCGCGGATAGCGTGACCCCGGACGCCGCCTTCGACGACGTGCAGCACGCCTGGCAGGAGGCCCTTGACCGCTCGGCGCGCCTGCACCCCATCACGCAGGGCTGCGCGGCGCTTCGGGCATGGCGGCTCCTTGACGTATCTGGCGAAGGCGAAGGTCTGGACGGGGCCGTGATGGCCTCCCGCATCGCGGCGCAGGAACACCGGGCCCTCGGCTTTGTCCCCCTGGCCCCGGCGGGCCAGTCGTGGCGACGCGGCGGTGCGCCCCTCGATGTGCTGCGCCTGTGGATTGCGGAGGTGCAGAGCGGTGCAGTATCGGCCCTTGGCGAACTGGACCGCGTCGCAGACTGGCGGGAGCAGGCGGCGGCGCGTGTCACGGATCTGGGGGGCCGCAATCCAGCGAAGGTGCTCGCAGTGCTGGCTGCGCGCCCCTACGTCTCCGCCACCGATGTCGCAGACGCGGCGGAGGTCAGCCGGGACACTGCCGAGAGGATGTTGCGGACCTTCGAACACCGCGGCCTCGTGCGGGAGATCACCGGAAGAGGGCGGTTCAGATTGTGGACGAGCGAGATCTGATGGCGGGAGGTGGGCCTTCAGGGCCAGCCTCGCGTGGGGGAACGATCTGATGTGCGGATCTCCAAAGATAAGGAGACCGGAACATTAGGGTCAGTCCCTATAAATTTGTATTTCAGGCCAGTTGGTTAAGTGGATCATGTCGATCGTGAACATGCGAGATACGCGATACTTCTGGCTGAGCGCGCGACAGATGCAACGACTTCAGCCTTTCTTTCCCAAGGTGCGAGGCCGAGCGCGGTC
>Ga0265797_10006376_pt1 | contig 16685 bp, 12 predicted proteins | sample P2T30metagenome_FD_192433 | JGI IMG/M metagenome (GOLD analysis project Ga0265797, IMG submission 192433) | Plant litter microbial communities from East Loma Ridge, Irvine, California - P2 T30 | ecosystem: Environmental > Terrestrial > Plant litter > Unclassified | place: USA: California...
GAGATACAGTAATGCCGGCAGTGCCGCATGTCGGTCTTAGGGTCGGTCGCATGCATGGTTGCATGCCTGTCAGATGACGCTTCCTCGGACTGTCCCCCTCTTCCAGATAGATGGCGAGTTTGATGTTGACTGAGATTAGTGTGCAGAGCACATACTTACAAACTTGTCTAATGTCAAAGGTGACAAGGCGGTGGTCGAAGACGCCATAGAAGCCTTTGGCGTCCCCTCGCACCGGCTCTAACAAGTCTCACATAGAAGCCGCTGTAACGCTTGCGGGCTGGCAACCGTCTTCCCACGCAGCGGCTAGGGCCATGGATGCCACGAGCGACGCTAACGTCAATCGGTGGAGACTGGGATCATCGCTCTTGTCCTCTCCCCAGCTTATAGTGGATCCTAGATTACAAAGGTCCTTGTCGTGTGTTGACGGGCCCTCTCAGCACGCTGGAACCCTTCAGTCAATCGTACATCATCGTTGTTTGCCCCCCAGGGAGTGCCCTAAGATCTGCTCTGTACCTGCGCTGGTGCTAGGTCGAACGCCATATTTTTACTTTACTTCGCCTACGATATTTTCATGATTTCTGGTTCGATATGATAGTTCCGAGCAGCCACAGGAGTCTTTCTTTTTAGGTGTAACCTATATACCCTCCGAAACATTGCTGGATCAATAGTTCGTCGCCTGCAATGGCCATTCATCAGGAGCCCTTGGACGCGGAGTCGGCCTCGTTTGTACTACCGGACCATATTCACCCGTGGCTACGCTCAGTCGTCGTTCTGGGATTCATCAGCTTCTTCGCATCGGTATCATTACTCTTCTTACTCACTTACAAACTGGTATCCTGGCAATTGCGATCGAAGCGAAGCAACCAATTCGTCATTCTGATATTCAACCTTCTGTGGGCGGATATTCAACAAGCACTTGCATTCCTACTAAACGTCGAATGGCTGCGACTGGGATCCGTCGACGTCGAAAATCCAATATGCTTTGCGCAGGGCTGGCTGGTATCTACAGGTGATCTGGGAAGTGGAATCTGGTGCTTTGTTATCGGATTACATACCTTTGCCTCAATCATCCTGAATTTCCGTCTGAAGCCACGGAGCTTCTACCTTTGCATCTTCCTGCTCTGGGTTTTCATCCTTGGGGTATCTTCAATCCCCCTTGGTATGTACGGAGAAAGCATCTACGTACGGTCTGGAGTATGGTGTTGGATCCATCATGACCTCGAAGACCTACGATTGTGGACACAGTAAGTAAAGTCGCATCACGAACTGCATGTGAGATATATACTGACTTCTCAAACCAATGTTTAGCTACGTCTGGATCTTCATTTTCGAATTTGGCAACGTCTTCATTTACGCCATAATCTACACAATTTTGTCAATCCGCATTCGATCCGGCTACTACACAACCGAAGAAGCTAAACGTGTACGCTCCATCGCAAACCTTATGGTCGTATATCCGCTCGTCTACGTTGTCTGCACCATCCCGTTGGCTTCCGCACGAATGGCGTCAATGTCCGGTAACCCACCGTCGCTTGCTCGTCTTTGCCTCTCTGGTGCCATGATCGTCTCGAATGGCTGGCTTGACGTACTCTTGTATACTTGTACTCGACGCATCATGATCTTTTCTGATGAACCACCCTCTGATGTCGATGGCATGGATACTTTCGCAGCGTTCTGGATCGAGAAGCCTAAGCGCTTTGGAGGCGAATGTACAATCGAAGCGATGAATACACACACAAGGGGTCGACGATCAAAAAGCAAGGTAACACTACCATCGGGAAGCGAAAGTTCAGACGATCTTTGTGGGATCGGTTCGAATGACATCAAGTTGGTCACTACAACAAGGGTCATCAGCGAGCCGGCACAGCCAGAGGATTTCGAGGAGATGGAGGCTGAGGCGCGTGTGGTACGACCTCGCACGCCAACGACAAGATGGAGCCAGGATACAAGCGATACGAACGGAAGTCGCAATTTGAGTTTGAAGGAGCTGGCGATACCCCACGTTGCGCACTGAGAGCCTATTTGGAATGTGAACGAAATGCTATCATCACGACATAAATCCACCAACTACGTGTACATGAGACATGTGCCCAGGACCCAAAATCCTGCACCTACTACGGCAGTCTGAGAGGTGCAGCAAGAAGTCTACCAAAGCAGGGTGTATCTAAAGACTGATTATAAGTCCTGCGACGACGCGAAAGATAGACTGCCTTCGAGGCAACAAGGTAGAGGGTGACTACCTCCACTAGAAACGCCGCTGCCGCCATAGCGCGACATGCATACGGAGAAGGGGTTCCGCCCATGCACATAGACTAATAGACGAGAGTTATGAATTCATTATTCAACAGATGCGCATTTACAATCTTGAGCGCTCTCTTTATCGTATGTAGGCTGGGTACGACTCTGCAACTCAGTGATCAGTCGACGTCCCATTCGCCAAGAATGCAGCCAACCTCGCCCCGAACTCCAGAGTGTATGCCGAATCGACAAACTCGTCGAATTGTCTAACTTGCGTACCATCCTCTGTAAAGGTCAGGATAAGTGCATATTCATTCCCATACGAACCGATCGGCGTAGACGCCGTACTGCGTGCATGTATGATACAAGTGTGCGCCTCGGGGTCATGCGTCTCTTGGAAGATTGTGGCCTATAATCAGATGAGTCAGTCGCTCTATCTCGTCTCTGTGAGAGAATGATTCGTACCGTGAAATTGATGTACAAGGGCTCAATAGTTTCAAAGTATGCGCAGTACTCGTCGTTACTCTTAGGTGAGCGGTTAAGAGTAGCGGGTAGGATTTGTTGCTTGCAGTCCGGAGTTCGGTACGCGAGAATCCTTTCGATATCCCAGACGTTGTAGGCATCGATGACCTCTTTGGCAACGACTTTCTGAGCTTCGAGGCTGTGTGTAATTGTCAGGATGTATCGGGCGAGATATGGCTTCCATAGTCTACGTTGTAGTTGGTAGCTGGAACTCACTTGGCCTGGGGAATGACTTCGGCATTAACTAGACATTTGTTCAAGTTCAGACCTATCCAGATGTCGCTGGTAGCCAAAGTTTCGGAACTCGGGAGAGATGTGGCAGTAGCGAGGACGCACATAGTCGTCGTGAGAAGGATAGTAGATGTCTTCGTGATGCCAAGTAGACTTGAGTGCCAGGCTACTGTGGAATCGTCTTGGAGGTAGATGTAGAATAGAACATATTACCTATAGTAATCCCAGAGTTCAAATACTCTCAACAGCTCACTACCGAAGCACATCATCCACAATCCTTCGAACACCAATGCTTATTGAGGCGTGACAATACCATAATGTCGGTGTCGAAGGGATAAAGTACCTGGCTTGCTAACCACTTTCGAGCATCTCGGCATCCTTCCCGCGCCGTCGAAAAGAGGAAACAATAAGATGGCTGCCAAAGGGTGACCCTTCTCTAATCGATTTCCTGCCTCGACTCCAACATTCACACGAACTTCCAAGGCTAGGAGCTTAAAAGAAGAGGAAATTACCTTCCAAAAGTGTTTGACAGAAGGTAGCTGTCATGCTGTACATCGGCTAGTTAGTTAGTATCGCCAAGGTAAAGTAGGGACACTTTCTATCTAGGAACATGTGCTCACCGCATGTTCTAAAGATTGGTCATACGGTTAACTTGCTTCCGAGAACTGAATGAAGCACAGTATGGTGCGAAAATCAACATGGACAGATCGCAGAGCACCTACCAAAGCAGACATGACGATCCCATCGCGGCTGGTAACCCACCCATCATGTACATGACAAGTCCTCTGTACCGGGAAAATTTTGCTTTGAAGGCATTCGCAATATTTTACCTTGAGAAGCTTATAAGATGGAAGATAATGTATTCTTCTGCCTTGGGTATTCTTTACAGCTCATGAAATAGAGAAGCTTCGTAGTCATCAATTCTTAAACGTTTCGTGCATGTCGTTTCCTCTAAGACCAAAACTGGCAATGCCTTCCCCTTTGCTCTTTTCCATGTCCACCTCCCATGAGTATGTATAGATTTCCTCGTAACACCAACACCGCCATATGTGCAACGTCAGGTCCATATCAACATGGTCAGGTCGCGAGGCGGAGTATTGTGAATACACGACGGTAGACTGAGCAACTGAAAGAACTAATCAAACGATGTTAGTCCGATGCAAGACTAGCTCGTGCCGTTGACAGCCGCTTGGAACGAATGTAAGCACAGCGAGTTAGATGGCGAGCCAAGACAAAGTCGCAAACTACGCAATCCCTTTTAAGCACAGAGTTCTGAGTCGAGTGGGTATAGCTGGGCCCCCATATCCCTGCTCAGTTCACATGCTTACCCATTCCATCCAAGCCTGAAGGAACCCCAGCCTGCCCTGCCTCATGTGCTCCGCAAACTCCTCAAAGTTGATGAGACCGCTTCCTTTCCGTTCGTTGATCTCCTGCTCGACAGCCTCAAGACTGGCTAGCATGGTAAGATGAAGGCGTGATCTTGGGTCCATAGCAAGCTGACGTATCGAGCGTTGCAACGGCTTAAGTTGATTCGTCTCAGTATAATGTGGGTTTGTGGAATGATTGATCTGGTTGCGCGCGCATATGATAGTGTCCACACCTTCAACGTTTTGAATGAGGAGACAGTGGATTTCGGGGTTGTCGGTGTACCATCGCCAGTTGATCGCATACAGGCCATCTTCTGCTCCTTGCTGTGCTGTCGAAGAGCTGAGCTGTGGAGCTTCTTCGGAAGAATCAGTAGTGTCATGAGCCGGAGAATCGCTTTCGCCGGCATATCTTCGCTCTGGGTAGTCTTCTAGGCCGTCGTGGTCTGCGGTCGCAAAAAAACAACGATTCAGATCCGTCCCTTCGTCTGAGGGTAGCGAGGATGTATCAGTATCGGAGGCAACACTGGTCTTTGAGGAGCTATCCGAGGCAGTCCGCAAGGCTGTCGGTGACGGTTCATCGGATGAGTCTGGCCGGAATTGGGGCATGGTGGGATCCCTGTAAGTACCAGCCGGACTTCCATTCAATGCAGGTGGTGCCAGCCATCCTTTATTGTGTACACATTCCACGATAGCATTAAGGACTTCTTCTCGAAGCTGGCACTTTATCAACAACGTGTTCCACATTGTCATGTTGTCGACGTTGGTATTTCTGGATATCTTCACGGTTTCAAGTACCCTCTCTTCAACATCATCGTAGATCTCTTGGAGTATTGCGCATGCCTCTCGCTCGGTATATGGTTTACCGTTAATATGACTGATGAACAAGTTTCTGACATGTGGTCGTCCGTTATTGAGTGTCCTGCAGAATCTGTCGATGATGCATTTCGAGAATCGAAAAACGCCAACCTGTACAATAGCTTCAACAGCAGCCTTACCGTCCGTGAAGTGGTGCATGGTCAGCGCGTCGATTGAGGCTGCTCTGGCTCGACGCTCGTTGCGCTTCTCATGTGCGTCCATGGCCATGTCCTCTTTCTCTAGGAAAAGCGGATTGAGTAGTTCGTTGAACCCCTGTTGTGTAACCTGATATAGTACCTCTTTGCCAAGGTCTTGTTCAGGCTCAGGAATTTCATAACCACCCCATCGCTCTCCGACGGGCCTGGACGAAGAGGCATTGGAGCGCGTGTCTATGTCCACGTCATCCTGGAAACGGACCCTTGAGGATGACCGTGAGCTCCTGTTGCGGGTCCAATTCTCATTTATATATGCGTTTTCAGCGTTGTCGTTCACCCCATTGACGGTCCCCAATTCGTCAGCGTCTGACTCCTCGAAACCTTCAGGCCGCGTTAGACCCTCTTCTTCGTCAATGTAATATTGTCTGCGGGCCCATCTCTGGGTGATAATGTCGTTTTGTTGTTCGTTCGGCGTCCGCGGAGAATACGTGGGTTCGGTATGGTGAAGACCTGTCGTCCATATTATCTCAGCCCGATCAGCCTCGTCGCTGTTCTGCTCAAGCAGCGGGAGAGCTGTAGTCACATCTTCTTCTCTCTTCTGCCGTAGGCGGGGATTGTTCGTGTTCGATGCAGCCATACTGCGGGGCGGAAATGCGGAGCCCAGGGGCTGGCTAGAGCGAATCGTGTCCAAAGCTGACCGCACAGTTACTTCGTCTGACAGCTCCGAGATGTAGTTTCTTGTAGCTTCCTTCTCGATTGCATAGTATGCTCTGAATATGCGCAGGATGTCCCTGCGCGATATATAGCCATCTCCGTCGATGTCGTATCCATTGAAGACTATTCTGGCCTTGACATCGGCATCAGTGTCGTGCATGCCGTCGAGCCCTTTGACCCACTCATCGAACCCGATGAGCCCATTCTTATCCGTATCATAGTATGCGAAGATACGGTCGTAGACGAGGTTCGGTGCGGCGACGAAGCCATTGTAGCGAGGCACGAATGCGTGATTAAAGTCGCGTCGATCGATGGCCCATCCTACCCCATTGGCATCAGCTGCCCACTCGGCCCCTGCGAGACAAGTAAACTGGTCCCACAAGGCCTCAATCTCCTCTGCTTCCATCTTGGTTTCGGCTACGAGGCGTCTCTTGAGTGCTGGATCGATTGAGGGGCTCATCATGTGAGGCTTGCCAGGATAGAGGGGCTCTTGCTTTGGGAGACTCAGGTATGGCGCAGGCACGCGAATCTTGTAGAAGATGTGATTTTTGTAATGCGAATTGGTTGCTTCGCAGTTGGAGCACAGGTCGAAGTCTGGACAGTTGGCGCAGTGCCACCTGGTGCCTCGGATAGGCTTCTCGTCGCACCCGTTGCACGTAATGCCACGATGTATAACGCCCTCCAGCCTCGCGCGGTCCTCTGCAATGTGGTACAAGGTGCGCTGAAGAGTCTGGCCTTCGGGATCAATAGCATCATCCGCGTCCTCGTCGCTTCCCAAGGACAAATCTGTAGCTGCAATACTCTCAGCATCATCGAGAGCAAGGCTGTCGCCGGGAGGGAATATCTGCGCATGCCTTGCCACGGCGCGGGCTATCTGGGCACGATCCAGTGTTGTGATGTTCGGATTGCGGGCGTTCAGCCAAGTTGCGACACTGTCCGCCTGTGATGGGGACAGGGCTCGATCGGGGTAGAGTATGACCAGCAGTCGATCGAGGAACTCGTTGTATAGGCTTGTTATGGCATTTTCGATTACGATATGTTGGGCGTCTGGCTGCGCGCTTAGGATGATGTCGCGCAGCTCTGTTGGGGTGACGAGGCTGCGAGGGTCGAGGGGCACTTCGGTACCGAGTAAATCGTATCGGCCCAGAAAGGGTATGTCGCGCTCGTTCAGTGGGAGGGTAGGTGCTGGCGGTGGTTCTCGCGGGCGCCGTCTGCGGACCGCGTTGCTGCGCTGGAGGCCATCGCCCGGGCCAGGGCTTTGGACCGTGTTGTAGATGAGATATGCCGCGTATCCAGCTGACACACCGGTGAGGAACAATATAGCGGGCGTATAGCGGGACACGGTAGAGGGCGTTGACGCCGTCATGCTAGAGCCGACTCAGACGAGCGGTGGCTGGTGAATGCGCAGTCCAAGTATGATAGAATAGAGGTTGAGAAGAACATGGCAGGTAGCGTCCTACCAAGAGTACTGCAATCACCCGTTTGACGTCTTCATGGCTTCGAAGGAACGATCAGACGCGCTCTGACCAGAATGCTTGTAACCCGTGGGCCCTCTTACCCACATTGCGACAATCGCGGCTGACTCAGCACCAAGCTCACGGACTTCCGAAGCTTCGCATTGGGCAGAACACCTTCACGCAACAAAGCCAGAGGACGCATGCTTTGAACATGGTAGTGCTGTATGACCACTCAACTATCTATTCTACCACGCAGCATGGCCGCCGTCCATTCTTAGGTCCGCCCCCGTCATGAACGAACTCGCATCGCTCAGCAAGAACACCGCTGCACCACGGTATTCCTCAGGCTTCGACAGACGACCCAACATGTTCTGTGTCGGCCACGTGTCTCTACGCTCTGGGTATTTCTTGAAGAGCTCCTCCACCATTGCAGTCACAATGTACCCTGGCGAGATTGTATTGACGCGGATGTTATGCTCGCCCCATTCTGACGCGAGGTTGCGCGCGAGCTGCATGACACCGGCTTTCGACGCGTTGTATGCCGAGCAGATGAGACCCTGTTGACTTGGTTAGCACAAGACATGGTAACGAGTCGAGGTAGTCGTACCCTATTTGCAACTGTACCAGACATGCTCGCGATGAGCACGATACTTCCGCCACTTCCAAACTTGATCATTTGCTTCGCAGCCGCTTGCGCAGTCATCATGACTCCCGTGATGTTGACTTCGAACATGCGGTTTGCATCCTCAGCAGTGTATTCCAACGCAGTCGTCTCTTGTTGGATGCCGGCCGCAGCAATCAGCCCGTCAAGTCTACCCTCCTTGTTGGCGATTTCCTCAACAATCTCATGGAGCTTCTTGACATCTCGCACGTCTATTTGGCGGTATTCGAGCGAAGTTCCGAGTTCGTTCTTTGCTTTCTCAGCAATTGGCGCAAAGTCTGCTGAGGGTTCCTCGAGTCTGTCAAGTGCGTATACTGTGGATCCGTGTTAGTTGTCTGTCCAAGCTCTCGACAGTCCAGCTCGTTGGAAAGACATACCTCGTGCGCCAGCTTCCAGCAATGCTTCGGCTTGTGTCAGACCGAGTCCTCGAGCAGCACCCGACACCAACACTACCTTCCCCGCTAGGCTAAACTCTGGAAGTCCTTGAGTCTTTGGCATGGTTTGGATCATTTGGACTCAATTGTGCAAGATAAAAGGTGGGGATATTATGAAAATCGGGGTATGCGCAAACAAGGTCGCTCAAAGTCAAGTATTTATACACAGAAAAGGAATGCGAGATCGGTTCGTAGAGTCGACGCAAACCGGGACCATTGTGGATTTTAAACCGGCCCCAGGCGGAGAGTCTGGTCACCGGACTTTCTTGGAGTAGGCCTGGCCTCGGACTGTCTTCCTCCATTGCATGCATGGCACGATTGTGGAAGACTCCAATACTCTTGTTTGCGGGGAAGCATACCGGCATCTTCGATGGATTGCCCGATTGGGCATACCGAAAGGCCCCCGCGGGGGATCTCTGGTATACTTTTTTGGAACGTCAACCACGTCGACCTTGCGTGGCTTGGACCAAGAGCCAGTAGGGTACCCGGCCTCGAGACGAGTGCGTTCGGCTCGGGTTCGGGACATGAATTTGTTACGGCCGTGAAGTTTGGGATACGTGTTTGCATAGTATACTACCTAGGTACCTAAGTCAACCAAAAATGCATCATCAGTTCGAGACACAAACCACTACGATAGTGACTTGTTCCTGTACAGCTTCGTTCCCAGAATGGTGCAGTATCATGCGCTCTTGGACCCTTTCATCACGCACAAGGCGCTTTTAGAAGGCCATGGACCTTTTCACGCTTTTGCATCCAACCTACATACAACTTTGGAACTGTTCAACATGTGAACGCAGAGCTTGATGGAACACACAAAAGAGGAACTGCTTTATGACGGAAACATGGTGTCAGCATTAGATTATGCTTACACAATTGTCTTCCTGGCGAATCGCATCCTCAATGCATCATCTTGACTCAACCTGCAACAGCCTTGCCAACTGCGCCCTCTGCGCCCTCTCATCACATGAACCGCTGCGGGCCTGATCGCTCAGCAACCGCCTTGAAGACCGCCTAGGGCATAATTACACAATCACGCAATGGTACGTTGCCTGGAGTTTTGGTAGAATCCCGCGACCAAAAGGCACAGCTAAGCCCCAGCGTGATGTGCGCTGGTGTGGCACAGTCCTGTGTCGCGAAGCGCCGTCCAACAGCTTAACTGTAAGACTGAAATACCAGATGCTGAAAGCGGATATCAACATGCGGCATTGAAACAACAGATGCCTTGAATCATTAAAGATATGTCAATTATATTTGGAGATCTCCACCTGTTGTGCGCGTTCGAAAGGGGTGCTGTCGCGGGTCACAGGCATGGCGGTCGGCCCTCGCGACTCCCACGCTGCAAGCGTCACCATTACCTAGGTATCATCAACTCATGCGATAGAAGGTTTTTCCATTCATTGTACTCAACACATAACCTCACAAAGGATAAGGTTGCCAAATGGCCATACAGTGCGCCTCACTCGCATGGACTGGGACGCCAAAAGCCGCCCGACAAGGCTGACCCAAGGCCCAACGTGCGGGGCAGTGCATGCAGATGATTAGAGGCGCCCGCAAAGCCATCGTCCAACGGGAACCGCAAGATGAGACCCGCCTTGACACCTGAGGAGAGCACAGGTAGGAATGTCTCTCTCAAGTTGATTGAGGCGTTGTTGAGGATGCATGGGATCCTTGAAGTCGCGAATATCTTGTGAGGCTGCTGCGCCTTAGGCCGGCGAATGGGTTTGTTGTGTATGTGGACTGAACTGATTGATTAAGATAGCGAGGTCGCAAAAAGAGATATGTAGTAGGTAGATTCGCGCTTCGAGGCCATATTCCGTATACAAGTCCATCATTTGGTACTTCTTTGCTCTTCACACATCGCATACAAAACATCATCACATAACACACAGCCAGCCACTTCACTCAATGGCACCACACACTCTCACCCTAGACGACTCGCTTACACTCTTAAGACGTTCAGAGTACTGCGAAACAGCCTACGACTCTTCCTGCACAACGCACCGCACCATCATCCTCGTCATCATCATTTTCGTCGGTGCCTTTGTCGGCGTCGTACTCAGCTTGGTGTACGTGCGAAGTCGCAGTCGCAGATACGCTCGAGAACGCGCTGTGCGCGCCAATGGTGGGCTGGGAAATGGGCTCAAAGTGCTCGGAACTGAAGATGGCGTAGCGACAGTGAGATTACCGTCTGGAAGGATGATCAGGGGGAAGACGGGGGGTTGGGATGAGAGAGGCGCATTCGAGGCGCCACCACCACCATATATGCCGAGAGTACCTGAGGTTGCTAGAGTGTACCGTTGAGAGAAGTGAGCCAGTGTCCACAAGAGAGGATGTTCGCCGTTGTCGAGGAGCTGGCAACAAGGACGCTGTGTGCTCTCATCGAGTTCGTCGACTCATTACAGCGCCACTTCCCAGAGGCAAAGTGAGAATGCATCCACGGCCAAGAACAACTATAGAACTCCGCAACAAGCCCGTGGCCCCTATACTTCCACGATCGCTACCAGGACGAGCCTTCTGAGATTGCGGGGAGCTTCGCAATCGAGACCTACCCTCCGCCTCTCCGTGCATGTAGCAGCGGCTATGCGTGTATCGCAACGAAGACTAAGATGCCATCGGTTGCAGAAGGTGGCACCAAGAGTATGGCAATGGAGGTACGGAAAATCATAGCAGTCCCTACGTTGGGTTCACCTATATCAAATCCCTAGATTTCCAATATCATCATGAAAATTTCCCATCGAAGAAAGAACGAACGCCACTCTCTACCAACCCCTTCTCGCTATATAGATGACCAGTCTTGCCAGTCCGCTTCTGTCTTCTTATCAAGCGCCCTGCAAGCCAAGGCCTACTCCATCTCCGTTGCCCATGGCGCCATCGTCTCTGCTTCTGTCTCTTCCTCTACCCATTTCCCTGATTCTGCGGCCCTCCATGAGGCCCCTCAGTCCTCGCTTTTGTAGCCCAACTACTGCACTCATCTCCCCATTCCATGTCTCTCGGTCTTCGATGCCACTTCCATCTCCAAATCCGCTATCAGATGCTGAAGCTGATGTTGCTTCAGACGCCGCTGAGCTGACTTCGTCATCGTGATTCCGATCTACATCAGTGTTGACGCGGAGTGCGCGAAGGCCAGCATCCAGGCTCCGTTCTACGTCGGCAACTGTAGTATTGTTGCTTGAAACAGAGGTTGAGAAGCCATTCGTTGTTCCGTTCGTGCCTGACACGCCGTTGACACCCTTGAACGCGATACCGGAGCCGCCGCCAGCCGCCATGGCTGCAGCGTTGAAGATTGCCGCAGTGTTTCTGTTGTCTAATAAGATATGAAGTCTCTCGATGATCGCTTCCAGTAAGCCGTCGATGTGGTATGGTCGCGCCAGCTGAAGTAGAGAACAAAGAATCTGCGGTGAGCATAGGGGTGAGTTATGTGGTGGTAGTGATGATGTGTATAGGAAATGTATAAGGGCTTGAAGTGTAAGATGTGTGTGTGGGAGGAATAATGTTCGAGGCCGTTGCGATGGCGAGTGCGATGAAGGTTCTGGGGGGCTCAGTGAGGAATAGGAGTTCGCTGATACGGCTGTGGCCTCGGATGGCGTTATAGTGTTGGCGGTGAGTGTTGTTGCGGTTGAGTAAGTTGTCCTGATAGAAGGTGTAATGGTGATGCTCGAGTTCCTTGATGGATGCATTGTGGCAGTAGGTCGTAGAGTCGCTGCCTCAGCATTTTCTTTCTCAGCGCTTTGGGCACTCTCGCGGAGCAGCTGATTGAAATAGGGGCCCCAGCGTCGAGCAATAATGTGAGAGTTAACGGGGATGCGCTCGCCGTGTAAGGCTAGGAAATCCATGTCCGCAAGTTCTCGCATGCCTAAAGCCAGCTGACCTAGCTCGGTGGCCGCGGGTAATAACGTGCGACCGCCTGCAAGCATATCAAGTCGATCGTGCTGGGGCGGTGCGCTTACAGAGCTGAATCCCGATGCTGGTGTTACTTTGCGTGGATTATCGTAGAGTCCAAATGCCTCTAGTTCAACCACGCATATGTTCGAGAAATTGATGCGCCGATGATTGTAGTCTTCAACCAGACTTCTCTTGCGGTTTCCAAGAATAACGAAGCTATTTCGACGGTTCCACAACACTCCTCTGTTCCAGCTACCCTGGCTGAAGATGTTACCACCAGCTTCGATGCGGCCCCAACTTAGTGTTCGCAAGTCGAGAGCCCATAAAGCATATTCTTGTTTTGAGGAGGTCAAGAATGTACCGCTTACTACAAAGTGATTGTTTATGACACCGCCGTTTGGAAATCGGAGGCCTGGTGGTGAGAAATTGCCGTGCATTGGCTTCTCGGACAGGGTTCCATCGGGATGCCGTACTTGTAATTCGAGCTTGACGTCTAGGAAATTGTAGTTGGAATATATGAGCATTGATGACTCGCCAGTCTTGTTGGAGATCCGCTCTTCGGGTGCTCTTGCTTCGCCAGCTTGCCGTGTTCCTCCGCCAATATCGCTGGGGTCGATACTGGTGAGAGGCGCAACCACGCTTCGATAAGCGCCGCAACTTCTGCCTAATGTGCTCGTTTCCGTCCATTTGAGGCTCCGGAGATTGAAAACGCTAATCTGCTCAATGTAGTGGTTGGCACTATCCTGCCCGCCCACGACGAGCATTTCCGCGCCACCCTCGCCGTCCAACTGCACGCCAAGAGAACCCTGGTTCGGATTCGATGAAGGTGGGTTGTGCCGTATGGCTGTTACAGCGGCTGATGTCGAACTGAAAACGGCAGAGCTTGGAAGTATGGTTGCGCAATGTGCATAACGACCTTGGGGTGGATCGGTTGTGGCGACATGCATCCACTCTCTTGTAAGCGCATCGTAGATGTGGACATCGGACATGACCACCACTTCAGGTTGAGCATCGGCAGGAGCACCTTGTATCACAGAAGTTGCTTGGTTAGAAGACGGACTTACAGGTGACATGCCTCCATAACAGACGAGTTTCGTGTCACCAAGTGGGCAGACGCTGTGGAAATACCGAGGGGGCGGAATATCACCTTTTGCATCGACCTTTGTCCAGTGGCGCTTGACGAGATCGAGTTCGTACAAGTCCGACGTAAGCTGCGGTCTCGTCCGGGAGAGTCGGCGGCCGCCAAAAACATATAATTTGTCGCCTAGTATGGTGGTAGTGGCGCCCACGAGGGGATGCGGTTCTCTTCCAGTTGTACGATGTACATTGCAGACTAAACCCGACAATCCTGCCGTTGAACTTGTCGGTGTTGCAAGTCCTGCGAGCATAGCTGGAGACTGAGACATGCCAGGCGTCCGAGTTGAAGATGTTGGTGGCCGGTCGGATCCGCCATCTTGACCGTCTTGATGATTCAAACTTGTTTGGCTATTGTTCAAACTCGATGTAAAAGGTGCCGATGTTTGGGAATCCAGGGTGTGAGTTCGGCTAGCCATGCTGCGCGGGCTTTGTAGCGAAGCGGTAACGTGCTGAGGTCCACCAAGATCAAGAAGTAGCTCGACGGAAGAGGATGAGAATTTCTGTAGAGGTATAGCCCAATTTGGTATCACAATCTCCACATGACGAGACTTAACGCTGGGAGATCTGATCAGGGATTTGCTGCTCGGCCAGGGAATTCCGGAGAGGCTAGGACAGCTACTCGATGGCGGAGAGCTGAGGTCAAAACTCGTACAGAGACTTTTAGGTGTTACAATCTGATCATGGACGATGGGCACGTGCTTAGATTCGATTCGACGAGACCAATTGGATTCCAGTGGAGTTTCCAAGTGGACCCTGCGATAAGTGCTGGAAAGAGAACCCGTAGAGTCGACAGAACGTTTCTTTCTGGTCAAGACCTGTCTGATGTTTATTTCTCTTGGTCTTTTCCAAAACAACGATGTGTCGCCCAATCGCTCGGTACTAGCACCGACAGAGGGATAGAATAAACCTAGAGGCAGTGCCATGGTTAGCGACCAGTATGCAGGATGAGATTGGAGATGCAAAGTAATGCTGAAAGATGAGGAATGGCCTGGTTTTGAAATGATCTGTCATGGGCTGCAACATACTTCCAATGCAGGCGTCTTTGCAAGGTGCGGGTTACAAAGAAAGGCCCTACCGCAAGTTGAAAAGCCATCTTTACACATTAGGGAAGGGCATGTTGCTGCAGTGCGACTTGCTACCGTGATACGAACAGTGATCTTACGACGCAGCGCCTTATGGTAGGACAATGAAAAATTCCAGCTCTTTTTGAGATGTAATGGCTAAGGATACGGGAAGGGAAAACGACACAACATGTTGATGCTGGCGGCATGGGCTGAAAATCGACAAACGAAACAAAGAGAGGGGTGCAGGCTTATAAAAGGAAGACGAGCCTTACTTTTGAGAGAGAATCGCCACACACGGGAGCGAGCGGGGAAGATGATCCAGGGGAACGGTAGACGTATGCAGAGAAGGAAGAGGCGGTATTCAACGCGTGGTGCTGCTGAACTCGCGCGATACAGATGACAGCGAGGTTCGTGTGGAGGCCTCTACGCTGGAAATGGACTAGAGCCTTGGCGAGAATCGTCAGTCCTGGCGCCTGCAGGTTCGCTAGCAAGGTATCGATGTTGGACGTATTCAGAGGCAGAGCGGCTGCAGCACTCTGATAGCTGAAGACTTTCCGGTGGGGTGAAACAGTAGTAGGCAGGGCAGGCGACGGAGGGTGTGGAGGCGGAGGGAGATCCGAGCTGGAATGATAGGCTGAGACTTGACAATCAGACCGTTAGAGGGTACCCCGAGCCACAGGCGCCAATTTCAGGCCGCAAGGACGTCAGTGTGCGATACCAGCGATACCAGTGATACTGACGTCCGTTCTCGAGATGCGAGGGCACCGCACACTTTTGGCTCAGCAAGGCTTGCAAAGAGGATTCATCGACGCAAGAGCACGGTCGCGAAAACAAATTAGCGCAATGAATGTTGGGGCAACAAATCAACAATCGTATGTTCAAGATTAGAGGCGCTGTTAGCGTAGGAGGCCCATCTGGATGTTCATATCGGATGATCGGTGAAGCTGGACTAGTACCTGGGAAAGCGGTATTTGGAAGTTACTATGGTAGTCGGAGGCTTCCTGGTAGTGCGTCGGACTGGACCGAGACGTAGCCTCTCGCTATTTCGCACCGTCGCTCTTAATTTCAAATTGGAGCCCAGGTACTAGCAGTGCGCTTCAAAGCCGACGAAAAGACGACCTAGTATCGCGCCTTTGTTACAACACTGTACATGGAGAAACTAATCGATATTCCCCAAACCGCGTTGCTTTGAGTCTCGCAAAGGACGCGTATGGTTGCGAAACGCATGACTCGGGTACATCGCAAAAGAAAGAGCTTGGTAAACCTCGGAACACTCTCGTCTGTTATTAAGTTTTTGAGACCTTTACTGCTCTTTTCCCGCCGTTTTTAGTCTCGCCTTTCCCGTCGCTCACTCCCTGTTTCTCTTCTTCTTCTTCACCTTTCCACTCTTCTGACATTCTCTTCAACGCTGACGACTCTGCTACTCTGGCTCCAGGAATCACTCCAAGAGGTTAGGTGATGATGGATACGAGGGTAAGCGGACACGCTCGCATGGTCCGCCAGCCCACTCGAAAGCCCGCCAGTCCCACCTCGGTACCATGTTCCCTGATGGCAACTACGGTTTCACTCCTGCCGATTATCAGTACCTCGAGTCGCGCTGAGGGACTCTGCTTTCTTTCAGATTCGCCCGCGGCCACTTTTGTGGTATTCTCTACAAAATGCTAGGTTATGTTAAGAAGGTATTGGCGAAGACAGGAATGAGCGATCTTTGTTGTTATTATTCCGGGTGTGCCCGTCTCTCCAGTCGTTAGATGGAATCTTTAGATACGACTTCGCTCAGAGTCCTGGCGCGTCTCGCTTCTTATGTATCACCGTCTCTGGTGGCTTTGAAGAGCCATCTTAGAGAATACACTTGAACGTCTTATCAACACACGGCTTGCAACACTGTATCAAAGAAAAAAAAACTTCCTCTTTAAGAGTACTCCTTCCTACTACAAAAGAGCATACAGAGAGCTATATAGATATAGA
>Ga0265797_10006377_pt1 | contig 16683 bp, 22 predicted proteins | sample P2T30metagenome_FD_192433 | JGI IMG/M metagenome (GOLD analysis project Ga0265797, IMG submission 192433) | Plant litter microbial communities from East Loma Ridge, Irvine, California - P2 T30 | ecosystem: Environmental > Terrestrial > Plant litter > Unclassified | place: USA: California...
TCATACAGCCGCCACTCACGTATTACCGGAATGCGCGGCGTACCTATTGGTATGTTCGTGGATAGTGGGAGGTCGCGTGTTAGTCATGTCACATAGCGAACGATGGAAGGGTTGGAGTAGGTCGGAGGTCTCACAGAGGAATTTCGAGTCAAATAGTTCCATCTCGAGGGTTGGGGTTTTGTTAAAACCTACACACTCTGCTAGCCTCGGATGATACTATTGCTGGATCACTGTAAATTGGCTCCTTCGTGGACTGATAAATTGGCCGTTGCGGGAAACCTCAAGGCACCGAGTACTGAAGTCAGGGCAAGTCGTTCGTTTTGACATTGATATGCTACGTTGATCTGTGGCATACATGAAGTCATATGGACGCTTCTTGTTGTCTTGCACCTTTTAGAGCTACCTAACAAGCAAAGCAAGACTGATTTGGTGAAGCTCAGAGACCATACCACCTGACAGCCGTCACGAGCCGATCGCCCCACAAGCCGATGCCATGGAGCTGAAGCTAAAGCTGGTAGTAAATGGAAGAATGTATCAGCCCTGTGTCATCGTCCCAATTGGCAAATGATCAATCTCCGTCCGAGTCCTCACCCTCCCCATCCTTGTCCCTGGCATCCCATGGCACGTCCTCCGGTCCAACTATCACGCAAGTGAGATATTTCAATTCATCCTTGCTGGGCAGGTGCAAGGTAGACTTGACGAGACCGCCGACATACTTGGACGCCTTTTCCTTCAAAGCTTCAAGAGGCGTCCCGACAACGTCCGAGTCCAACTCCGGTCCCTCCGGATGTTGGAGGAAGGATTCATCGAACAAGTCCCAGACAGAGTCGAAAGGCAGGTACGCCTCTTTGCCAGCAGCAATCGCACGGCAAAAGCCCGCCACTGTGTCGCAGCCGATTTTGTGGTTGCACAGATAGAACGGAACAGGTGCTCGGGATGTGTCATCACGCAGGTAGCCGATGTGTTCGGCCATCCAGTCGCGGAAGAGGTTCACCGTGCTGTAGGCGTCTGGTGAGTTGGTCTGGCTGACGTTGCTGCTCGGATATATCGATTCATCCGGGGACTCAGCACCGAGGGAGATGAGTAGCAAGTCCTCGTTGACATCCCTCCGGAAGTTGTAAAGCTCGCGGGATCGACGGTCGACGGTTGCTTGGACGTCGTCAGGTAGACCGCCGAATGGTTTGGCAGTTTTGAGGTTCGCGCTCATGCCTACCAGGTGCTTGAAGGCTTCTTCGTATACAGGCAGGTTTTTGAGAGCGATGCCGATCTCAAGGCAACGGACTGGCTCCTGTGCAATCGACTCCCAAAAATTTCCGCTCCCAATGTACCCCAAAAAGAGGCTGTCAAAGTCACTCTGAACTTGGTGGACCAATGTGTATCTCTGCGCAATGCCAATGATGCCCTCGATCTGAGGCAGCGCTGTAGCGAAATCTTTTCTAGACACACCGTGAGCGCGCTGTCTCTTGATGATGCTGCGGAGAAGACTATCGTAAGCCTTCGGCCAGTCAGTGGTCATGTTGATAGAGTTTTGACCAGATGAAATTGAGCCTGCGGTTTTTCTGTCGCCCTCAAGTTTGATCTTCACGGCTTCGATCTTTCCGTGACGGGCATTTGGCTCTTGCGCTGGTTTCACAGGTCGAACCAGATCGGAGGGAGAGCAGTCGAGCGGCATTGGATGAAATGTGGGCGTCGATTCCGAGGCGAGGGAACCAAGAACAAGAACGCCTGTAAAGCCCTGTTCTGAGGCACATCCTTGGGAAGCAGCACTTGACGACGCATAGAGCGTGGCAAAAGCTTCGGAGGCCTTACAAAAATCACGCAAATCAACCAGGCAAGACTTGCTGTAGTCGTTCGGGTCCAAGATGATCGGCAAATCGCCTTCCTTGAGTGAAGTCTAGTGTCCAACAGTCAGTTCTACACTGTGCGGAGGTATATGATAATTCAATCCGCGTACCTTTCTGTTTTCTTTGCTGCCAGAAAAAGCTTCGTATACCCAGGTTGCTTGAACGCGTGGCTCTACTTTCGCCACCAGAGTGTGTTCGCCGCCATCTTCCACGGTGTTGGACTTGTTGGACCCGTGTTCAGTTGGCTGTGGCTCTCTGCTCGGCAGGTCTCTCTTCTCATCTTTGACCACTCCATCCTGCACACGCGGTGGTGTCTGTGCCGGATCCTGATGCGAGTGCGGCTCTGGATGATTTCCATCGTGCTCGTCGGGGGAAGTGTGGTCAGCCTTCTGCCTCGCTGCGGCTTTTCCAAGCAACGACATCTCCTCAAAGTCGTCTTTGCGATCGCTTGCGATTTCGTCCTGAAGGCACCTTTGCGGCCGGGTCGAAGGTGAGTCCTTTGGTTGTGCGTCCTCGCGGAAGGCTTCGACGCTCTTGTCTGAGACGTGCAAATCATCATCCGTCAAGCCATGGATCGGATCTTTGCGCTGCGACATTGTATTATCCGTGTTCGTAGGTTGCGTGTGAGTTCGAGTCACGGATGTGGCCTTCGTTCTTGGCAGTTCACCTCCGTCAGAGTCGGAAGAGGTCGGCGTGGAAGAATCTCCGGTTGGTGAATCAGGAGAGTGAGATCGTGACTCTGCGTTGTTGATGTGGTCTCCTGCATTGGACGGTGACGGGGAGGGCTCGCTGCTCTGAAACTCGTCAATCTCTTCTTCTTCCTCCAGGCTTGACAAGCTGGATGACATGTCGCTCGAGCCTACGGAGCTCGAGGGCGCTGTGCTTACTACAGGTTGCATACTTGCGGTGATCGTGTCGGAGTCGCGTTGTGTAAAGTTGAAGAAACAGTTGTAGACAGCGAGGGCTGTAAGCAAACCGGAGCGATGAACGACGGATCACACGAGGAATGTAGCAGAACACAGCATGTGAAAATTACACGCCATCAGTCACTCATGCAGCCAGTCGTTTCTCCGTGCAAGCGCTCAATTTGCACATGACAAGGCTTCTTAGAACCTCACTTCATAACTTCCGGCCCTAGTCATGTACCTCACCCACTTGACACTCGAATAATTGCTCTTCTCAAACACCTTCAAGTACCTCACCAACAATCCACTGCTCGTAAACATGAGCAACGAGAATTGCATGCTCAAGGGCGGACGGCTCCATGCTTTTGCATTGGTCATGGTAGTCAAGCTCGCCTCAGCCGAAAGCACGAACTCGGATTGTCCAGTGAAACGAGCGATCTTCCAAATGATGGCGTTCTCGCTGGGTTCGTACTTGGCCTTGCCTTGTGATGTACGGGAAGAAATGTCGGCCGTGTTGAGAGGCGTAGGGATCTTAACGACGACGTTTGTGGCGAAGAGCTTCGAGCCGTAATTCGCTTTGATGGCGATCGAGTACTCGACTTTGCTCTTGCCGACTTCGTTGACGATAGCTTGGACTTTGAAGGGCAGGTTGACGTTCTCGGTTGCGCGGTAGTTCATGAGCTGGAAAGAGCCATCGGGTGGGATGAAAGAGATTGTGCGGTCGTTGGTGAATGAGGACAGCTTAACACATTGGTGTAGTGAGACATCTTCGAGGGTGACTGAGCCGGCGGCGGCCTTGGAAGCTTTGTTGCCGCCCATGTTACCTACAGGGCCATCCAGAGATGTGTCTGCACCGTTTTCGCCAAGGGTAAGACGGTCATTGAGGCCGAACTTGCACTCCGGCATGCCCGTCAGATAGGCACGCATTTCAATGGCGCCGTTCACATCCGCCCTCAAAACAGTGCCGTTCGCCGAAACGAGCAAGTTGACATCCTCGATCACGTCGACAAAGGCCTCGTTCTTGCGGTACTTGATGTTGTCTCTCCTCCAAGACATAGCGCCAGTCGCTTGCATTGTGATCTTGCTGCTGTCCTCAATAGTCGGCCTCTGCGACTGCACGCCCTCTGTGGTGATGTACATCTTCAGTGTCTCCGTCTCGGTGTTCTGCGGGTAGCCAAAGTCCAGAATCTCATCGAGCAGTTCGTAAATCATGACAAAGTTGCTCTTGACAGCCTCCTCATCGAACCGCCCAAAATAGCTCCGGCCAAGGTTGACCAGCTTGTAGAGGAACTCGAAGACCAGTGCGCTGTTGACATTGCCCTTGCTGACTCCTACGATGTAGATATTTTCGCTTTTGATGTGGGAGAAGGTGGTGCTTCCGAGTGTGAGGATGGGCGAACGGATTTGGGCATTGGATATGACCTGGATACGGAAGACATCGGCCAGACGAGGGCGCATATCCTGGCGGAAAGCACGCAGGATGAGAAGCTCGCCCTTTTGGTTGAAGAGAAGGATTCCGGAGAGCATGTCGGAGAGAGTTGCACCCGGAGGTGTCTAGGAGGGTATTCTTGCTATTCGTTACACAATGTGTGTCTGTTCGTCATTCAGGGATGCTGTCTATTGTATAGAGAGGGGCGCGCGAGTAGCTGCCGCTTACCTAAGTTCGCCGCGCTGGAGCTGAGACATGGCCGACCTTCAAGCCATTACGCACATCTCGACTACCACCGACCTCACAGTACACTTCTACCGCCTCCGCCGATCCGTCTTTCGCATATTTACTATCACAGTATCACTGAATCGATCCTACCGCAATCGACGCCCGCGCGAACACCCATTCAGGACCGATAAGGCAGACACAACCAGCACCAGCTCCGTACCCGCCGCAACTCCCACCACAATGAAGCCCGTCGTTTCCGCCTTCAACGCATGGACATGGTACGCCGACCCAGAAAGAGATGCAAAGGAGGATGATGCGACATGAAGAAAAGAGCAGGAAAAGCCGTACATCGCACGAGAACCTTCACTAACTCAGCACACCCAACAGCGTCGTCATCTCCATCTTCGCCATCATAATCCTCAGCACCATCGGCAGCATGTTCGCCAGCGGCCACCACATCGTCATGGGCTCTTCCGAGGACCCCAAAGACGGCAAGGGAGTGGCGGCAGCCGTCTTTGGCGCAGTAGTAGTATACGGCGTACGACATCACTCCCAACAAAAACCCTCAAATCGAGGCAAAGGCCAGAAAAGCGCGCAACGAAGCTAACAAAGCGCAGGTCTTCCTCGTCTTCTGCGGCGGCCAGGCCTTCCTACACCAGAGGCAGCGGGCGGGCGGTGAGATTGCTTTGCGGTAGACAGAACATGCCAAATCAGAGCAAAGGCGAGTGAAAGCAAGCGGATATAAAGATGGAGGGATTTTCTGCGGATTGCAGGATGCCAGATCCACGCCCACATGGCTGGCTGGCAGCAGACACCAGGCGAGGAGGTAAACTTTGCAAGATACGCGTAGGGGTCCCTTTCTATTTCGGCGCAATTTGGAGTTCTTTATTAATGATACCTGGAGGGCGTTGTTGTGTTGCCTTTTGAGGCAGAAAGATACAATCCGCGACATCCTTGATCTCTTTCGGTGGATTTCTGGCACGCGCGTGTACATTAAACTCACTCGATGGAATGAATACTGCAATTCACTCTGGTACAGCAAAGAAAATCAAAATCAGGATAGACCTCGTCAATTGTATTTTTCAATGTAGTGATGGGGTATCTCTGCGCTACGAGGTCTTACGCCGTGTATTCACTGTACCACACGAAGTGGCAACTCGCGTCTTAAGGTATGTTCGATGAGTTAATCCCACGCCTCAGTTACAGGAAGCTGCTGCTGTGATCACAGCTCCCAGTCAACATCTCCGACACTTTCACTCCCGAACATTAAGGCCAACTCAAGCCTCTGGAACAGCTTCTTCGTCGCCACCGCCTCCACCAAGCGTGCCGGGGCCCCAAGCAATTCCCTTGCTCCGTGCAAGCTTCTTCATCTGCGCCAGCCGCCTCCTCTCTTCCGCACCCTCCCGGCCCTTCTTCTTGCCAGCCTCGTGCACAGCCCTCTGCCTCTCCGTCTCCTCGGCTTCCTTGACCGCAATCCGCATAGCCTCCTCCTTATCCTTCATACTCTCAGAGATAAGCGACTGGGCATGTTCCAAGGAGTCGAACTTGTTGAAATCCGCAAGGTCAAGATTGGCAGCCGTCGCGTACCCTTTGAGATCCATGCTGACCGGATCCTTGCCCAGAAGAGCCGCGTTGACACGAGCCGGGTCGAGTTTCTCTTCGCGGTTGAATTTCTTCTTGATCATGGCGCGCGTTTTGGGCGGGAATAGCTGGCTGATGATCTGGAAGTCGGTTCCCCAGTTCCTGAGCGCGTCGAAGAAACGGTCTGTTTCGTCTTCACTCCATGGGTCGCTCTTTGATTTCCAGATTGGTACTCGGTCTTTCTCGTCGCGTTTGCGATCATTCATGTAGGTCGTGCGGTTGTGGAAGCGGGTGAGGTCGTTTTCCTCTTCTACTGGCGCTTGCATGGCCATTTCGGCTTGGGCTTGGGCGCGGCGGTCGATTTGTAGTGTTTCTTCGTCTTCCACGATCTCGCCGTTGACAACACGGAAACCTAGACCACCCTGTACTGCTCGTGTGGTTGCAGCCGCTTGACTGTCGCCGGCAGCAGTGCCTTCAGGAGCCTCTGTTGAACCGGCTGCTTCTTGTTCCTTCTGCTGTGCATCGGTTTGCTGGGCTTCTGCTGTCACCTCACCATCTGCTTCGGCGCGTCGTTTCCGCTTTACTTCGTCCCAGTCGATCTCGGCCATTTTCTTCTCCCGCTCTGAAGTCTTGCCGTAGCGTTTCTGTTTGGTGATGGTGTACATGGAAAGGGCCTCTGGATCAATCTCGTGTGCTTCGGGATCAGATTCGGGTTCTTCTTCCTCGGCATTTCCGCCTTCGGTCTCAGCTTCTGCGCCTTCCTCTCCAGATGGAGCTTTCTTGCCTTTCTTGGCTCGAGGCTTTGCAGGTGTTTGGCGTGGCTTGCGTGGCTTCTTGGGTTTCGGAGCTGGTTGTGAGCCTTCTTCGCCTTCAAGCGGCTCTTCCTCGTTGACGCGCGCTGGTGTCTTAACTTTACGTGGCTTGCGCTTTGCTGGAGTTTTCTTCGGTGCTGCATCGGGATTCACTGAACCGTTCTCCGCATCTGGCACATCCGCATTCTCCGTCTGATCCTGAGCCGTGGCCATCATACGAGCCACGGGAGGTCGCCTGGGTATTTGGGACGGGCCTGGAACAATGTCTTCCTCAAGCTGAGCTTGGACTGTCGCATTGCTGCGGGTACTGTTCCTCTTGGGCGCCTTTCTTGGGCGTGTTTCTGTTGCAGGCGCAGCACGCTTTCCCGGTCGTGCCGTCTCGTTGTGAATCTCATTTTGCGCCGGTACATGGTCAGCGATAGTAGTGGCCGGACTAGCAGTGTTCGATGTCGCAGCAACCGCCGGGTATGGTCCATCTCTTTTTGGTGTTTCGAATGGTAATTCGGGTAGTTGGAGATTTGGAGCGATTGTCGGCGTGCTTATCGCATCACTAGGAGCTGCATGCTGTGGACTGGGCTGATATTCAGGAAGAGTATCCAGGTTTGAGACAGGAGCTTGGTACGAAGGCGGAGGAGCAGCATTACTCTCTTGCGTTGCAGGCGGTGTGTTGGTCGGTTGCGCATCGCTTATCGACGCGGGTTGAGGAGCCCTCTCCAAAGTGGTCACAGGTTCTGCAAATCGCACATGTTGTCCCTCGATAGACTGTCGTATGGGCGATGGTTGGGTAGGCGGAGGAGTCGGTTGCAGAGCGGTCGTGGATGCAGTTGATTGGGATGCGGGATTGGGTGCGCCAGGGACATTGACCTGTTCCTCGACGGGTTTTGGCGCAGGTTTCGCAGGCGGTGCTGGTGGGGCAGCAGGACGACGACGAGGAGGAGCCTTAGGCGCCGCCTTTTTGCCAGACGTGGCAGAACTGATGAGCGTCGACATTGTGCACCGGCATCGACGCTGAATAATATAGAGCGTGGAGAGAAAGTAGGGTTACATGTGCTATGTAGGTAAGGTGGAGAGAGTGAATGAATGGATGTAAGTAAAGGCGATCAATACCATTTACTTAAGGTTTCGGCCGAAAGTCTTCGCCCCCGCAAAAATGGCAGCGGCGATTTCCAGCCACGAAACGAGACTCGAAGGAAACATGAAAAGACGTGTGTTTCGTTGACCGAGCTGAGCATCAATTCCACCATTGCCGTCTCGTACAAGCAGAAAACACGTCAGATCCACACCTCCAACTCTGACCAACACTCTCACTCTCTCACTCCATCCCATCACATGCTGGCGGCCTCAGTTGCGTGCCTTCGCCCCGCCCCGCCGCCGCAAGGCTAAACCTCACTTGGCCTCGTCTCCAAACGTGCGTTCCAGCGCCACGCCAGCAGCCGGCCGACCAGCCAGCCAACCAGCACAACGCCAGCCCAGTCGGTCCAAGGTCTCCTTTCGCAACTTTGCACACGCTCCATCCACACTCACACCCGCTCTCACACAACACCCCATCGCCATCCCACCCACGCTCCTGCGACCGCGCTGCATTGACTGCGCTCCATCTGCGAGCCTTCATTGCACTCCGCCTGGATCCATGAGGCAGTGCTGCCACCAGCGCCTCACGCGCGTGCCCTCGCCAGCCTACTCTCTCAAATGACCGCCGCAACAACGCCATCTCTCCCGGTGCCTTCATTCGACAAGGCCCAGATGGAAGACCGCAAGCGCTCGTTGGCGCCCGACGCCGATGAGTCACTTACACGGTCAAAGCGCATCAAGGACGAGAATGGCGCTCCTCGCATGAGCGCCGAGAACGAGGCTCAGGTCGAGGTATGTCTATTCTTGCGTGTTCAGTATCCTGCTGGCAAGATGTTCTGACAGTGTCTCATCACAGGCTTATCAAAAAGATGCCATTCTCCGCCAAATGAACGAGTACAAGCGCGAGCAGAAATATTGGCAAAAAGAATATACCAAGCTGAGCGACAAACTCACACATCATGACGACCACCTTCGCACAATCGACGCCTGGTTCTCCCAGCTACTCGATGAGGTCCGAATACTCGCGTCTGACACCCTCCCAACCCCGCCTCCAAGCGCGTCTTCAGCATCCGGTATGACACCCTCGAGTACAAAGTCCGCGGAATGCATTTGCTAAGAGTCGGTTTAGGTGGCGAAATGTTCAAATCAGCCCTCGAGTTCGCCGACAATGAAGTCTTCTCAGCACACCTTTCAGAGCGATCGCAAAAGATCAAGAACGCGATAACAGATATCTTTGGACGCATTCCGACTGCTTCCCCAGAAGTACTCAGCCTGCAATCTCAGCTGGCTGCTGCTCTGGCGGAAGAAAAGAGTGCTATCGCCAAATGCCAAGGTCTGGATTCTGAGAAACAGCAATTGACGGATCGCTTGGAGACTGCATCTTACCGATATCTGAAGGCTGAGAAAGCTGTAGAGAGAGCCAAGAGCCTTCAGGTGCAGAAACTGGAACGTCAGGCTATGTTTGGTGGTAATGGCGACGTTTCTCCCGGCACGAGCAAGCGAGCGGCGACACCTGTGAAGCAAGAGACTAACGGAGAGCTTGAGAACGGTGTCTCAAGCGGCGCGTCTGATACTGCTCGTAAGGAAGCACTAGCAGTTGCCGAGCAGCGCAAGAAGCAACTAGAGGATCTGGAAGCCGAGAATGACCGCTTGACCAACGAACTTTCCGCAGCGCGAACCAAAGTGGCGAGTTTGAAGGATGAGGACTACGCCGAGACCGCCCTGTTTAAGACTTTTAAACTCCAGCACGAAGATGTCATCAAACGGGTCAATGACCTGGAAGCAACAAACGTGCAACTGCGCGAGGAGGCACAAAAATTCCAGGCTGAACGGACACTACACCGCGCTCTCATTGATGAGGACAACCGCGCTCAGACCAATGAGAACGAGAGCATGATTGCTCGCATTGAAGTAGACCTGGCACGAATTCGACACTCGAGGGACGAGCTTACTTCGGAGCTTGCAATCCGCAAGAGCACGGACGAAGAGAAGCGTGTGTCTTCTGAACAGATCAAAGAACTTGCCGCAGCAAAGGACATTAGGATCTCGGCACTGGAGTCTGAAGTCGAACGATTGAAGTTGCAGATCGGCGAGTCTCAGGCTGCCGAATGTGATCACGACAACATGGACACGGAGGCGCTAAAAGCCAGACTTCGAACACTTGAAAATCAGTACAGCCTTCTCAGTCAGGAACTACCGTCAATGGAAACAGCCTGGAAGAAGACACAAGCTCTTGCCGCTAAAAAGGTTGCTGAAGTTACCCATTCGGAGGATCTGGTTATCAGGTTGAATGCTGAGAAGTCGAAAGCTGAGCAAAAGTACTTTGCGGCAATGAAGGCCAAAGACTCCAAGGAAACCGAGCTCCGTGTGCTCAAATCCCAAAACGCCCGTTCGAGTGAGATTGTCAGCCAGCTCAAGGATGCAGACAGCAAAACAAGGGAACTTGTCATTTCTCTGGAACGACAAATCGCCGAGGCGAAGGACGGTCTTACAAAACTTGAGCAGCAGCAACGCACAGTCGATCAAAAATACAAGGAGGCGAGCACGTTGTCTGAAGGGCTGAAGAAACAGATCGAAGAGCTCAACACTCTGGCAACCGCAAAAGACAAGGAATGCCTGGCCGCAGCAAAGGCACGTAGAGAGGCCGAGGATGCTTTGGAGCAGCTGAAGGTTCGGCTGGAGGACACCAAAAAATCACTCGAAAACTTGCGCAAGGCGAAGGCTACGGTCAACAACACCAGTGCAGAGGAATGGCGGGTAAGTTTCTGCAGCGTACATTCTGTTACAAACCCATTTACTAATTTATTCTCTAGTCACTCGCCATTTGCCCAGTCTGCACATCGAACATCCGCAACACCGCCCTCAAACTTTGTGGTCACGTCTTTTGCTCGTCTTGTGTCAAAGATCTGATTTCAAACCGATCACGAAAGTGTCCAAGTTGCGGCAAGTCATTCGGGGCGGGTGATTCTATGAGCATCGTCCTCACCTAGAAGGCTGACTACGAGAGCGACACGGCTCGCATGACAAGTCCAAATCACAAAAGGTTCAGCGCGCGTCTGTTTCCGGCACTTGTTTCGAGAATGGCAGTTGTGATACCCACCCCAAAACTCTGCCCGTCGAGGCAAAAAGATATTCGCACATGCCATACGCAAGGCGTGTCCAAAAGAACCCCACTCCCACTCCCCAACCATTCGCCCTGGAGGCTCTCCGGCAGAAGAGCCCAGAGGGCGCGTTTGCACATTGTAAGAAGTGAATCGAGAAGGGGGATTGAAAGGAATACTTGGGCTGCGGAAACCGGATCGCTCCCCAGGTGTCTTGTAAGATATAATCATGAACGTGCGCCGATCAAAGGTGCACGTTGGCCAGAGTAGCATTAACGAATCAACACAAGCCTATGAAAAGCCAAACATGAGTCTCTTGGATGCGCCCTGTATCGTATGTAATGTGGCTGGGTCATGGAAAATTGCGTGGCTAATCAATGAGCTCCCTAAGATCGTGTTGAAAGTGTACATGTAGTCGTTGTTCAGCCCGTAGATGTCGTTGACCGCATGAGAGGTAAATATTTGGTCGCTGTTGTGAGACATGGACGGCGAGGCAGATGCCGAGCACCGCCACCTCGTACTCGTACAGAGAGTTGTGTTCAACTTGAACTTGGATCGCTCCCGTCTCAACCAAGGCCACAGTCGTGACATCTCTTTTCTTCATCTACGGCAGGAACACAGTACAACAATGAAACACCGCATCACATTCATCCAGTCCGAGGGCACAGGCATTGACCCCGGCGGCATCCACGTCAACCCGGACACCGTCGTCTTCAACAATGCCCGAAATGCAGCGCTCGAGAAGAAAGTGACTCTGGGCCTGAGTGACTTGCCCGCAGAGGTGAGCATGTTCCCATCAGTATTGCAGCATAACGTGTTCGGAAGATAACAGGTGTTCTCTCCTCAGGTCGCTTCGATCCTGGAGCAATGCCACGAACTACACATCCGCTGGGCTGCACCTCGCGACCACTCTATCCCAGCGCCGTTCGCCTCACATGTACCCTCGGGCTTGCACGTCTTCTTCACGCCGCTCAAAGCAGGCGAAGAAGTCAACCTTTGCCCGCTCATCCACCAGCTCTTCGGTCCTGAGCTGAAGTGCGACTCCACGACTGAATCCTTCACCCGTCCGTCCCAGGTCTCGGAGACATTCTCCTCCTCGGCCAGCTACCAGTACTTCCACGTGCTTCCAAGTCTCGACCATTTCAACAAGTACTTACAGGCTAGTGCATGGCGTACGGACTTGAAAGCGAAGATTGCATTGGAGAACGAGGCCGAGTTTGCCACTCATGCAGCTTCTGTCGACATTGACTTCGATGCCATCAGCCATACTGTCGACATGAGTGCGCTCTGGAGTGCTGACAAAGATGCGCTGTCACGGAGACCAGGATCGGGCATTACGGACAGGGCGGTTGTCAAGTACAGGGAGAATCACCGGGTTGAAGTCGGAGTGCTGCAAAACGAGCCGGTGAAAGAAGTCGAGGATCTCTCTCTGGGAGGGTACTTGGTTGTGCTCGGGGAGCATGAGAAGCCGAGTATGTTTGTTTGCCAGTCACGTCGCATGGCTTCAAGTTACTAACCATATGATCTGTCTAGGCGCAACGATGTTCTCGTTCCCCTCTCGCCACCACCCACTCCCAGCCGAACCTTCAAAGCTGTCCTTTGCAGCAACCTTCCAACAACCAACAGGCCTGCATCCCAAACTGGATCTCACCTTCCCTGCAAACACTCTTACACCACCACAACCATCTTGCGCCCTGCATGCTTACATGACTTTGCCGTCTGCTCTCTTCATCGACCGCTACCAGTTCTCCGACAAGCTCTTCCTGGAATCCCAGAACCTCGTTGCGCTCCGCGCCCTCAGCGGCGAGCAAGATCTCGAAGCACCAGACTGGGTCATCAACTCCTGGGGTTCGGCTGCGTTGTTCGAACTCGCACACCCACAAATCTCCAAAAACGCCGATGTTTCTGAGTGGACAGCTACAATCCCGACCCATCTCCGCTATGTCAAGCCATCCAATGTCTCTTCTGACTCGACGCTATCCATCCCAGCTCCTGTGGTATTCTGGGCATGTAACGCAGACGAAGGTACGAAATTCAAGGTGAACCCATTCGACCGCGAGAACCTGGGCTACGATGGATTGTTTGGGACGAAGACGATGTTCTACCATGTGCCACCTGCGCCTGCAATGGCTGATACTGGGAGTGAGAACGGGCTGCTGCTTGACCTGAACGTGCCTGTCCTGGACTCAAGGTTTGCCGGTTGGGTCCCGATGGCAACTTTGGCGGTCGTGCTAACTGGATTTACTTGGGTGATTTGGAAACTTGCAGGTGGTGGGGGCAGTGCTGCTGCTACGAAGGAGGTCAAGAAGAAGCAGTAGGTGTCTGCCAAATAGAATCGTCTTATTGAATCGCCGAGACGTTACGAGTGTCCAGACCATGCACAATGCACATAGCCCAGACCGATAGTGGTTGTAGTCGCAGTATGGTCAGGATTCCCTGCATATATAGCCGTGGCTAAGGCATTAGCCGTGGGTGTCACCGTCCCGCGGTGATTGGCTTTGAGAATACGGCACGGCCTTAAAAGTATATTGCTGGGAGTTCTCTCCGATCGATCTACGTTAGCGGCGGTGCTACGGGTCCAGACACCTCCACTTTCATCCGCATCGAAACTCAATAGCGGATCACAAATGGCATGGCAGGACTGGAAAATGACGTCCCACAAGAAGGAAGAAACAACCTGGCAAAGAGTCGTCGAAAACGCTGCCATTCACTGATGGACCACTGCTCCACCCGGACATTTACTGACTGCGCTACAAAGGCCATACTCGAACAGCCAGTCTTTCGGTCCTCGTCGTGGCCACTAGGCGGTGACTATAGACAAGACACCGCTCGATGGACGCTGGCAATGCCCGTAATGTTGCAGTCGACACAGAACCTCTGGATGAGGCTTCATGTCTGCTTCGTCTAATCGACCTGGCACATGGCAAATCCACCCCGTCGGATTCAGGCCGCACATCTCATCTGGCAGCTCCACAACCTTCACAGACATCTGGAAGCAACACGCCAAACATCATTCGACTCCCTGGCCTTTCGGCCCTCTTCCCAGCATTTTCGTCAGGTCGCCCCGACGAGCCCTATCCTACCCCATCACCCTCCGCTGCAGTCTCACCTCCTAACAACGACAGAGCCAAGTACGTGTCGCCTTATGCGTCACCAGAATGGCACGCGATCAACACCTACTTCCAGGCCGTCCAACGTGGCTTCTCCTTTCACCTCAAATGCAACCGCCACGCTTTTGTCGCCTACAACGATAAGCAGGTCGGCCAGTTGCTGGTCGAGTTTCAAGCCAGCGTGGCCGAGAGCCGCCCACTCGCGAGCTCGAGAGCATGCGAGCTGTTCTCTGCCAGTGCGATCGCGGCTGTCTTCAACCGCGTCGAGATCCCGGCCGGTGTCAGCGACGTCTTCTACCGCGCCGCATCCGAGCGTGTTGGTGACTGGGTGCTAGACCAGCCTCTCGCTGCAATGCGATCCTGCGCCTTGTTGGGCTTAGTGAACCTGTTCCAAAAGGCCACAATCTCAGTTCTGTACTTTGGTAAGATGTCCCGTACCGACATGATACAAGCACCAGCACTAAGATCGCCGCAGATCTGGCCCTGGCTCTCGCCAACAGACACTGGGCAACACTGGGAGCGGACTCCTTTGACATGAGCTGTGCCGAACATGTCGAGCTTCAGCAAATATGGCGATCACTGGTGTTTGGCCGAGCGTGGCTGCAGTCAACCATCGGGGCGTGCACGACCGATGCTCTACTATGGCTGCCTCCACTTGTGAGTACCTACCCGAAAAGTCTTGACATCCGAAGCCTGCTGATGGGCGTCTAGAACGTCGAAACAGACAAAGCGAGTGCAATCAGCGCAGAGGCCCGGGCCCTACTACTCATCCCCATCGAAATCGCGCGCGTTTCTGTGATAGCAGCGATGGCCATGAGGGTTCTTTCGGCGTGCTCGACCACGCTCGAACTACTTCCCGCCGTCCAGAATCTGTTGGATCACATCAGCGTCTGGCACGACGACCTACCTGCAGCAGCAAAAGCCAGCGAGTTAACTCGCACGCCGTGGACTGAGTCCCAGGTGGCACTAGCTTACGTTCACTTGAGTCACCTCGGAGCAATCACTCTGATTTTCCGGCGGACTTTGAGTATGTACAAACATAGGCCCAAGGGTCAGAAGGATCCGCTGCACCCCGCCGAGCGAAGCCGATTAGTAGCAATTTTCAACGACGGCCTGGTGGCTGCTACGCAAGCCTCGCACATCCTACACATCTTCCTCGGCGAGCAAGCCGGCATCAGACACTGCTGGATGGTCATGTACGTTCTTACCTTGTGGAACTCGTAGAGTGTACATCAAACTAACCTCCCCACGCAGATACACGGCCTTCGTATCCGCCGCGATCCTGCTGTACAGCATCAGCCAGATGCAAATCCACAACGCCCCCGAAGCAGAGTGGCGGCGGTACATGAGCTTCGTCGACAACGACATGGAAGTCCTGGCCTACTGCCAAGACCTAGACCCGGTCGCGACAAGGCTGCGAGACACGCTCTCGCAATACATGCAATTCCTACGAGTGCCCTCTCTCGCGCCCAAACGCAAAGCGCCCGCGACATGGGCTCGAGCAGCCCTGCAACCCCCCATGAAAACCCCACGCGATCAGCCAGAACCACCCCAAACCCCCGATCTCGTCGACCTACTACTCAGCGCTCCCACAGGCCGCGCCGGACCGATCCAGACGAGCGCGGATCTGCTCAAACTGGTGTGCCAGCCTTTCAACGACACGGAAGAGCATCCGCATCCGCGCAGCAGCAGAAGCTCCTCTTTAACCACCGCTAATACTGCGAGCGGCAGCAACGTCAGCGGCTACACAGTCCCGCGCGTGCTGGGCGAGATCAGACACGACTCCGCGCCGCGCGAGAAATGGGGCCGGCAGGCAACCAACGCGCGGCTGCCGTTTGGCTGGCAGCAGTGCCAGAGCAGCACGGCGTTCACGGGGCGGTCGAGCACTCTCGCTCTCACCATGGCTCAGCAGGAGATGATGAGGGCGGGCGTCTGAAGAGAGCCTCACGCTGGGGGGGGCAGAACGCAAGGAACTCAACAAAACCAACGCCTGGATAAGTCAGTCGAGACGAGAGTTCATCTTCCCGAAATCTTACCAAATCTTACCAGGGGCGCTCGATCGGGAAAAGGTGCTTTTGACGGGCACACGGGTCCCTGTCATAGAATCACGCCCACGCATTACCGCGCAACTCCTCACATCATTCCATGAGCAACGAAGTGGCAGCAGAGATGAGAGAGCGGAAATTATTTCGAAGGAAGAACGAGCGTCATCACTATCGTGAAAAGGGTGATGGGGGTGCAGTTTAGAGACAGTGGGCGAGTAAGGGCAAGCGAGAGCAGGCGGGTGCGAGGTTTTTCCGCGAAGAGCGATCCTTCCAATAAAAGGGACCCGCCCTTTCGTAGACGATCGCCTCCTCATCCCCGTGAAAGACCGCCACGAGGTAGAAACTCGTATTAATGCTTTTGCAATCACGCTCGCTGCACTCGCAACCCCACGCCGCCGCCGTCCCACGCACAACCATCCGTCGTATACGGGAAAGGAATTCGTGCCTCGCGCTTAACGTGCCATGTTACCCGCCAGAATCGAACCCTCGTCCAAGATCAACATTCCTGCGATCGCGGCACTGCTCAAGGTACTCAGAATTCCGGTGATAAGCGCGCT